>ERZ827197.1741-NODE-1741-length-16602-cov-3.820934_pt1 | contig 16602 bp, 15 predicted proteins | sample MGYA00519867_ERZ827197 | MGnify/ENA primary metagenome ERZ827197 (study PRJEB31778, sample SAMEA3449278) | human gut metagenome | biome: human gut; feature: human-associated habitat; material: faeces | place: United Kingdom | collected 2010/2012 ...
AAAAAAGCTGTTCTATCTTTTGAATACTCTCCTGCCTTTTTTTCATTTTGGCATGGATATGACGGTAAGGCATCATCCGGCACGCTCCTGTCCGGTAGCAGACACACAGGCGGTTATCGGGATAAACGGTTATTTCAGACAGCGTGTTTTGTACCACCGCCTGACGGACGGCTTCCTGACCTTCTTCTGAATACAGATACTGACGGATAGCAAAAAGCCGCTGCCCGGGCTTTGCCGTATCGTTTCGTTTTTCCTGCTCTGTCATCTGATTTATCTGCTGTGCCAGCATTTCCGATGCCAGTTTATAATCACTGTCACTCACAATCCCGTCCATATACTTTTGAAGCAGGTTCTTTTTCTTTTCCCGTAACCGCCCATATTCCATGCAAAAGTCTTTACTGCACGGGTTCTTTTTTAAAACTTTTTCCAGCAATAAAAGGCCGTTTTCCGTCTGCGTTTTTATGCTTTCCATATCTTCTTTTTGAAACTGCTCCCACAAAAGCGGTTCCAGTTCTTTCTCATAAACTGTGATATTTTTACAGACTGTGCCATCCGGATTTTTCTCAAGCTGTCTGCCGCACATCCAATACACATTTCCTGCACTTCCTGTTCTTTTGCAGTACGCACATCCGCATTTTCCGCAGACGATTTTAAGGCAGTGCTGCTGCAGCGGGCTTCTTTCTTTTTGTTCTTTTGCCTGACTTTTGCTTTTCCGGGCATTTAACGCATCATTTGCCGCCTGCCACAGCTTTTCGCTCACGATTGCAGGGATTCTGTTTTCATGATAAATCCACTGCTCCTTTGGCAGGCAGCACTGTTTTTTTAATTCAAAATCATAATGCGTTTTATGCATTACAGCTGTTCCCTTATACAGTGGATTCTGAATCAGGCGTCTTACGGTCACATCACTGACCGCACCGTTTTTGCGGTTTCTCATGCCCATCGCATACAATTCCTTTGCAATTTTCCTGCCGCCTGCACCGCCTGCGGACATCGCATAGATTCTGCGGATATAGACGGCTTCCGTTTCTTCTATTCTATAACCGTCTTTTTCTTTTCTGTAGCCGTAAACATTATTGTTGACGGTTAGTTTCCCGTCTATTTTCTTTTGCCGCCTTTTATGGGCATTATTAACCTTCTGGCTTAATTCTCTGGAATACTGCTCTGCAATGAGCGCTTTGATACCGGAAAGAAACGCATCCTGCGGCTCATAAAACTTTCTTTCCAGATACAGATACAGTCTGACATGATGTGCTGTAATGTGCTGAATAAATTCATGCCAGTCCCCGGCGTTGCGCATCAGACGGTCAATTGACTTAATTACAATGCAGTCAATCCGCTCCTGCTGCACATCCGCCATAAGACTGGCATATTGCGTTCTTTTTTTCGTTGTTGTTCCGCTTTCCTGTTCAATGTACTGACAGCAGATTACTCCGCCTAATGCCTGTACGATTTCCACAGACTCTGCCGCCTGTGTTTCAATGGCACGGTTTTGTGCCTCCTCTGTTGTAGAACACCGGTTGTAAATGGCACAACGCATTCCAGACAATACTTTTTCCTCACTCATTGTCTGCACCGCTTTCGATGTACTGCACTGCCATAAACCACTCCTCATACGTAATATACTGCTTTTCTAAGAGCAGCTGCATAATGGCTTTTTCATTTTCCTGATTCATCCGGATTTCCATGCCTGTATAGACTTACTATATTCTACGCAGGCAGAATCCCGATTATGAATGACGGTGCTGAACCGGCTTTGTATTTGCCGTTATCGGAAGAATCATATAGTCATTTGCCTGTAAATACTCGATAATTTCCGGCAATGCTTCCACCGTTGTTGTCTTTGCACCGGCATCGTGCATCAGTACCACATATTCTTCACGGCTTCCGATTTCAGACAGGACATTCTGTACAATGGTATCCTTATCCACACATTTTGCACTGGCATCCCCTGAACTGACATTCCAGTCAAAGTATACAAATCCCTGTTCATTCAAAAAATTGATACAGTCTGAAATATCGCAGTTGGCTACTTTATTGCTTGAACCGCCCGGAAATCTGTAAAACCACGTTGTCACACCGGTCTGCTCATATAACCACTGCTGCATGTCTAAAACATCTTCTTTAAAGCTGTCAATAGATGCATACACCTGTGAATACTCATGAGAAACAGAGTGAATTGCCAGCGTATTGCCGCTTGAAACAATCCGTTTTAAGCTTTCTTCATTTTCTTCTCCCGGACTGCAGATTGTAAAAAATGTTGCTTTGACACCATACTGGTCCAGAATATCTAAAATTCTGGTTGTATTCGGACTTGGACCGTCATCAAATGTCAGATACACTTTTTTGCATCCCGGATATTCTCCTTCACCGTCTGTCTGCGGTGCTGCCGCCGTTGTCGTCTGCACTTCGGGCAGTGTTGTTTCTTCCTCAGCAGTCGTTGTTTCTTCTTCGCTTAACTTCTCTTCGGCAACCGTTGTTTCTTCCACGGCTGCAGCCGTTTCCTCTGCCACTCCCGCAGATACTTTCTGGGTATGCTTTTTAGAAGCTGCATGAACGGATACGGACACTAGCAATACAATCAGTACTAATACGGATACTGCAAGAATTACCGGTTTCTTTTTTAATCTCACTTTTTGTCCATGCAGACGAAGTTCTGGTCTTTTCACTCTTTTCATTTTTAAGTTCCCTCTTTCATTTTCTGGCTATAGACAGTATAATACGAAAATTTAAAAATACAAGACACAATTTCACTTTTTTCGACAAATTTCTTCCCCCGGACTTTATTTTATTTTTCCGGACAGAAACGCTCCTGTTCATGACAGTTTCCGTAAAGGTCTGTGTACCATGACCCGTTGTTTTATGACAACGGATTGTTCTATCCCCGACCTTTGTATTGCCGCCGCACGTATAGGAATCACTTAAATGTGCCACACCGGTTTCAAGTGCCGCCGTTGCCGTTACCATTTTAAAGACCGAGCCGGGTTCGTAGGTATCATTAATGCAGAAATTCCGCCACATCATATTGAGTAAATCCATTTTTGATTTGCTGCTGTCTTCTTCCGTTATCTCTATATTTAATTCATACGGTGTATTTAAATTATATTCCGGTGCATTAACCATCGCCAGCAGTTCACCATTCTGCGGATTCATCACAATAATTGATACACGCTTTGCCCCCTTTGCTTCTAATGTGCGGTCTGCAAGCTGCTCCGCATAAGCCTGGATATTGTAATCCAGACTGGTGTATAAATCACTGCCCGCAACCGGTTCTTTTCTGCTTTCTTCCGCCCCTTCCAGTTCAATGCCCCACGCATCCGTCAGTGTCAGAATCTGACCGCTGTTACCGGAAAGCAGGGCATCATATTTTGCTTCCAGTCCTAAAATGCCCTGATTGTCACTGCCTGTAAAGCCAAGTACTCTTGATGCCAGCGTTTCATACGGATAGTAGCGCTTATAATCTTCATCGACCTTGACACCCGCCATATTGTATTCCCGGATTTTATCCCCGGTTTCTTTGGAAACATTGGTCTGAATCCGCTCAATAGACGATACTTTTTCCACGCGCTTACGCACCTGTGCTTCATCCAGTCCCAATTCAGATGTCAGCATATGAATTACCGCTTCGGCATCCTGTATCTGGCTGTGAATAACGGAAATCGTACAGACTGTTTTATTATCGGCCAGCACAATGCCATTGGTATCTAATATTCTTCCGCGGGATGCCTTAATCACACGTTCCCGCTCATGCAGTTCTTCAGCTCTTGAAAGATAATACTGTGCCTGAAAAATCATGACATAGCCCAGTCTGCCAATCAGCAGTAGCATTGCCAGAAACACACAGGCTCCACAAATCATCAGTTTTTTCCGGTGTCTTGTATGCAGCCTGCCCATTGGGTCGTTTTTGCGCTCATCAATAATCTGCCAGCGCTTATCGTCCCTGTAACGTTCCTTCTGTCTGCGTATTCTTTGGGTTTCGCTTTCATTTTCCCACGGTTTCCACATAAAAATAACTCCGGATAAACGTTATTACATCTTATTAACGTCTGCCCGGAGTTATACTTTTTTATGGTGTTGCTGATGTACTATCCTGCACATTGGTATTCGGAACGGTAATGCCGACTGTATTTTCATCTTCACTGTCTGCTGCATCCACCGGCTCTGCCTCTGCATCTTTGAAAATATTCATGTACGGAAGCAGTTCCTCTAAAATATCATGGCTTAAAATCAGCGTATCTGAAGTAGTTCCACTCGTTCCCGTTGTTCCGTCCGGTTCATCAATCAATACATAAACCATCACCTGCGGATTATCCACCGGTGCGAAGCCGATGAAAGATACAATCCATTTTAAATCCTCTCGTTTGCCCTTCTGCGCCGTACCGGTCTTACCACCTATTGAATAACCGGTAACACCTGCTTTTTTTGCAAGTCCGTCATCAACCGTGGATTTTAAATACTTACGCAGCAGCTGCGATGTTGAAGCCGTTACTGTCTGACGCACCAGTGTTGGTTCAAAGGTCTTTACAACTTCACCCGTATCTTTTTCAATACGCTTTACAATATGCGGCTGGTAGTAATTTCCACCATTAATTAAAGAAGAAAAGGCTGCCCCCATCTGAATCATGGTTACATTGATATTCTGTCCGAATGCATTGGTTGCAACGTCTGTTTCTGACATATCGCTCTTTTTTATAATACCGTTTTCCTCTGACGGAAGATCGATTCCTGTCTTACTGCCAAAACCAAACAGTCTCTGGTACTGGGCGAATTTCACACCGCCAAGGCGTGCGGCAATATCCATCATTGCAGGGTTACAGGACTGCATCAGCGCCTGCTCCAGTGTAATATCCCCATGCTTGCCGGTTTTATTGTATACATGACAGCGGATGGTATAACCTCCGATTTCTTCATAACCGTTACAGTAAAAGACATCCCCGTCATATGTTACGCCCTCTTCCAGTCCCGAAGCGACGGTGAACGGCTTAAAGGTCGAACCCGGTTCAAAGGTTTCTGAAACACAGTAATTTCTCCAGATTTTATACAGCGAATTTGTCATGTCTTCATCGGACATCGTTGCCAGCTGTTCCTGGGAATACGAACTTTCAAGACTTCTTGGATTGTTCAGGTCAAAATACGGATAACTCGCCATACCAAGCACTTCTCCGTTATTCGGATTCATTACCAGTACCGCTGTTGCACTGGACGGCTTTTCTTCATTATATGCCGCAATGTGTTTTTCAATAATCCGCTGTACATTATAGTCAATGGTTGTCACAATATTGTTGCCGTCTACGGCATCTTTGGTTGTTTCCTGCACATCAAGATTATCATTGACATAACTGTAGGATACGTTCCTGAAAGTTCATCATCATAATAGCTTTCCAGTCCCAGTTCACCGCCGTTTGCCGCACTTGCAAAACCAACAACATCACATGCCATAGTTGAAAATGGATATTTTCTGACATAGGAATTTTCAAACCACACACCCTTGATATTCGGATTGTTTTTTGTATCTGCAACAAGTGCCTTAAAATCAGCAATCTCATCCGAAGTCAGTCCCATCGCCAGACGCTCGTACTGGGAATCTTTCTTCACTGCCAATGTCTGTTCCAATTCCTGACGGTTTAACCCAAAACACTGTACCAGCGCATTTAAGGTCGGTTCTTTATACTTCTCATCGGAAAGCACCAGCTTCGGATCTAATATAAGGTTGTACACTCTTTCGCTGTACGCAAGAATATTTCCATTCGAGGTCAGAATCTGTCCCCGCTTATACGGAATTGTTGTTGACGTATACGTCTGATGGTCTAACACAGCTTTGGAATATGCATCACCGTGATTATAATTAATCCATGCGATTCTTCCTGCTAAAACTGCCAGTGCTGCCATAACACACAAAAAAGCAATGCCTGCTTTTTTGTGTACTTTTTTGAGCATTGCTTTTTTTCTTCTGTATTTATTTCGTTTTGCACGTTCCTGACTACTTTCTACCATTTATGTATCTCCAATGTATCTTTTTAGTCTGCATTCGGAATATTCTGATACTGCTTTACATATTCACTCTCGCCTGCTGCGTAACGGATAACCTGTCCTTTTGCCGGATAAACCATTCCCAGTTCATTGACAGCTGTATCATAAATTGCATCATAGTCGATATCGGCTTCTGCCTGTGCTTCACGTTCATCATTCTGTGACGTCAGGGTATTTAACTGCATTTCCAGATCAGATACTGCGGCTGCATTGGTCTTTACCTCAGACTGTAAATTCAGATACTGGTAGCACAGTCCGAACATCACAGCTACCACTGCCGTTACTGCCACTGTATAAAGAAAGTTCATCTTATTGGCACGTCGTATCTTTCTTTGCTGTTCCCGTTTTCTTTTTCGTTCTTCCTCAAGCTGTTCAATACTTGTCGGATCATTGGAATAAGGTTCTGCTACCTGCAGTTTTCTTACCGTATTTCCCTGAACATAACCGGTTCTTTTTTCATACTTTATGGTGTTTCCATAACTTTTGCGCGCCATTTACTTTCCTCCCTGCTGACTTTTTTTTACGTTTGTAAAACGTTACACACTTTTAAGCTTATCTCCTGCGTTCAAACACACGCAGCTTTGCGCTTTTTGCTCTTTTATTTTCTTCAAGCTCTTCTTCTGACGGAAGAATTGGCTTTCTTGTAATTACTTTTCCCTTAGATTTTTTCCCACATACGCACACCGGGAAATCCGGTGGGCAGGTACATGGATTTTCATTATTTTTAAACTGCACCTTTACAATCCGGTCTTCTAACGAATGGAATGTAATAATGCAGAAACGTCCTTTGTCATTTAAATGTTCAATCATGCTGTCAATTGAATTATTCAATACGTCCAGTTCATGATTCAGTTCAATCCGTATCGCCTGAAATGTCTTCTTAGACGGATGTCCTCCAACAGCCCTGCATTTCATTGGAATCGCCGCCTTGATAATTTCATTTAACTCAAATGTAGTTTCTATCGGCTTTTCGCTTCTTGCTGCCACAATATGCTTTGCGATATTCTTTGCAAATTTATCTTCACCATAATCCCGGATAATGCGGTAAAGTTCCATTTCGCTGTATTCATTCAAAATATCTTTTGCCGTCATCTGCTGCCGTCTGTCCATACGCATGTCAAGCGGTGCATCCGTCTTATAGGTAAATCCTCTTTCTGCGGTATCTAACTGGTAAGAAGACACGCCCAGATCCAAAAGAATCCCATCGACTCTTTCAATTCCTAAGTCCTTCAATACCATATCCATATTACAATAATTATTCCGTACAATGGTGACTCTGTCTGCAAACGGCTTTAACCGTTCACCGGCTGCTGCAATTGCCGCCTCGTCCTGATCAATGCCGATGAGTCTTCCTTTGGATGAAAGCCTGCTGGCAATTTCATAAGAATGTCCGCCACCGCCCAGCGTTCCGTCCACGTAGATTCCATCCGGTCTGATATTTAAATTGTCAATCGTTTCCTGCAATAATACAGACTTGTGTTTAAATTCCATGTTTTTCTCCATTTTCAAAACGCATCTTTTTACGGGCAGTCTAAATAGAAAATCCTAAACTCTCCATATTTTCTGCCACTTCATCCATATCGTCATCATAGCTGTCAATACATTCCTGCCAGCGTTCTTTACTCCAGATTTCCACGCGGTTGGCAACCCCGACCATCACAACTTCTTTTTCAAGTCCCGCAAATTCACGAAGAACCTGCGGCAGAAGAATTCTTCCCTGTTTATCAACTTCACAGGATGCCGCTCCTGCAAGGAAAAAACGTGCAAACTGTCTGGAGTTTTTATTGGTCAGCGGCAGCGACTGAAGCTTTTCTTCAAATGCCTGCCATGCATCCGGCGGATAAACAAAAAGGCAGCCGTCTAATCCCTTGGTTACGACAAAACCGTCCCCTAAGGCATCGCGGAACTTTGCAGGAACAATGACTCGTCCCTTACCATCAATTGTATGGTTGTATTCACCCATAAACATGATTGTTGTTCCTCCGTCTACCACTTTTTACCATTTGCCACCACTTTCCACCACTTTAGAGTCAATTCTATACTTATTTGTGGAAAAATACAAGTGTTTTTTTAGAATTTAACGCACTAAATTCACAGTTTTTCCGCCTGTCTGAAAGTTATCCACCAGATTTGACATCTTCCGCGTATTCTGCACCCTGATGACTGCTTTTTTGCTGTACCTGCCTATCGGAAAGATTTCATTTTTTTCTAAAGTTGGCACTACCATGTTGAATTCAATGCTTTTTTATAGTAAAATATACGGTTGTATCTGACATTTTTAAAAATCAGGGGAAATCCCCATAAAAACAAAGGAGATAGAGATTTTATGAAACTCGGTATTGTAGGTTTGCCAAATGTCGGCAAAAGTACGCTTTTTAACTCATTAACAAAAGCTGGCGCTGAATCTGCCAACTACCCGTTCTGCACCATTGACCCAAATGTAGGTGTCGTTGCCGTTCCGGATGAACGTTTAAACAAGCTTGCAGCATTATACAATTCTGCAAAGATTACCCCTGCCGTCATCGAATTCGTTGATATCGCAGGGCTTGTAAAGGGGGCTTCTAAGGGTGAAGGTCTTGGAAACCAGTTTCTTGCCAATATCCGTGAAGTTGATGCCATTGTTCACGTTGTCAGATGTTTTGAAGATTCCAATATTGTCCATGTAGACGGTTCTATCGACCCGCTCCGTGATATTGAAACGATTAATCTGGAGTTAATCTTTTCAGATATCGAAATTCTGGAAAGACGTCTTGCAAAACAGAAAAAAGCAGCTTACAACAATAAGGAAATTTTAAAAGAATGCGATTTAATTGAGCGTCTGATTGCTTTCCTTGAAGCCGGAAATCTGGCTAAGAACTTTGAACTGGAAGACGATGATGAAGCAGCACTCATGAAAGAATATAACTTATTAACAGCAAAACCGGTCATCTTTGCTGCCAATGTTACAGAAGATGATTTACCGGATGACGGTGCTTCCAACAAATATGTAGCTTCTGTACGTGAATTTGCAGCAAAGGAAAACTGCGAAGTTTTCGTTATCTGCGCGCAGATTGAACAGGAAATCTCCGAACTGGATGATGACGAAAAGAAAATGTTCTTAGAAGACTTAGGCATCAGTTCTTCCGGTCTTGATAAGCTGATTGCCGCAAGTTACCGTATCCTTGGTCTGATCAGTTACTTAACTGCCGGTGAAACCGAAACCCGTGCATGGACAATCGTTAAAGGTACGAAAGCGCCGCAGGCTGCCGGAAAAATCCACAGCGATTTTGAACGCGGCTTCATCCGTGCCGAAGTTGTCAACTATCAGGATTTATTAGACTGTGGCTCTTATACAGCCGCCAAGGAAAAGGGACTTGTCGGTCTGGAAGGAAAAGAATATGTCGTAAAAGACGGCGATGTCATTTTGTTCCGCTTCAACGTATAAGCAAAAAAATATGCCTGTCAGATACCCGTGTTACTTGACGCATCTGACAGGCATATTTTTTGCTTTTACATCAGTTCCTTGAATTTTTTTACGTTTTCGGCAGCATCGCCTTTAAAGACGGCTGAACCGGCTACGATGATGTTGGCACCGGCATCAAGGGCGGCTCTGACGTTGTCGATGTTGATTCCACCGTCTACTTCGATGTCTGCATGAAGCTGGTTTTCATCGAGCAGTTTTTTGATGCGGCGTATTTTATCGAGGGATTCCGGGATGAATTTCTGTCCGCCCGCGCCCGGTACGACACTCATCACCAGTACCATATCAACCTGATTCAGATACGTTTCTATGGCTGATACCGGAGTATCTGGATTTAAGGTGATTGCAGGCTTTACGCCGAGCTGGCGAATTGCCTCTAAGGTTGCTGCAACGTCTTTGCAGGCTTCGACATGTACAGTGATGATATCTGCTCCGCAGTCTGCAAAGTCTTTGACATAACGGATGGGTTCATCTATCATTAAATGCACATCAAACACCCTTTTGGTGCATGAACGGATGGATTTGATGACCGGCATGCCGTATGAGATGTTTGGTACGAACTGTCCGTCCATGACATCTATATGCACGTACTCCGCGCCTGCTTTGTCGATAGCTGCAATTTCCTCTCCCAGTTTTTTAAAGTCCGCCGATAAAAGCGATGGTGATAAAATATTCATGTTTCTTTTGATTCCTTCTTTAATACTTTTTTTGTTCTTTTAATTCCTGATACATTGTAGTATAACTCTCATAGCGCATTTTATGAATCTTTCCATCAGCAACTGCCGCTTTTACGGCGCAGTCCGGCTCATTCATATGCACACAACCGTTAAACCGGCAGCTGCCCTCAAGTGGTTCAAATTCTGGAAAATAAAAACGCAGGTCTTCTTTTTCCAACTCCGGCAGATTCATTGAAGTAAATCCCGGTGTGTCCATCAGATACGACCGTCCGCTGATATGAAATATCTCGGAATGTCTTGTCGTATGGCGTCCTCTGCCGATTTTGCTGATGTCGCCTGTTTCCATCCTTGCATCAGGAAGTAAAAGATTGGTCATAGAGGACTTTCCCACACCGGAAGGCCCTGCAAGTACCGTTGTTTTACCTTCAAGAATCTCACATACTTTATCAATTCCTGTTTTTTCATAGGTACTGGTAAAAACAATCTGGCAGTCCGCGCCTGCGTAAATCTCCCGCAGACGCTCTTTTTCATCTGCTCCGATTAAATCTTCCTTATTAAAACAGATCACGGTCGGTACGTTCTGATAATCCATCATCACCAAAAAGCGGTCCAATAAATGAAAATTCGGCTCAGGATTTGCTGCCGCAAAAATAACCATTGCCTGGTCTACGTTTGCTGATGCCGGACGGATTAATTCATTTTTTCTTGGCAGAATCTCCGTAATATTACCTTTTGCCTGTTCTTCATCGAGTACTTCAATTGCAACCAAATCGCCGACCAGCGGCTTTACTTTGCGGTTTCTGAAAATGCCCTTTGCCTTACATTCATAAATGGTATCCGTTTCTTCCGCATAAACATAATAAAATCCTGCAATGCCTTTAATAATCTTTCCCTGCATACACGCTCCTGTTACTGTGCCGTATTACTGCCGGAAGCTGCCGTTGTCTTGACGGCTGCGGTTGTAGACTGGCTTGCTGCCGTTGTTGCAGGTTCTGTTGCCTTCTGATAGTGGCTGACTACGATTGTTACGGTTGTACCGCTCTCTAAAGATTCGCCTGAATTGTACCCCTGTGCCGTTACCAGTCCGTAGGTACCGGAGGTGGACTGATATGTTACAGACGGAACGAGTCCCTGGTCTTTGATTGCCTGCTTTGCAGCATCTTCTGTCAGACCGATAACATTTGGCATCTTTGCATAGCTGACCTTTTTCCCCTGACTGACTGTAATTGTTACGGTATCTCCTTCTGATGCCGATGCATTTGCAGAAGGCGACTGGCTGATAACATTCCCCTGTTCTACAGAATCGCTGTAATCATATTCCACATCTACCGAAAATCCTGCACTCTTTAATGTTGATGTTGCCTTTGACTCAGACATACCGACAACATTATTGACCTTTACGCTGTCAGGTCCTGAACTGATGGTTAATGTAATCGTTGTATTTTTTGCAACGGATGTACCCTGCTTTGTACCCTGGGAAATGACATTGCCTTTTTCAACGGTTGAGGAAGCCTGATAACTTGCCTTATAGCCGAGTCCGACCTTATTTAATTCTTCCTTGGCTTCGTCTTCTGTCTTGCCGACTACGTTTGGAACAGAAACCTTTTCGGAAGAGGCTGTTGTAGCATTTGCCTGTGTCGTCTGCGCTGTTGTTTTTTCACTCTTTCCGCCAAATGAAACACCGCCTACCAGCTTTACAATCACAAATACAGCAATAATTAAAATAACCGCAATGATACCGACACCAATCCACTTTGTCATCTTATCAAGTTTATCGTTATTCTCATCGTCAATATCCAGTGTTTCATCATCATCGTCGTCATCATCTTCATCATCTGTAAGTCCGTCTGATAAATCATCATCATTAAGATAATCATCTTCAATGTCGTCTTCCTCATCGGAAGAATTCTGTGGCTGCTCTGTCTGCTGTGCATACATCGGTGCAATTTTAACAAAGTCTTCTTCCGGCATGACAAGGGACTTTTTCAAATCCGCAATCAGATCAGACACCGTCTGGTATCTTCTCTCTGTTTTTTTCTGTGTACATTTTAAAACAATCTTATCCACGCTTAACGGTACATCTTCCGCAATCTCCGACGGCGCAGGAATTGCATCCTGAATGTGCTGTACGGCTACCGCGACGGTTGTATCACCGTCAAACGGCACTTTTCCGGTAAGCATTTCATACAGTGTGATACCAAATGAATAAATGTCGCTGCGCTCATCCGAATATCCGCCTCTTGCCTGTTCCGGTGACATATAATGCACAGAGCCCATGGCTGCTGATGAATTAATTGTACTTGAAGTTGCTGCTTTGGCAATGCCAAAATCCGTTACCTTAACCTTGCCTTCTTTGGAAATAATAATATTCTGTGGCTTAATATCACGGTGTACAATATGGTGCTTATGTGCTGCTTCCATACCGTTAGCAACCTGAATGGCAATGCTGACTGCCTCTTTATAAGGAAGCTTTCCTCTTTTTTCAATATATTTTTTCAGGGTAATTCCCTCAACCAGCTCCATGACAATGTAGTGAATTCCGTTTTCTTCGCCTACATCATAAACATTGACAACATTCGGGTGTGAAAGCCCTGCTGCCGACTGTGCTTCGACCCGGAACTTGGATACAAAACTGGTATCCTGGCTAAATTCCGGCTTTAAGACTTTGATTGCAACATAACGGTTCAACTTATGGCATTTTGCCTTATAAACATCAGACATGCCGCCGTTTCCGATTTGCTCCAGAATCTCATATCTGTCCGCTAAAAACATTCCTTTTCTTAACATCCTACCATTTACCTTTCCTGTTACGGTTCTATAATCATTACAGTAATATTATCTTTTCCGCCGTTTGCATTGGCTGCTGCGACCAGATTTTTCGCAGCGGTTTCAATATCCGGGGCAGACTTTACAATCTTTAAAATATCCGCATCCTCAACCATATTGCTCAGTCCGTCCGTACACATAAGAATACAGTCATTTGGCTTTAAATCAACGGAAAACATTTCGGCCTCCACGGTATCATACCCGCCAATTGCCCTTGTAATAATATTTTTCTTTTCATGATTACGTGCCTGTTCCCTGTTAATCTCACCCATGCTGACCATTTCTTCCACTAGAGAATGATCCCTTGTAATCTGTGTAATTTCATTTCCTAAAATATATAACCGGCTGTCTCCGACATTGGCAACCCGTAAAATATTATCATACACGGTTGCCGCTACCAATGTCGTTCCCATTCCTTCATAATTCTCTGATTCCGCTGCCTTTTGTAATAACCTGCGGTTGACCTGTGTTACGGCATTGTTAATAATCGAAACCGGGTCTTTTAGCGTTGAATCCTGCACAAGCGATACAAATGTTTCTACTGTATATCTTGATGCCATGTCCCCCGCCTTATGTCCTCCCATTCCGTCTGCTACCAGAAACAGATTCGGCAGACTGCCGGTTTCAGTCAGCGAATAATAAACGTAGTCCTGATTGACACTTCTCTCCCGTCCTACATCCGTAACTGCCTGAACCTTCATCATTTCCTCCATTCCGCTGTAATTCATTATTGTTGTGATTCCATATAGCTCTTTCTTAATTGTCCACAGGCACCATCAATATCTCTGCCCATTTCCCTTCTTATTGTAACATTTATTCCGTTTCTTTCAAGCTTATTTTTAAAAGCCGCTATTGCCTGCTTTTCGGACTGCCTGTAATCGCGTTCCTTAATCGGATTGACCGGAATCAGATTCACATGGCAGTTCATGCCATGTAAAAGTCCGGACAACTGTTCTGCGCACTCCTGTGTGTCGTTGACACCTTTGACAAGACTGTACTCAAAAGAAATGCGTCTTCCAGTCTGTTTTAAATAATACCGGCAAGCTTCCATAATCTGCTCAATTGAATATTTATTGGCAATCGGCATCATGGTCTTTCTTAATTCATCATTCGGTGCATGAAGGGAGATTGCCAGCGTAATCTGTAACTGCAGGTCTGCAAGTTCCCGTATCTTATCCACCAGTCCACAGGTCGATACCGTTATATTTCTTGCGCTGATATGTAGCCCCTTGTCTGAATTGATTAATTTTAAAAACTGTACCACATTTTGAAAATTATCCATCGGTTCTCCCGAACCCATAATGACAATGTTGTCAACCCGCTCCCCGGAAATCGTCTGGATCCGGTATATCTGGTCTAACATTTCCGACGGTGCCAGATTACGCACCATGCCGTCCAGTGTCGATGCACAGAAGCGGCAGCCCATGCGGCAACCCACCTGCGAAGAAATACACACGGAATTGCCGTGGTGATATTTCATCAGGACACTCTCAATTAAATTGCCGTCATACAGCTTGAATAAATATTTCGATGTGCCGTCAATCTGTGATACCTGCACCCGCTCTGCGGTCAGTGCCGTCAGACGGCAGTTTTCTTTTAATGTTTTTCTTAAACTTTCCGGCAGGTTTGTCATCTGCTCAAAATCCGTTACCAGTTTCTGATGCATCCACTGATACACCTGTGATGCCCGGAATTTTTTCTCGCCCAGCTGCTCAAAATATGCCTGCAGCTGTGCATCATCCATTGATTTAATATCTATTAATTCTAAAGAATCGTTATTCACACTTCTTCTCCGTTCCGCAGGTATTTTAAAGTTTCTTTCGGAATTTCACCATAAAAAATCCGTCTGTTCCGTCTATGCCCGGCAGAAGCTGTTTCGCACTGCCTTCACGTACAAATGGAAAGTTCTTTTCAAACCATGCGGCATTCTCTTCATTTTCCGGCCGGCTGATGGTACATGTACTGTACACCAGTGTACCGCCCGGTTTTACATACTCCTGCACAACCGTTAAAATTTCACGCTGTAATGATGCAAGCTGTTCAATCTTTTCAATATCCGTATGATACTTGATATCCGGCTTTCTGCCGATAATGCCAAGTCCCGAACACGGCAGATCCGCAAGCACAATATCGGCACTTTCCTTTGATGCCGTATCGGAAACTCTTGCATCCCACTCTTTTACAGAAATGTTATCCAGTCCGAGCCGCGCTATATTTTCACGGATAAGCTGTGTCTTTAACGGTGTTAAATCTCTCGCCTCAACACTACCGTCTGTAAGTTTTAATGCTACATTCATGCTCTTTCCACCCGGTGCCGCACATACATCAATAATACGGTCATGTGGTGCAGGAGATGCCAGTTCTCCCGCAAGCATGGAACTGATGTCCTGTACAAAAAATTCACCCCGCTGAAAGCTTTCACAGGCAAGCAGATAATCATATCCTGTAATTTTTAAGGCATACGGAAGTCCTTCCACTGCCTCAGCCTGAATATTTTCACTGAGCAGATGTGCCTTTAATTCCTCTACCGTAAGCTTTTTCGTATTACAACGGATATACGTTGTCTTTTCCTTATAAAAGCCCGCAAGTATGGATTCTACTGTTGTATCATCAGCCTGTTTCTTAAAAAATGCCACCAGTTCTTCCGGCATGGAATAACGCACGGATAAATATTTTACCGGTTCTTTTTTCTGATCCGGATATTCGCAGGCGCAGTCATTTCTTGCAATATTTCTTAAAACACCGTTTACAAAGCCTTTTAAATTCACAAAATGGCGTTTCCCTGCCAGCTTTACCGCTTCGTTGCAGACTGCTGATACCGGCACATTATCCATATATTTCAGCTGATACACCGACATCTCCAAAAGACTGCGGATCAGCGGTTTCATCTTCCTTACCGGTGTTTTGGAATACTGATTAATGATATAATCCAATTCGATCCGCCGTTCCAGCGTTCCCTGTGCCAGCCTTGTAATAAAGCTGCGCTGGTGCTTTAACAGATACTGGTATTTTTTGAGTGCCGCACCAATCACCAGATGGCTCATGGCTTCGGGGCGGTTTAATTCCAGCAGAATATCCAGTACAATTTCGCGTTCATTAACGCTGTCTGCCATATCCTTTGTTGTCTTGTCTTTAGTCACGGTCATTTCCTCCAAACAGGCGAAGCAGTCTTAATAACTGCAATACTGCGGTTGCCGCAGCCGCAACATAAGTGAGTGCCGCCGCAGATAAAACCTTTCTTGTATCCGATACTTCATCTTTTTGTAAAATTCCGGTTTCGGACAACAGCTTTAATGCCCTGCCGGATGCGTTAAATTCGACCGGAAGCGTCACAAGCTGAAACAATACCGCCGCCGAAAACATCAGAATACCAATCATAATCAGTGTATGACTGCCGCCAAAGAAAATGCCAAGAATAATAAAAAGCCACGATAACTGTGAGCCTATATTGGCAACCGGCACAAGTGCGCTTCGAAATGAAAGCGGTGCATAGCCTCTTGCATGCTGGATCGCGTGTCCACACTCATGTGCCGCAACACCGACTGCCGCTACCGATGTACTCGCATAGACGGCATCAGAAAGATTTAATGTCTTGTTTCTTGGGTCATA
>ERZ827197.1743-NODE-1743-length-16588-cov-336.845279_pt1 | contig 16588 bp, 8 predicted proteins | sample MGYA00519867_ERZ827197 | MGnify/ENA primary metagenome ERZ827197 (study PRJEB31778, sample SAMEA3449278) | human gut metagenome | biome: human gut; feature: human-associated habitat; material: faeces | place: United Kingdom | collected 2010/2012 ...
ATGATACGGGTGCCAACGAGGGTGAATATATCTTCACCGCCAACGAAGATTGTGGCAAGGCGCTCGTAGATTATACTGTCAAGGTAAGCGATGATGACAACATCAGCACCTATACCCGCACCTTCCATTTCTATCTGACAGATGGTTCTGCAACAGGCATTCAAAACATTCAGACCTCAATCGCAGCCGATAGCTACGAGGTATACAATGCTGCAGGTATCAAGGTGAGAAAAGGCAAGAATCTCGATTCTCTCCCATCAGGTGTTTATATCATCAAGGCATTGAAGGATGGCAAGGTAATCAGTTCGAAGAAAACTTGCATACAATAAGGCAATCTGCACCTTAGAAAGTGCATTTTTCATATAACTCAGCATCCTGAGAGATGCAAAAAAGGGAGCGCAACCATTAGTGATGCGCTCCCTTTTATGATTGTTTCTTTTATCTTAAAATTCTAACCGAATAACGTCAGATTATTTCTGAACGAACTTCTTGCCATTCTCGATAACGAGACCCTTATAAGAAGCATTCACCTGCTGGCCAGCCATATTATAGCGAACAGACTTCTTGGCAGAAGTTGAGGACAAGCCCGCTAGGCGTTCCGGCGGATTTGCAATCCGCCTCAAGCGAAAATGCAAATATAGTTTGGAGATATGAAAAGCCTACGGCTGGGGATTACAAATCCCCAATAAAGAGGTCGAGCCTTTTTTGTCTGCGGATTGCAAATCCGCAGGAACGCCTAGCGGACTCGCGTTACTTATTACACCTAACGGACTTGCGAGCCTGTATTATGGACTTACGGCACACCCTCTCTTCTTGTTGCTGGAAAACATAGGATATGTTGCTGGGAAAGATAGGATATGTTGGCGAGATAGTTAGTATCTCCGGTCGCACAACAGCTGTTGTGCGCTTGCATAACAGCTGATATGCGCATGCACAACAGGTGATGTGCATGCGGTGGTCAACTGTTATGCGCCAACTATTAACCAGACTTAGACATACCCTCCTACAGAAAATATCAGATACAGAAAACGGGGTGCATTCTCTAAAAAGAAAACACACCCCGCAACCTTAATATATTATGTTATGACTATATCGTCATTCCTCTCTTGACATTACTCAGCCAATGGGTCGAAGGTACCATTGGCACCACCATTGTTGTAATCACCCCAACCGATAGTCTGAGGCAAAGCCTTGTTGGCGATAGATGCACCAGAAGTGAAGCCTAAGAAGTAATACTTAGGACGGAAGTTCATGTAGAGGAGATTCTTGTTAGAATCGTAACCGTCACCCTTCTGTACCTTCATTACCAAGTTGTCCTTATACCATGTAGACAAGTTCTCGAGCTGAGTATTCAAATCATCCTTACGGAGATCAACACCATCAGGACGCTCAGTACCAGCTTTCAACAATGGGTCAGAATTGAAAGTTGTACCACCTACGCCATACTTATCAGCAACACGATACTGGATATTCTCACGACGCTGACCGTTCAACGCCTTGAAACCAAGCCATGTACAGGTATTGCCACCCCAACCAGTCAATGTCCATGTAGAAGGAGCACCTTCTACCTTGCCAGTACCACCATCGAAGAGCATCCAACGGCGGAGGTCATCGAAACGCTTACCCTCGTAAGCAAACTCAATCTGGCGCTCATAGAGAATCTGAGAGATACAGGTAGCCTGATCATTGTAAGCTGCAGGTGTGATACCATCATCCTCTGAATTAGCAGCTGAATAACCAGCACGCTCACGAATCTGCTTAACATATCCTACAGCCTCATCCAGATGGCCAGCACCTGCTGCAACCTCAGCAAGGTTCAGGAGAACCTCAGCATAACGGAGTTCAATCAACGGAGCAGCAGAATAGAATGGAGCAGCACCCTTGGTATCAAGAGCTACGTACTTATAAAGAGGAGAAGAATTAACATCCAAATCATCACTCTTCTTGCGTACATATACACCCTGACGACTCTTCAACAGGTTGTCTGCACCATAAGATTCACCACTCTCAGGGTTGCCGGCATCATTCATGCTGGTATACCATACATAGTTCCAAAGTACATAGTTGGCACCATCAGAAGGGTTGTTGGCATCACGCTCTGACGCATTACCATCGTAAGCCCAACGGAAGCCTGGGAAAGCGAAGGTACGGTAGAAACGCTTGTCACGATTCAGGAATGGAGTCACGTTATCCAAAGTCTTCTCTGAACGTGCCAACTTGGTATAAGTATCGCAACTTTCAGGAAGCTTACCGTCTGACATCGGGAACATATTAATCAGCATCTGAGAAGCATTCTTACCGCTACCACCTGTATTAGCCGGACGAATCTGACGCTCCCAGTTGTTGTTCTTCTGATTATCGAGACCATCACCTGTTACATTATTATATAAGGTAACGAACACAGCCTCAGGATTATTACCACCATCGGTAAACATCTTGGCAAAGGCAGAACCATTCACATTGTCATTGGCAGTATACAGGTGATAACCACACTTGTTGATACGCTCCAAATCGGACTTCATGGTTTCATAAGCAGTCTTCCAACGGTTTTCATCGTTTGCACGGTTGAAGAGAGGGCTACACCACAAAAGCATCAAACGACCCTTCAATGCCAACGCAGTACCAGTAGTTACACGGCCTTTCTCCGACCATCCCGAGCCATTCTCTGTCTTGGCAGCCAACATATCAGCAGCCTTGTTCAGGTCATCAAGAATAAACTCGTAAGTCTCCTTAGACGTAGCACGAGGAGTAACAGAACTTTCTACAGGATCCTGTGTTTCCTTAACCAGAGGCACACCGCCATACCACTTGAACAAGTTGTAATAGCACCATGCACGGAAGAAATATACCTGACCGAGCAATTCATTCTTCTGTTCCTCAGAAAGAGTGCTGCCGCTGATACCCTGGATTACATCATTGACATTACGGATTCTACCATATACAGATGCCTGGATATTGGACTGGTCGCCCATGAAGAAATCAGGAACCGAATTTGTGGTACTGGTAGAGCTCAGCTCAACCTGTGGGTCTACAAAAGAACTGAGACCACTGTATTCCTCAGTAGACTTACCAGCCTCATCCGCATTACCCATAGAAGGATACTTCCAGGTCAAATCGTTGGTTGTCGGCAAACACCAACTGTAAATATCGTTTACACGACCATCACATCCTTCATAATAGTTGTAGACGTCTTTATTTACATTGTCATAGTTCTTCTTTTCCTCCAGGAAGCTGTCACTACAAGAGCTGAAAGCCAAGGCTGAAACCAAACCAAGACTGAATAATTTTATTGTCGTTTTCATTGTTCTTTTCTTTTTAAAATTATATAAGTATCTCATTAGAATGAGAGATTCACACCCACAGTCCACTTACGGAGGTTAGGATAGCTTCCGTATGATCCCGACATAGGATTCATGAAGTTGTCTGGATATGGATTGTAGAAGTTGATGAGGTTCTGACCGGTAATATTGATACGGCAACTTTTGATGCCGATGCTACCCAACCAGCTCTTTGGCAAAGTATAAGCCAAGGTCAAGCGGTTCAGAGCCACACGTGCTGTACTTACTCTCCAAAAACTAGACGCAACAGCATTCACATCTGTATACTTCAGGTTAGGATAGTAAGCCTCACGGTTCTCCTTTACTACGAGATTACCTGAGCCATCATATACATCCTGATAAGCAAACATATTGTCTGGATTCCAGAATGAAGGCATATTGCAATACTCCAGATTACCAGTTGGCTTCAATGCTGCACCAGGAAGTGTGGTATAACCACCCCAGCTTGCACCAATCTGAGCTATCAGAGAAAGTCCCTTCCAGTCTGCACCCAAATTCATGGTCAAACCATAGAGGTTGCTGCTGCGGTGACCTAACTCTACCTGGTCGTTGTCTACATCTACGACACCATCAGGTCCGGCATAAGTACCTGTCTCAGGATCGTAAGCACCACGAACATCCTTATACATCAACATACCAGGGCGAACCTGGTCTTTGGTCAGACCCATATAAGTAGAGATGTTGTACTTCGTGAAGTATTCCTCAATATCCTGGAAGCTACGGAACATACCGATGCATTGCATACCCCAGAGACCTACGTCTGTACGATGTCCTGGAGTAATCTGACGATAGAGATAATCTGTAACCCAGTCCATATTCAACACCTTGTTATCAGACCAGCCTGTGTTGATACCGATGCGATACTTGAAGTCCTTACCGATTTTATCCTTCCATGTGACAGAGAGCTCACCACCCCATGAATCCATCTCACCGATGTTGGATGCAGCACTCTGTGTACCTACGGTAGAAGGAACAGTCTGCTTGATATTCATCAGCATCTCGCGGTTCTTCTCATAATAGTAATCGAAGGTTACAGCCAGACGGTTGTTGAGGAACTGGGCATCAATACCCACGTTGGTCTTGTAGTCTTTATCCCAATGAACATCTGTATTTACAGCAGAATTGTTCTTGTTGATAGTGATACGGTTGCCAGAATCCTTACCAGTCTCGAATACTGTACCACGGTTAGCATCCTGTGCATAAACCTGCATCCATTGCCATGCCGCTGTATTGTCTCGACCGGTCATACCCCAGGAAGCACGGAGCTTCAGGAAGTCAACTCCCTTCACCTTGTTGCGGAACCAGCTCTCCTCAGAGATTACCCAACCTGCAGAGAAAGCAGGGAAAGTTCCCCAGTAGTTCTTTGGAGCAAACTTGGTTGATGCATCAGAACGAACCAGAGCCTCGAAGAGATACTTGTTGGCGTATGCATAGTTGATACGGCCGATATATGAAAGGGTACCGCTCTCACTACGGGTAAACATAGTAGTCATCTCACCTGTTGCAGAGTTATACTGACCGGTAGTGAAAGGATATGGGGTCAAACGCTTTCCCTGCAAGTACTCACTCTCTGCCTCAGACTTTTCAATAGAGAACAGACCACCCAGATGATGCTGACCGAAATCGCGCTGATACTGGGCTGTGAAGTTCATCTGATAATTATCAGTACGAACCATGGTACGAGCCAGATAGTCACCATTATTGGTTGTCACACCATTGAAGTTAGACGCTGCCAGGTAATCGAAATCTGCATTATCGCCGCTGGTAGGAGTATAAAGGTGGTTACCGCTACCATAACGAGTCAACATCTGATAGAGGGTGAAGTTTGAACCATACTCATTACCCTTATCGGTATTAATACTCTTGGAATAAGAGAAGCGCAACTTCAATCCCTTCAGAATCTTGCTCCAACCGAAATCATAATTAAGGCTTCCGCTGATATTCAGGTTAGAATTCATGTTCTTGCGGTAGTCGCCATTATTCTGCAGAGTAGCAAAGTTATACTGCTGGTTCTGGTTCTTCTGTGTATTACTAGGACCATAAGCCAGGATATCATAGCCATTTACTGATTCTGGCATGTAAGTAGGACGGGTCAGAAGGAGGTTGTAGTCCTTCTCATCGCCAGATCCACCCACCTTTACCAATGGCTTTTCCTTTGTAGCATAGTCACCGCTAACAGTCAGATTAGCACCCAACCACTTGCTTACTTTTACATCGACACCGGCACGGTAGTTCCAACGGTTATAGTTGAGTTTACCGAGGTTACCATCCTGATCGAAGTAAGAGATACCTGCAAAATAGTTCACCTTATCGGTAGCACCACTTACGTTCACGCTGTGCTTCTGAGTCATACCTGTTTCCCAATACTTATCGAGCAAATCATAGTTCAGACTCTTCATTGCCTCCAACTCATCTGCCTGGAAAAGCGCAGTAGTCGCATTAAGAGAAGTATTGGTTGGGTCCTCAGCAGTAACAGCATTGTACAAACGACCATACTGATAAGCATTCAGCATCTTAGGACGAGAAAACTCATCGGTAAAACCGAAAGAACCGCTATAAGAGATGCGAGGTGCACCCATCTTACCCTTCTTGGTAGTAACGAGGATAACACCATTGGCAGCACGGGCACCATAAACGGCAGCAGAAGCATCCTTCAACACAGAGATACTCTCTACCTCTGAGGCATCCAGGTTGTTGAAAGCCTCAGCACCGAGGTTCTGGTAAGTGTTACCTACCTTTACATCGTTAGGATAGATATAACCATCGATAACGAAGAGAGGCTGCTGGGCTGTAGAACCAACTTCGCCCAATGAGTTGGTATCACGGATCATGATACGGGCATTCGCACCAGGACGGCTCTCACCACCACTTACGCTCAAACCATTAACCAGACCGTCCAAAGAAGAAGCCAAGCCACCATTAGCAAGGTCCTGGATTTCATCTGTTGGGATGTTGGCTACAGAACCAGTCAGGTGAGCCTTCTTCTGGGTACCGTAACCTACGACTACCACCTCCTGAAGAGTCTTGTCGTCAGCAACCAGCTTGATAGTACCACCATTGGTAGTAGCATCCCTAAAACCAATATAAGAAACGGTAACCTTGCCACCCTTAGGAACAGACAACTTATAGTTACCATCCATATCGGTAATCACAGCAGTCTTGGTACCGGCAACCTTTACGGTAGCACCGATAACAGGTTCACCGAGGTCATCGAGTACAGTACCCTGCACTACTTTATTTTGAGCCATTGCAGGCACAGCACAGGTAAGTGCCATACCAAAGGCCAATGTCTTTATATATTTACGTTTCATCTTGTTTCGAGATTAGATAGTTTAAATTATTTTCTCCAACGTGGATCACCGATTGTACTTGAAATCGCACCGGTAGCCTTGAAATTAAGCCCGAAGTTAGGCTGGGTGAAGTCGAGTTCCTTCTTGGTCTCTGCCTCAGCAAATCCAGCATCCTCTTCAGTAGCCAGCTTACCCTTATCGGTTCCATCTACTGAACTGCCGACACCCCAGACAGTATTCAGATTCTGGTGATATTCCAATTTACAGTTGCCCTGAATGAACTTCTGCAAACGGAAGCAGTCATAGAAGATGTTGTTATCATAAGTAATCACGTACTTATTGTTGTTAGGAGTATTGTTACCGAACTCCTTCTTGTCATATACACGGATAAAGGTATTATCCATCATGGTGCAAGAACCACCTGCTGTAGGGAAGACACAGTCCAAATCCTTATTGTTGAAACGGAACATACGATTCTTACTATTGCTTTCAATATTGTAGATAGTAGAGTTCTTGATGGTAATGCTCTTGATACCACCATACCAGAACTGACCGCCACTAGGAGCCTTGAAGCCATTAGAAAAGCCGCAGATGATAGCACCATTAGAGTTCTTCTTTCCGTCATTACGCATCTGAACCACGCTGTTCATCACACGTACATCAGCAATACCCCAAGAGCACTGGCCTACAGAGAAGAGTCCGTCGATGACATTCTTGAAGGCACAATCCTGAATGATAATTGGGTCTTGCAGGATATATACATCGGCAGGCTTACCACCATTCTTGCCAGCACCAACGCCCTGAGACTCTGCAGAGCAAGATGCAGGTGGCTCAGGAGACATCTCGATGATACCACCCTTATGAGTTGTGGCAGAGCAGTCGAAATTGATGAACTTCACCTTCAGCTGAGCTGAAGTATAGATGGCAGCACCTTCACCCATAGTAACCAAAGCATGGCTCAGTTTGTTACCACGAAGGGTCATCTTGTTGCCCTTGAAATCAATTGAGTTATTGCAGGTATAAGTACCACCTGCTTCCAACTCGAAAGCCTGCTCATTGTCTGAATCCTGCAACTTTTCTGCAATAAAATCAGAGATGTCAGAACCTGTAGGAATGGTCGTCGCTGGAACCAAAGTACTGTAAGACAAAACTGTTGCCTTATCAGCCTCAGTATTGTTCTTCGCTTCGTTTCCCAAGGTACGTACCTCAATCTTATAATTGGTATCTTCAGCTATCTTGAATTGGAAAGAAGTACCATCAATGGTATCACTCGCCACCTCCTCAGGATTGTCTGGATTATCCACATTATAAGCCTTACACTCGTAACCACCAGCGCCATAGACTACCTTCCATGATACTTGCAACTTATCTGAACCATCAGAAGCAGCAACTGTCTTTGTCGAGAGTTCAGGTGACTCAAGTTTCACTCCAGACACGCCGTCGTCAAACTTCTCTTTGTCATCAAAACCATCAACGGCACACGAACCCAAGAACATCGCTCCTACGGCAGCAAGTGCCAGAGAGAAGAGTCCTTTCCGCGCAATGAAATGATTTTTCTTCATAATTGTCTTTTTTAGGTTTAACTATATTTTTACTAACACGATTTATACTTTCCTAATCATAAAAAAGTAGTTTACCAGTTATTCCCCGAAACTGTTACCTCTTGAAATACCTGTTTTAGGTAAGCGATGTTTCTACCGAAATTATATTTCACGTCTCTTACCCTCTTTACATCACGGCTCCGCTCTACCACCAGCCAGCCGCTCCATTTCATCTTGTCAAGCGTCTTCCTGATTTTCGGAAGATTAATCTCCGGGTCTTCCTGAAGATTTACGCTATCTGTATTGGAAACATGTATCTGGACGATACGCTGGGCGCCCAACTTCCGGAGTTCCTTGCAGATATCACGATGATGATCGGCTGCATCCTGGAAATTGTAGTAGACCTTAATCTGACTGCTGCCTACTTTCTTCAGCAGTTTCTTATCAAACTTAGCTCCCATTCCGGTTCTGATACCGATGGTGATACCCTCCTGCTTTGCCATCTCACCGGCTGTGCGAAGGCGAGAAACCATCTGCTGGTATGCTGCACAGCCTTCCTGCTGCCAGTCTTTTCCGCTACCTCCGAGTGGAAGGAAAGCCACCTTGCTGCCAAAGAGTTTCATCGTCTGGAAACAATCTTTCAAAAGGTCTTGATAATTATCACGAGTCAGGAAACTCTGAGCGAAGAAGCCACTCATCGCCATAGAAGGAACAGCTACGCCATACTGACGGGCTGCAGCCTGAAACTTTTCTGCCTGTTGTGGTTCTCTAAGCTGATTATCAAATAACACGCGTTTACCCAATCCGCCCATGTCAACCTCAACGCCATCTGCTCCTAATTCATGAGCCAGTTTAAACTCGCCCAGCTTCTGACGTTTCAGCATCATCCAGTCGCAAGCAGCTATCCTGTAGAAACTTTTCTGCCTGTTGTGGTTCTCTAAGCTGATTATCAAATAACACGCGTTTACCCAATCCGCCCATGTCAACCTCAACGCCATCTGCTCCTAATTCATGAGCCAGTTTAAACTCGCCCAGCTTCTGACGTTTCAGCATCATCCAGTCGCAAGCAGCTATCCTGTACTTAGGAGTTGCCGCCTGTGAGCATATTGGTAAAGTGTTCAACAACGTAAATAACAGAACCAATATAAACCTACTATGATAAGACAGTTGTTTCATTAGCCTTTTAGGTAAAAATGATTAGTCAACATTTAATTTGTTTGTTTCAATTGCCTAAAAGACGCACATTGGTTCACGCTGTAATCACCTTTTTTGAGATTTTTTATAAAAAACTTTATTTTTTTATTTCACTCTCCTGCTGCTGCGCTACATACTCTCTTGGCGACATGCCATATTTCTTACGGAAGCACTTGCCGAAATAGCCTACATCGGTGAAGCCGCAACAGTAGGCTACATCTGTGATACTCTGACCGGAATGCTTCAGCAATTCTACGGCATGACTCAGTCTGAAATCCTTCACCATATCGCTTGGCGAACAGCCCATCACAGCCTTCGTCTTCTTGAAGAAGGCTGAACGGCTCATGCCCAATTCCTGTGCCAGCATATCTATCTCGAAATCGGCATTGGTCAGGTTGGCTTCCATAAACCGGCGCACCTTGTCAGCAAACTGCTTATCCTGCTGTTCGGCATTAAACTTGCGCTTATACTCTGCCAGCTGGTTCTGGATGTAGATATTGTTCTTCAGCCGAATCTGATACTTCGCATAGCGGAAAGCATAGTAGCTGGCTACGGATATCAGAATGATGTAGATGAGATAAGCCCACCACGTAGCCCACCAGGGTGGAAGAATGGTGATGGTCAACTCTCTCGTGCTGTGAGAATCAGGATTGGTGGCATCCATTACCTCTACGATAAACTGATAGGTTCCCGACGGCACATTGGTATAGGAAGCCAGACGGTTCTTGCCGGCATAATGCCAGTCATGGTCGTAACCCTTCAGCTGGTAACGGTAGCTGATGCGCTCCGGATTGCAGAAATTCAGGGCAGCAAACTCCAGAGTGAACATCGACTGGGAATGACGCAGGGTGAGACGATCGGTATAAACCATCGATTTCTCCAAGATGGCTGGCTGATTGTAACTGCGGATATCGCGGTTGTTCACCTCTCCACCTATTATATATATAGGATATTGCAGACGGGTGGTATGGATACGTTCCGGCTGATAAGCAAGGATTCCTTCCTTACACCCCAGCCATATCTCCCCATTCTGGATCAAAGCCGCAGAAGATTCCTCAAGCTGAACATCAGGGAAACCGTCGGAATTGTCGAAATGCTGGATGCGGTCTGATTGATAATCATAGCACGACAAGCCATCGGCATTTACCAGCCAAAGGCGTCCCATCTTATCCTCTAAAATCGAAATGATGACATCATTATGCAAACCTTCCTTTGCTCCCAAAGAAGTAAGGATAGGCAGATGCGTCACTTCATCAAAACCATCCAGACGACTCAGACCTCCACCAAAGGTACACATCCAAACCTGCCTGTTGTTATCCTTGTAAAGTCCGTAGATGTCACTATTGGCACGGGTATTGATATCGGTATTGCGATAAGTCTCGAAGCGCAAGTCGCCTACCGATTTGAAATCTGTCTTGAAAGACATCAGTCCGTCCATCGTTCCTACCCACATTCTCTGATGACTGTCCTCTACCAGGTTGCGGGCATCCATGTAGAGTCCGTAACCGGGATAGTTTTTCATACCATGATATTTATTATAGAAGCGCATCTTTCCGCCCTGTTCCTGCAGCAGATTGAGACCTCCATCCAGCGTAGCCACCCAGATGCGATGGTAGGAATCCTGACAGGTCATATAGACATTGTTGCCGCTGATGGAATAAGGATCCCGGGCATCATGACGGTAATGATCGATGCGATACCCTATTGGTCTGGAGGCATCGGGAGTCAGTTTTACCAATCCGTCTCCCTTGGTAGAGAGCCAGAGATTCTGCCTGTCATCACACATGGCATGATAAATGCTGCCGATTTGATGATGGGCATAATCGAACACCTGCTTCACCCTGCCCTGCATATCCAACAGATAAACATTCTTGCTGCGGGCACCCACCAGCACATCACCATTCTTCAACTGGCAGATGGCTTTCACTCCACTCTTATCACCATCCGGCAAAGGGATGACACGGAACTGGTTGGGGGTGAAACTGACACGGTAAATGCCATTATCAGCAGAAGTGAGCCACAACAGTCCGTCCTTGTCCAGGTTCATGTTCAAGAAGTGGCTATCTGGCTTATGGTCTTGGAACTTAGGAAGGAAAGCCAGGTTAACGCCTTTCATCGTCTGCGGATCAATATAGATAATTTCGCCAGCACCGGAAAGATAGAAGTAACCATGATGAGAGGTGGCGATGAACTTAGGTTCCACCACCTTACCTACGCCCGAAACCGGATAACGGCGTTCCCATCCGGTCTTCGGATTACGGCACACCAGGGCGGTATGCGACTCATCCAACTGCCACACACATCCGTTCGGGGTATGATAAACAAAATGTTCCTTCGATTTACGGGCGAAATACTGCTGCCACATGCCGAGCGTCCACTTCCTGTTTTTCGCAGTAACAGGAACGGAATAAATCTGATAATCCTTTCCTACATAGTTGGCACGCGAAGCCTTCAGCTGTACCACATCCTGGCGCAACTGATAATTGAACGTATTGATATACTTTCGGGCATCTACCAGCGTCTGGATACGGATGTTTCCATCCTTTAATGTTTCTGCAAGAAGCAGGTTCTTATCTTTGGTGAGCAGGAGAATCTTGCCGGTACCATCTGCCTGAATCTTGATGACCTGCAGATTACGGGCATAAGGTTTCAGTTCTTCATAGACATCTTCGAAACGTTCGGTCTGCTTGAAGAAGACGCTGAGTTTCCAGTCGAGCGTCTTGATCCAGAGATTGCCCAGAGCATCTTCTGCCAACCATTCTACCTTACGGGGTGGCTGGTCGGAAGAAGAGTTGTAAGCATCAGAATAATTGGCAAAACGGGAACCGTCGAAACGGGATAAGCCGAACCAGGTTCCAAACCACAGGAAACTGTCTTCCGACTTCAGAGAACAGTATACGATGTCGTGAGGTAACCCTTCCTTCGTAGAATAATGAGCTACCTGCATATTGTTCTGTGCCATACCCAACAAGGCATAAAGCGAACAGAAAAGTATGGTAAAATATCGTTTCACGTATGCAAAAGTACAAAAAAGTCTTGAAATCTCCAATAAACTTTCTGTTTTTTGAAGATTTCAAGACGATAACGATTACGTAAACGGAATCTTCTGCAAAGAACTCTCCGGTTACGCATTATTAATTATTAATACCGAAATCAGCCTGTTGGTCTTCTACCTCTTTCAGCATCTTTGCCTTCTGCTCGGGTGTAAACTCATGAGAAGAAGAAGTGGCAGAAGAAGCATTCTGAACAGATGATGAAGTGGCAGACTTGGCAGTCTTTGTACCCATCATCATGGTTCCCTGATAAGCTACGCTCTCTATCTCCAGGTCGGCAGGAGTAGGAGCATGAGTACCCGGGAACTGAACCTCGGCATGAATCTTAATCTTGCCCGGCTTCATCGTGCTGCGCACCAGGATAGGAGCACTACCCCATTCTACAGCTCTCGGATTGGCATTGATGCTGGCATCACCAATGATTTCGCCCTCACCCTCCAGGGTAAAGCGGATATTCTCTTTAGCCAGACGGCGAACATGACCGTTATCATCGGTCACTTCGGCTACCACAACCACAAAGTCGCTGCCATCAGCCACCAGCGGTTTGCCCATCTCATCAACATAAAGACGGAGTTTGGTGCTGCGGCGGGAAGGCATGCGCTGGTCGGTACAAACCACCTTGCCATCCTTGTATCCCTCTGCTACCATCACTACCATCTGAGGAGATTTCTTCTTATAACTGTATTCGCGAGCCTCCCAAAAATCCCAGGCATTCTTGAATACCACAGGGGCATTAAAGGCGGCTGCCGTAGGATGAAGAACTGGCAAAGTATAGGTATGAGCACCCTGATAGGTGGTAAGACGAACGCTGTCACAATTAGAGAATACCGTCACATCGGCATCGCTGAACTGGGTCATCTCGTGAGCGATATGCACAAATGGCTGGTCGCTGCGCTGTGACTCAAACATATAATAAGCAGTCTTCTTCTGTCGGAATGCATCATAGATACCGCCCCAGTAAGGATCTGGATGATAGCCGCGCTGATGATCGAAAGGATGCCATTGGCAACCACCGATAAACTGTCCCGGTGTGTGCATCTCCTCTGTTGTCTTTGCCAGAGAATAAGCCTGGGTCAGCATCGGTTTCTCACCCCAGCTGCGGCTGGCACGGTTCAGGTTGTTATGCGCATACCAGTCATCCACATACTCACCAAACTCTCGGGTAAAGACACACTGGCTGATGCCGCTCATATCCATATCCGGCCATCCGTAAACCACATCATAATTTTCCTTGACACCTGCCGAATTCCAGTCGGCAACAGCCACAGGACGGTATGGATAAGGATACTCATCCTTGGTCAACTGCAGCGACTTCAGGGCGAAATCCTTAGGATAGCGGGTCTCATTCAGGATAGGCTCCCACATCAGAACCGAAGGATGGTTGCGGTCACGACGGATGATTTCACGGGTATTCTGGAACACACGCTCGGCAAATTGAGGGTCCTTGTTCCAATACTGCCAGCCCGGTGTAGCCACGATGATGAAGATTCCGAGTTCATCGCAGGCATCCATGAACGACGGGTCCTGAGGATAGTGGGCAGTACGGATGATGTTGAAACCGGCATTCTTCAGACGGAGCACATCTCTCCATTGCTGACTGTTGGGAAGTGCATTGCCCACATAAGCAAAATCCTGATGACGGTTGGCACCGATAAACTGACGGTATTTCTTGCCGTTGAGCCAGAAACCTTCCTTGCCACGGAACTCGAAGCTGCGGATACCTAACTTGGTCTTTCCGCCGTCCAATACCTGCTTACCATCCTTGATGCGGGTAACCACACTATATAAATAAGGTGTCTCCGGCGACCAGAGATGCGGATTCCTGACAGAGAACATCTGTCTGACGGTCTGATGTGCATCGCCAGCTGCCAGGAGCACATTCTGCGAAATGGTCTTGAGCACCTTGCCCGAAGCATCCAGCAGACTCTGCTCCACCTTCACCTTGCGTGCCTTTCCGCCCACATTCTGCAAGTCGACATCAACAAACACCTTCGCCTGCTTCTCTGAAATATCCGAGAAATGAACGAAGATGCCGGCATCACGGCGGTCGGCTTCAATCACGTTGGTGATAGAAATCTCCTTCTTATTGATAAGCCATACATCGCGATAGATACCACCATGATAAGCAAAGTCGAGTGTATACTGCGGTTTGCCAGGAGGATAACTCTTGTCATTAGAGTTGTCAGCCATCACAGCCACCACACACTTATCGCCCTTCTTCAGTCCCTGCTCTTTCAGGTTGACGATAACAGGCAGGTAACCGCCGAAGTGCTCCTTAGCCAGTTTGCCGTTCACATAAATCTTCTGCTTGCCCATTATTGCCTCGAAATAGATTTCAGAGCGATTGCCCGGCACGATAAAGGTTTTGCGATACCAGGCTATACCCTGATAGTTACGGCAACCCGAAGCCTCAGCAGGTTCCAGTTTCACACTATGAGGGGTAGAAACTACCCCCCAGCTTGTATCATCATAGTCGGCACGTTCTGCGCCCAGCACATCACCCAGATGGAACCGCCAGTTGGGATTGAAATTCCACACCTCGCGTCCCTGGTTGCTGACAGGAAACAAACCCGCCACCGATGTATCATCGTAAGCCGATGCCTTTGCCGAGCCTGCGCCCAGCAAAAGCATCATAGCCATCAATATGTAATATCTCATCTATAAACTATTAACTATAAACTATTACTTCACTTCCCAATCGTCGGTACGGAAAGAGCTGACAGGCAGACCATCGTGGAAAAGGTCGCCCACAACCCAGTTTTTGAACGCATAGCGCACAGCCACAGGTTTCTTCACGTCCTCACTCTTTACATAAACCTTGTTGCGTGAAATCCAAGCCTGTGCCTTGTGGAATACCTGATCTTCGCCGGCAATCTCGAAGTTGTCGCTCTTAGGACCATTGTTGAAGTAAACCCACTCCTTGCTGCGGTCGAAGCTGACTACAGCGGTATCGCCCTTGAACTCAACACTCTTGTAGACAGCGAAATCAGGCAATCCCTTCTGACCATAAGTATTGGCAAGAGAAAGCAGAGCCAGACGCTCGCCCACCTCCTTCTTCTTACGTGGATGGATGCCATACTCCAGACCGGCATCAAGCAATACAGCCATACGGCAGTTGCTGATGCGCTTCTCTGCCTCCATCTGCTTTTCACGAAGCAGGGCACTGTTGTTTTTCCATTTTATCAGACTATAATCGTAGGGTGCAATCTGACAATAATAGAACGGAAAAATCCCCTGCTTCCATTCCTTGCGCCAACTGTTTACCAGGGTCTGCATCTGGTCGGCATAAGTAGCATAGCGATTGCAGTTATCCTCACCCTGATACCAGATAACACCCTTCATGGTGTAACCGATGAGCGGATGGAGCATACCATTATAGAGAGCCGAAAGACAGCGCTGCTGATATTTCTTCACATCAGCCTCATTCCAAGGTGTATGAAGTTTAGGGAATGCCTTGAGCCAATCGCTCTTGATGAGATTGCCGTTGATCCATGCCTCACAGGCACTACCGCCCCAGGAAGTAACAATCAGACCTACTGGTACACCCAGCGATTGGCGCAACGTCTTACCATAATAATAAGCAGCAGCACTAAACTCACGAACGCTTGCAGCATCAGCTTCCTTCCAGTCGCCAGCCACCGTATCAACAGGATGCAACTGGGCATTGCGCTGAACCGTAAAAAGGCGCAACTGCTGGTCTTTACACAGCATCAGTTCTTCAGGAGTGCCCGCAACAGGCTGTGCCTTGAATCCCTTCATCGGCATCTCCATGTTACTCTGACCCGAACAGATCCAGACCTCACCAATCAGGATATTGTGAAGTTTCAGTTCCTTTCCATCGCTCAGACTCAGTTCATAAGGGCCGCCAGCCTGAGGCGTTTCTATCTTCATCGCCCATTTTCCCTGGGCATCGGCTTGAGTCTTATAGGTCTTGCCGTTCCAGGAAGCACGCACTTTTACCACCTTGTTGGCATCAGCAGTACCCCAGAGGTTGCATTCCGTCTGCTGTTGTAATACCATATTGTCGCCAAAGATCTTTGGCAGTTTCACTTCTGCCTGCGCTGCCAGAGTCATGGCAAGCAGCAGAGCTGAACATAACAGTTTCTTCATTTTATTCAATGTATTCAATGTTAAATGTTAAATGAGCAGTCTTGCTATGAACTATTAACTAT
>ERZ827197.1759-NODE-1759-length-16524-cov-4.120590_pt1 | contig 16524 bp, 18 predicted proteins | sample MGYA00519867_ERZ827197 | MGnify/ENA primary metagenome ERZ827197 (study PRJEB31778, sample SAMEA3449278) | human gut metagenome | biome: human gut; feature: human-associated habitat; material: faeces | place: United Kingdom | collected 2010/2012 ...
ACCCTGCCCAACGGCGGCAGCGTTACCCTGCTGAGCATGCTGCCCTTTGTGCTGGTCTCCTTCCGCCACGGCGTGAAGTGGGGCCTGTTCACCGGCTTTGTCAACGGCTGCCTGCAGATGCTGCTGGGCTTCTGGGCACCCCCGACCCCGACCTTCCTGTATTTCCTGGGTGAAGTCCTGCTTGACTACCTGGTGGCCTTTATGGCGCTGGGTACTGCCGAGTTCTTTGCCCGTCCCTTCAAGAACCGGATGGTCGGCGTGGCCGTGGGCACCTTTATGGCAGGCTTCCTGCGCTTTATGTGCAGCTTCCTGTCCGGTGTGCTGGTCTGGGGCAACCTGAACGAAGGCCTGTCCGCCTGGACTTACAGCCTGGTGTACAACGGCAGCTACATGCTGCCCGAGACCCTGCTGACCATGGTGGCCGCCGTTCTGCTCTGCCGTGTGGCTCCGCAGATCTTTGACCGCCAGCACGCAAAGGGTTGACCCATCCTCACTTTGTTCCGCGCCCTGCCCGGCTCTGTGCCCGGCAGGGCTTTTTGTTTTTGCAGACTTTTTCAAATTGGGTGTTGACAACCGCCCGCCCGGCTGGTATAATAACTCACGTCGCAAGACACCAACCGAATATGTGGGGGATTAGCTCAGCTGGGAGAGCGCTTGCATGGCATGCAAGAGGTCAGCGGTTCGATCCCGCTATTCTCCACCAAAAAAGCACTGTACTTCGTAGGAAGTATGGTGCTTTTCTTTTTTATTCCGGCAAAAAGATCCGGGGTGCACCGCTCGCCATGCAGGCGGGCCAGTGACACCCCCAATCTCAAACAAAACCGTTACGCTTGCAGTGTTTTCCGCGCCGCCAGCAGTAAGGCAAGCTGGGCGGCGAAACGGCAAGAGCGACTGGATGCCGTTAACAACGATTTGACGGCGTTGCGTCAATCTGGTAAAATCAAATTGACCGGAACTGCTGTTACCCCTCCTGCGTTGCCAAACACCCTAAGTTTTGAGGGCCACGCTATCGAGCAAATGGGAAAACGGCAGATCAGCCTTGCGCAGACCAATGAAATTGCTGAACACGCCATTCTCGCAATCAGCCAGCGCAACGGTACACAGCACGCTTATTATTCTGAAAAAGGTTTCATTGTCATCCGGCAGGATGACTCTATCAGTACGGTAGGCTGGCTAGACGATGCCGGAAAACAAATCGGCGAGGTGATGAAACAGCATGGTTTTTAATACAACTCCGATTCCTGACCCACAGGTTTTCTGCCCGATCTTCCGCCATAAGATTGCGGACGGCCTTTGCTGGGATATTTCTAACATCGGAAATGACAGCTTGATGCTGCCGTCTGAAAAGACCCCACCCTGCGGGTGGGATGAAGCTCATAAGATTTGCAACGAATGCCCTGTCTACAAAAAAATGGGGCAGTAACACCCCAATATCGCCAGCGTCTTTGCCCAGCCGGGCAGGGGCGCTTTTTTCGTGCCGTCTTAGCTCATTCTGGAAGAGCGCCGGTCTCCAAAACCACAGGCCGCTGGTTCGAATCCACCCGCCTAGCCTCCGGGAAGGTTATTACAAAACAGAAACTCCAGTACCCGGTTCGGATACTGGAGTTCTTGGTGGGCGCGGGTGGATTCGAACAAGCTCAACTATCACAATTCGCTGGATGCGCTTTGAAATTGTGATGGATTCATGCGCATTTTTTGAATGTCACCGAAAATCAATTATCGGCTATCACAACCATTTAGGAACAAAAACGGGTTACAAAGTGGGTTATTTCGCACGCGGAGAATACTCTGCCAGAGCATCTGAAACGGCCATTGCTGCCGTGTCAGCCCTGCCGTCAACGGCGTGACTGTACCAGCCGTAAGTATCCATACTTTTGCTGTGCCCTACCATGCGGCGCAGTTCTGCCGGGGACACAGCATCCTCGATGATGCTTACAAAGGTGTGCCGCAGCTCATACAGGCTGACCGGCGGGTCAATGCCGTTGCTGCGCTGGTAGAACTGCCAGTAATTATAGAGGCTGTGCTCATTCTCCAACAGGAAGATTGGATCATCTCCCCGAAGAGGCCGCTCTTCTTCAAAGGCCCGCTGCTGCAGCTGTGCGTGGAGCTCCGCAGCCGCCAGCGGATGCAGGACCACCGTGCGGATAGCGTTTTCGTTCTTGCCGTGTGTTTCCTCATCAAAGGTATTGATGGCCCGGGCAAGATGCAGCCGGTTGCCCTCCACGTCGCCCACACGCAGGCCCAGCAGTTCGCCAGGGCGCAGGCCGGTCAGGACCGCAAAGCGGTAGGCGTGGATATTGGCATCCTGTTCAACCTTTCCACGAACGATGCGCGTATCCGTGGAAAGCAGGACCCGCAATGCGTCCGGCTGAAGGATCTTTCGGCCCTTTGGACGTGCTCCCTTTGGTACTGTGAGCCCTTCATCCTCTGGCCGCAGGGCGGTGTATTTATGCTGCCGGGCCCATTTCACAAAGCTGACTTCGACTGCCCGGATTCCCTGCAATGTTTTCCTCGAAAGGTTTCCCCTGCTCTTTCGGATGGCCTGCGGATTCATGCTGCCTTCCTTGTATGCCCGATTCAGCACATCCTGCAGCATTCCCGTATTCAGGTCACCGATCCGGCGGTCGCCCACCACTGGCAGGATGTAGTTCTGTCCGAACTTCTCCACCTGCTGGGCATAGCTTGTGCCGGCGGTGGCCCGCACCGAGATCAGATACTCGTTCCAGACCTCCAAGCAGCGCTTGGTGGTGCTGCAAATGCCCTCATCCAGCCAGGCATCCGCTTTTGCATTTGCTTCCCGCTGGCCGGTACGGCCCGGCTTTGCACTGGTGAACGTCTTGCGCACCCCGTCCTTCTGCACCTTGATCTGCCAGCGGTTCTGGTTCGGCAGCCACTGGGCGGTGTTGGTTCGCATTCCCATAAAAAATACCTCCTTTGGGGTACACTTTGACAAGCCCGCCCAAAAGAGGTATAATCGCAGTGTCGAGTGTGCGATGCCCTCTTCTGGGTGAGCCGCTTCTTTTAACTCCTTCGGTGTTCCAGCACCGGGGGAGTTTTTTCTTTTGTGACGGTTGAAACGAAAAATAAGGGCTGGTGCATGCACCAGCCCTCTAAAAACAGCTCCACTCACGTGGCGTTTTTGTTCGTCTATATTATTCTACAGAAAAGCAAGGCAGTGCGCAATGCACTATTGTTTTACAAAAATGTGTTATTGTTGCATTATTCCAGCGGATACAACTGGTTGATGGCTTTTATCACAAACGAATACGAGGACAACAGAACCTCATTTTTTGGGAAATACTCTTTCCGTTTCACCATCCGCTCATCAAAAAGCTGGTGGAGTTCATCGGCAAAGTGCTCCCGTGTTCGGGGAGAAGTTACGATTTTGTCGTAAACGAAAAGCAGCCCCACGAAGTCGTGAATAACAGGGTTCGACATCTTTTTTTCACGAGACGTTGCCTTGATGCCCGGAATCGTGCTTGCAAAATGGTTCAAGAACATGGAGGGCTTTATTTTCCTGGTGTAAGGTGCTCGCATACTGTTCAGCAGGCAGTTATTGTGGGCGGCTGCATTTCGCAAACAGCGAACCGCAAACAGACAACGGAATAGATCCTCGTTCTTTCCGCCTGTATTCTGATCGTATACCTCACACAGCATTACAAGGTCACCAAAAGAAAGAACCTCAATCAGGTTCCAGACTGCATAACCCTCTTTTTCCAATTTCCGAATCAGGTCACAACACATAGAATTTTCTGATTTAGCGCTGATAGAGGCTTTGACCTCTGGATATACGCTGAAAAATCTATCTACGATTTCGTAGCCGTCCTCATCTGGATTCTCGCTGATTTCCCGAATCAGCATGACCTTAAGGTAATGCTCGAGATCCAAGGTGGCATGTAGGATCAGTCTGCGGAGGTGCATATCCAGGGTAGACAATTCCATTAGGTATGCAAAATCCAGGTTCAGATACTTTCCGGTCTTTGGATTGATCTCATAGTCCTTATCAAATGCCTTGACCTTGAAAAAGAAAGTACTGTACGCCAAAAAGGATGCCGCCTGTTCTTCTGTGCACAGGGTAAAGGCGACACCTTTATTTTTGAGGTGTTCTACCTGCTGTTCGATTGTGAGCTTTGGCCTGCGAGGCAAAACCATTGCATCCGATAACTTGTTTCCTTGTACGTCCATATAAATTCACTTCCTCCGGTTCCTAATCACCCCACCCAGTACGTCCAACCCACGGCGCGGCCCTCGATCTGCACGTCTTCCAGCTGGGGCCGGGGCAAATTATCCTTGGGTGCCCTGCTTTGCCTTCTGCGCCTCTTCTCTTAACTTAATGGATTCGCGGTACTGTTCTGCCGGAGCAAGTTCCACAAACTCCACAGAACGGTCATAGTTTTCCTTGACAACCTTTTTGATTTCGTCCAGGGAAACACGGAAGAACTCTCGCCGCTGGTTTACAAAGTTGAGCTTGCGATCCGCAAAGGCATTGTGCAGTGCAGCTTCCAACCGAGGAGCATCATCCGAAAAAATCATAGCATGTACATCAAAGTCAAACGGAACCGAGGCATCGCCCAGCTCGTCCACACGATCCTGTGGATCAAGGCGACGTGTCATACCGATTTTGTAAACGTTCTCGCCAAATGCGCCAATATTCGAGATCACATAAACATAACCGGCACGCTGATTAGCCTCACGATAATCAACATCTTTGAACTCTTTGTCAATCTTATCCAGCTGGGCCAACAGCTCAGCTTTCTTTTCTTCGATTGCTGCACGGTCAACCTCAGAAGCAGAAACCAACTGCGCATTGATACGATCCAGCGCATTCTGATAATGCTGCTGCTCTTTTTCCAATTTCTTGCGTTCCTCTTCGATTTCCTTGGCAAGCTTTGCCTCTTCACGCATTCTTGCTCTAGCTTCCTTCTGCTCTTCCTTCTCCTGCTGCTTTTTCTGGGCATATTCAAAAGCAAGATGAAGTTCCTCGATTTTTAAGCGGTAATACTTAGGCTGGATGCTGACTTCCATAATGGTTCCCAGCTTGGAAATCGCTTCCCTAGAGGTAGTAATACGCTTTTCACTGGCTTCGATATTATTGTATTTGACGTGTTCAATTACGTCATCGCATTCAGAATTGAATGCACGAAGGAGAAGTTTCTGCATATCAGAGACCATCTTCTTGCCTTTGGACGCATTTCCATTGACTGTCCAGTTCATATTTCCGCTGACAGCCGTTTTCGCTTTAATCATATCTTTCTGTTTGGTACGAATTTCCAAAAGATGTGCCTTGTACTCGTCTGCATTCATAAAAGAGTACCGAGGAGTATAAAGCCCAAAACTCTGCATCAGAATTTCTTCATTCGTTTCAATAATCTGGTCTTTTGCCTGTTGAAGTTCTTCCAAGGCATCTTTCAACTCGCGGTTGCGGCTTTCAAGGTTTTCTTGGACACGAGCGAGTTCTTCACGTGAAGCTTTGATTTCTCGATTGATGTCGTCCAGTGTGCGGCTTTCTGACGGCATAGCTTCCCGAAGGCTCTGCATTTCAGCATTCAGTCGTGCAATTTCTTCTTTTTCTTTCTTGCCAAACAGTGACATCTTAACTTCCTCCAACATCAGATATCCCGGCAGAGCCCAACGGCCTTGCCTTCAATGACAACGGCATTCATATCTTCCCGGCTGAGGATGATGCTGCTGAAAGCCGGATTCTCCGGCCGCAGTTCAATGAAGTTCTCGTGCAGATAGACATGCTTCAGGGTAGCCTCTTCCCCGATCCGCACAGCAGCGATCTCGCCGTTCTCCACCTCTGGCTGGCTGCGAATCGCCACCAGATCGCCATCGTGGATGCGGGGTTCCATGCTGTCGCCCTTGCAGGTCAGTGTAAAGGTGGAGTGCCAGCGGGAAGGCACGCACACCATTTGTTCGATGTTCTCTTCTGCCGTGATGGGCGTACCGCAAGCGATCCGTCCCACCAGCGGTACCACGTCCATGGCTGGCATCGGCTCAAAGCCCGGCGGAACAGTGGGCTCTTTGGATGCAGCCGGGGCAGGCTGCTCCTCCCAGCCCATCAGATAGGCGGGAGACACTCTCAGCCGTTTTGCAATGGCATCTACTTTATCTGTCGGTATGTTTGTTACAATGTTATTCTCATACTTATATACAGCTTGCTTTGATACGCCAATGTAGTCAGCAAGCTCCTGCTGGGTTACGTCTTGCTCCTGACGCACTTGTCGAATGCGATCACCTACAGTCACCATGAGCACCTCCTTTAATATCTATAGTATAGCAGATAAACTGACGGTTTACAATATTTTTAATTGAATTGCCAAAAATAACTTGACAGGTTACAGGTATGGTGTTATCATACTTGTAACCTCACAAGTTACATCGAGGTCGTTTGGAGGTGAAAACGTGGTAAATGTCAATTTACTCAAGTCGTACATGGTCAGAGCGGGTTACACCCAGAAAAAATTGGCTCAAGAGCTCGGGATTTCGGAGCAAACCTTAACTCGCAAACTCAAGAAACGTGTCTTTGGCACGGACGAAGCCTCAAAGATTGTAGAGCTTTTAAGTATCGACAATCCGCAGGCTGTATTTTTCGGCCACTGAGTAACCTGTGAAGTCACATCAAAGGAGGTGAACAACGTGAACGACAACAAAAAGCCCAGCGAACCTGTGAAAGAGGAACGCTGGGGGATCATTCATTATATGCGTAGCCATCGGCCGCCCTGGTGGCTGTATTGGACGCCAGCCATTCTGTGGGGTATTACGACTGCAATTGCAGCCACAGCGATATGGCTGAGATAATGAGCGCCGCAAGGGCCATTAAATTTGACAAAATGATGCCCGTCCACTCTCTGAAGTTTTCTTGCCGGTAGCGAGAATCTTCTTTTTCTTTCAAAAGGCGTTCTGCATTTTTCTTCTTGTCAATGTAGTCTGCATAAAGCATTCCATCTTCTGTAACCACGAATTCGTCATCTGACTTTGAAAGCGCATACGGCACCAGAAAACCGAGTTTTACCAAATGTCCTGCAACGACTGGGTGTAAACGCAGAACAGCTCCGTATCGTGCCGATTCAAGATACTGCAAGTCATTGTCGGATAGTACGATTTTGTCAAAGTCTGTCATATTTTATCACCTCCCTTCCCGCCCAAGTATACCGCAGAAGGGAGCCGCCAACAAGGAGGTGAGCAACGTGAAAAAGCCTTATCTCAAAATCAGTCGTCTGGCAGAAGACCAGGATCTCAATCAGGGCGCACTTGCGGCCCTGATTGGGGTAAGCTCCAACACGATGACTGCACGGCTCAAGGGGACACAACCTTGGAGGAGTGACGAGATCGTCATCATCTGCAGAGCACTACACATCCCGCAAGAAAAAATCGGGGAGTATTTCTTCCCGGCAATCGCAAAGGAGGAAAAGACCGCATGAAACCTTACACCCTTGCATCCGAGCGGGCCGCAGCGCCCACTGGATGCGCGTACATCGCACCGCTGTTTTGGAACAAGTGGTTCCGTTGGGGCGGTAGTCAGGCATCTGGCTGCTACCAGCTGGGCGGACAAATCAAGGATGAAAGCCACACCGGGCTGCAGATTTTTGCTGATGGCGAATGGCACCCGGTCATCGGATGGGCATTGGACGACTGCAGACCCGCAGTCAATTGTCTTCAGGAGGTAGGAGCATGAATATCAGCCCGAACGCTCAGTTAAAAATCCAGATGGGGAAGGATGGGAACCCCAAGATTTATGCCTGCGGTACAGAGATGGAACAGAAAGCCCTTTGCGCCGCTCTGATTGCCGGGATTTGCATAGATCAAAGAAATCCGGAAGCATTGCTCAGCATAGTGACTACTGCCGCAGACCTCATGGACAGAATGGAGGAATCCCCCAATGAAGATTAAATCCCGCGTCTGGTACTGGCTGGCTGCTGCCAGCGGTACCGCAAGTCTGCTGTACGGAATGGGCATCGAGGGCGGTGCACAGCTGGGCAGCTCCATCTCTGACAGCCAGTTCGTCACGGCCCTGTGCCTGGTTCTGGCAGCGGTAGCGTTCCTGCGGCTGGGCTTTGCCGCCCAGGATCGTGAGCAGAACGCCCGCCGCTATGGCCGCATTGACCGCACCCACGCCCGCACCGAAGAGCCGGACTACCGGCAGAACCGGAGGGGCGCATGAAAAGCAAATGAGCCCGACCGTGCTGGTAACACGGACGAGCCCAAAGGGTGATGGTTTGAACGACTCCATCCCTTTGATGATATCACATCAGAAAGGATTTTACAAATGAAAGGTATTTTAGCCGAACCGGGCAAGGCCCCGGTGATCGCATCCCTGCCCGACAGCCTGTGGGCCATTGAGAACCGGCTGGGAACTCCCTGCGAGATGATCGTGATGCCCCGCACCCCGGCGGTGCTGTTCGTGGGCCGGTACGATGGCCCCATCCAGCCCGCCAGTCTGCTCAACCGGAAGTACCGGGACCGCCAGCTTTACGGGCCCATCCTCTGCTACGGCTGGAAGGGCAACAACATCCAGCCCATGAACAAGGATATTCAGGCCGAGATGCTGGACCGCCTGAAGGGCACGGAGGTGAAAGTGTGACCACCTATATCTGCAAATGCGGACGGCGAGTGAAGAAATCCACCGATGCCAGTACCACTGGAAACCGCCTATCTGATTACGCACCCGGCCATGAGTGCTGGGGATGCCCCTATGCCATGCCATACGGAGACTTTCAATGGGATGAAAGTGCTAGAACTGTCAGCCGGGAGACTCGGGGCTACGAGTGCCGGATGAGCAAGACCCTCACTTATGCGTCAGAGTTCGCTGGCTCTATCAAGGATAAATGCACCTGTCGAGTGCATAGTCTGGACTTCGACTTTCTGTCTCAGGTCTCCGCATGGATCAAAGACACTTATCCAGACAGAGAGATTTTCGGCTCATTTTCCAAAGATATTCGTGCATCGGACTATGGATCTGACGGGCGCTATTGCCTGACAATCACATGCGCTCAGAATCTGAAAGGTGTTGCCGCAAAAAGAGAGCTGTTTGGTCAGTTTTTCAATCCGGATGGAAGCCGCAAGGACATGACACCGCAGCAGGAAATGGAAAAGATTCTTGCCGACATCAAAAAAGCAAAGGAGATTCTCTCATGTGCACCTGCCCAGAATGCGGATGCTGCTGTGACTACGGCAGAGAATGCTGTCCCGACTGCCACAGCGGCAACGCCGACCATCTCGGAGAGCGGGGCGGATGCAAGTGCATCGACCCCCGCAACATCCCTGCAGAACTACGAATCGGTTCCTGCCGCATCGGCGGGCGGTTCTTCTGTATCGACAACTGGCACCATGCAGGACAAGCCCCTGACCTTTATCCGGAAGGACAAGTGCCCGGCGTTTGATTATTCCGGCCTGACCGACCAGACCGTGGAAGACTTGCATTTTGCGGAGAACGAATACCGCCACGGCAAGCAGATGGCCGAGCGCGGCCTTGTCCACATGGGCAATGCCATTGCCGCCGCCCATGATGCGCTGTGCGGAGTTGTCCAATTGTTGGACAACTCAAAGCATGGCAATCGCGGGGATGATTCTTTTCGGGCATGGTGCTGCTCTATCGGCATCACAAAGTCAACCGCCTACAACCTGCTGCAGGTCTCTGCCCTGATGGACGGCAGCAGCCCCCGCCAGCGGGCCATTTTGGAAGCCCTGCCGCCTACCCTGCTGTACGCCGTGGCAAAGCCCAGCGCCCCGCAGGAGCTAGTGGAGAAGGTCAAGAACGGTGAGGTCACCACGAACAAATCCTATCAGGATCTGCTCAAGGAAAACCAGCAGCTCCGCACCGAGCGGGACAAGGCCCGCGCCGACCAGCTGAGCACCGCCAAAGACTGCAACCGGTTGGGTCTGAAGGTCTCGCAGGAAAAAGACCGCGCAGACAAGGCCGAGGCCCGGGAAGAGGAAGCCTGGAAGCTACAGAGCAAGGCCGAAACCCGGGCGCAGGAGGCCGAGAAGCAGCTGGAGGGTTCCCGGCAGATGGCCGAAGCGGCCAAGCTCCGGGGCGACAAGCTCAAGGCCGAGAATGATGTACTCAAGAAACAACCCATCACCGCCGTGGTGGACGAGGAAGAAGTGGAGCGCCGGGCAAACCAGCTGGCCCATGATATCGCCGAAGATTTAGCCGCCGAGATGACCGCCGACCTGCGGGCACAGCTGGAACAGGCCGCTTCCGGCAGTGAACAGGATGCCCACAGCTCCTATGACAACGTGCTGCTGGCCGACCGCTCTTTCCAGAACATCGGCAAAATGGTGGTTCCGTCCCTCCGCAGGCTTCCGCCCGAACAGCGGGAGCAGCTGACCAATATGCTCGTTCACACACTCGGACAGATCCAAGGGGAGGTATCCAGATGTCTGTAACCATCACGGCCCTTGAGGCCGAAAACGTCAAGCGCATCAAGGCCGTTGCGCTCACCCCCGCCCCCACCGGGCTCACCCTCGTGGGCGGCAACAACAATCAGGGCAAGACCAGCGTGCTGGATGCCCTTGCCTGGGCGCTGGGCGGCGACCGCTTCCGCCCCAATGCCGCACAGCGGGACGGAGCCGTGGCTCCCGCCCATCTCAAGGTCACCCTTTCCAACGGCGTGGTGGTGGAGCGCAAGGGCAAAAACAGCACCCTGACCGTTATCGACCCCACCGGGCGGCGCAGCGGCCAGCAGCTGCTCAATGCCTTTATCGAACCGCTGGCCCTTGACCTGCCCCGCTTCATGGAAGCATCCGACAAGGAGAAAGCGGACATCCTGCTGCGCATCATCGGCATCGGCACCGAGCTGCACGTCCGGGATCTGGAGATCAAGTCTCTGTACGACAAACGAACCTTCACCGGCCAGCTGGCCCAGCAGAAAAAGCACTTTGCCGAGGAGCTGATCTCCTACCCTGATGCCCCGGAAGAACCGGTCAGCGCCTCCGACCTCATCCGTCAGCAGCAGGAGATCCTGGCCCGAAACGGCGAGAATCAGCGGCTGCGCCAAAATCTTGCCGGGCTGGAAGAGAAAGCCCGTGTGCTGGCAGATCGCCGCACGCAGCTGGAACAAACCCTTGCGCTGCTGGTGAAGGAGCAGGACGAAGTGAATGAATCGCTTTGCACGGCCCGGAAATCTGCCGAGAACCTGCAGGACGAATCCACCGCAGAGCTGGAGGCATCCATCCGGGGCATCGAGGAGACCAACCGCAAGGTCCAGGCCAACCTGGAAAAGTCCCGCGCCGAGGATGAAGCGGCCCGGTATGCCAGCGACTACGACAAGCTCACCGAAGCCATCACCCAGAAGCGGGCTGACCGCATGGCCCTGCTGAACGGTGCCGACCTGCCCCTGCCTGAGCTGAGTGTGGAGGACGGTGCCCTTACTTATAAAGGAAAGCACTGGCGGGATATGTCCGGCAGTGACCAGCTGCGGGTAGCCGCCGCCATCGTCCGCCGCCTGAACCCGGACTGCGGTTTTGTGCTGCTGGACAAGCTGGAGCAGATGGACATGACCACCCTGACCGAGTTTGGCCGCTGGCTGGAAGCAGAGCACCTGCAGGCCATCGCCACTCGGGTCTCCACCGGCAGCGAGTGCCAGATCATCATTGAGGACGGCATGGTAAAGGATGCCGAGCCGTCTGCCACCGAAAAGCCCCAGCCCAGAAGCTGGACGAAAGGAGCGTTCTAAATGAGCAAGTATGCCATCACCGCCGGGGTGCAGGATTCCCCGGTCAAGACCGTGCTGTATGGCCCCGAGGGCATCGGCAAGAGCACCTTTGCCTCCCACTTCCCGGACCCGGTGTTCATCGACACTGAGGGCGGCACCAAGCGGCTGAACATCAAGCGCCTGCCCCAGCCCACCAGCTGGGCCATGCTGCTGGACGAGGTAGCCGAGGTGCGCAGGGGAAATATCCCCTGCGGCACGCTGGTCATTGACACCGCCGACTGGGCCGAACGGCTGGCCATTGATGCCGTCTGCGCCAAGGCCAAGGTGGACGGGCTGGAGGGCTTTGGCTACGGCAAGGGCTACACCTACCTGAAAGAGGAGTTCGGCAAGTTGCTGGACGCGCTGGAAGAGGTGCTGAACACCGGACACAATGTTCTGGTCCTTGCCCACGCAGCCATCACCAAGTTCGAGCAGCCGGACGATGCTGGCTCCTACGACCGCTGGACCATGAAGACCACCAAGCAGGTAGAGCCGCTGATCCGGGAGTGGTGCGATATGCTGCTCTTTGTCAACTACCAGACCGTGGTGGAAAAGAGCAGCAGTGCCCCCAACGCAAAAAACAAGGTCACCGGCGGCCGCCGGGTCATGTACACCACCCATCACCCCTGCTGGGATGCCAAGAACCGCTTCGGTCTGCCCGACGAGATGCCTTTTGATTACGCCGGTATCGCCGCCTGCATCCCCGGCACCACACCTGCGCCCGCACCGAAGCCGAGGCCGGAACCGCGCCCCCAGCCGGAAGCCGACATCCTGCCCGCGCCCGCCCCGCAGCCGGAACCGCCCGCCGAGACGGTGCCACAAGCTCTGCTGGTGCCCGACCTGATCGCACTGGGCGTGCCGGAGAAGCTGGCTCCCCTGATGAGCGCAAACAACGTCACGCCGGAGGAGCTGCAGGCTGTGGTGGGCAAGCGGGGCTATTTCCCCGAGGATATGCCCATCCGAGACTATCCGGCCGATTTCGTAGAGGGCTGTCTGGTGGCCGCATGGCCCCAGGTGCTCCAGATGGTGCTGGACAGCCGTGACCTGCCGTTTTGACAATTGAAAGGAGAACTTACTTATGAATGACATGAACACCGACCGCGCCCTGAGCTGGGACGACGAATTTACCAACGAGCAGCAGGAGTTCGTGCTCCTGCCCGAGGGCGATTATGCCTTTGAGGTCACTGGCATGGAACGTGCCCGCTTTGAGGGCAGCGCCAAGCTGCCGCCCTGCTCCATGGCAAAGCTGACCCTGAAGATCTTCGGCGGGGCCAAGGGTGACACCACCGTCACTGACCGGCTCTACCTCCACACCAAGACCCAGGGCCTGCTGGGTGCTTTCTTTGAGAGCATCGGCCAGTGCAAGCGCGGTGAGACCTTCCGCCCCCGCTGGAACGAGGTGGTGGGTGCCCGGGGCTGGTGCCGTCTGGGCATCCGGGAATACACCAAGCAGAGCGGCCCCAACGCAGGTAAGACCGGCCAGAGCAATGAGGTCACTCGCTTCCTGCCGCCGCCGGAACCCAAGGCCGCACCCGCTCAGGGCTGGACACAGGGGGCATTCTGATGGCGAACATCCAAGCCCTGCGTCCCTATCAGCAGGCCGCCCGGGACAGCATCCACGCCCAGTGGGAGCAGGGCCGTCTGCGCACGCTGCTGGTGCTGCCCACCGGCACCGGCAAGACCATCGTGTTCGCCTCCGTTGCCGCCGATCAGGTTCGTGCCGGGGACCGGGTGCTCATCCTGGCCCACCGGGGCGAGCTGCTGGAACAGGCGGCAGACAAGCTCCAGCGTTCCACCGGCCTTGTCAGCGCCGTGGAAAAGGCAGAATCCACCTGCCTGAACAGCTGGTTCCGGGTGGTGGTGGGCAGCGTGCAGACCTTGCAGCGCCCCGCCCGACTGGAACGCTTTCCCCGGGACTACTTCGGCACCATCATCATTGACGAGGCCCACCACGCCATCACCGACGGCTACCGCCGCATCCTGGACTACTTCGAGGATGCAAAGGTGCTGGGTGTAACCGCCACCCCTGACCGCGGCGACATGCGGAATCTGGGCGAGGTGTTCGACAGCCTGGCCTATGAGTACAAGCTGACCGATGCCATCAAAGAGGGCTATCTGTGCAAGATCATGGCCCAGACCATTCCCCTGCAGCTGGACATCTCCGGCGTGGCCCTCAGCGGCGGCGACTACGCCGTAGGGGAACTGGGCACGGCGCTGGACCCATATCTGGAGCAGATCGCCGCCGAGATGGTACAGCGGTGCAGGGACCGCAAGACGGTGGTGTTCCTGCCCCTCATCAAAACCAGCCAGAAGTTCCGGGATCTGCTCAACGCCAAGGGGTTCCAGGCCGCCGAGGTCAACGGCCAGAGCGCCGACCGCAAGGAAGTGCTGGCCGACTTCGATGCCGGGAAGTACAACGTGCTCTGCAATTCCATGCTGCTCACCGAGGGCTGGGACTGCCCCAGCGTGGACTGTGTGGTGGTGCTGCGGCCCACCAAAGTCCGCAGCCTGTACAGCCAGATGGTGGGGCGCGGCACACGTCTGGCCGAGGGCAAGACCGACCTGCTGCTCCTCGACTTTTTGTGGATGACCGACAAGCACGAGCTCTGCCGCCCGGCAGACCTTGTGTGCGAGGACCGTGCCGTGGCCCGGCAGATGACCGAAAATCTGGCAGAGACCGGTGCGCCCGAGGACATCGAGGAAGCCGCCGCTCAGGCCTGCGAGGACGTGGTGGCCCAGCGGGAAGAAGCCCTTGCAAAACAGCTGGCCGAACAGCGCCGCAAAAAGGCAAAGCTGGTGGACCCGCTCCAATACGAAATGAGCATTCAGGCCGAGGACCTGTCCGGCTATGTACCGGCTTTTGGCTGGGAAGCCGGGCCGCCCACCGAACAGCAGACCACCGCCCTCGAAAAGCTGGGCATTCTGCCGGATGCGGTGGAATCGGCAGGCAAGGCCAGCCTTTTGCTGGACCGGCTGCACAAGCGCCGGGACGAAGGCCTCACCACTCCAAAACAGATCCGCTGTCTGGAAAAATACGGCTTCCAGCATGTGGGCACATGGAGTTTTGAGCAGGCCAAACACATGATCGACCGCATTGCGGCCCAGGGCTGGCGGGGTGTGCCCAAGGGTGTTACCCCAAGCACCTATACGCCACCCGCCCCGCCTGAAACACCCGCATGGGATGTATGGTAACGCAGATGAATGATGAGATCGAACTCAAAGAAGCATTGGACTTCATTTCCCCGGCCTCCCTGACTTATGAGGAATGGACGATGGTGGGCATGGGCCTCAAGGAAGCGGGCCTGCCCGTCACCGTCTGGGAAGCATGGAGCGCCCGGGACGGGGGCCGCTACCACAAGGGTGAGTGTGCCCGGAAGTGGGAGAGCTTTCACGGCAGCACAAAGCCTGTCACCGAGAGCAGCATTTTCCAGCTGGCCTACAGCCACGGATGGAGCGGCCCCGCAGGCCACGCGCTGGACTGGGGCGACGAGCTCACCACCGGCTCCTCCAGAACGGAGGGACAGCTGGTGGACCCCCGGTGGGTGGAATCCCACGACCTGGCTCTGCCTGAGCAGTGGGACCCAGTTGACCAGCTCAGGCGCTACCTGCAGGCCCTTTTTGAGCAGGACGAGCACGTGGCCTATGTGACCGAGAGCTTCATGGCCGACGACCGCCGCCGCCCCACCAGAGGCTGCTGGGACCGCACCGCAGGCCAGCTCATCGCAGAGCTGGACACCTGCGGCGGGGACATCGGCAAGGTGGTGGGCGACTGCGACCCCGAGGTGGGCGCGTGGATCTGCTTCAACCCGGTGGACGGAACGGGCCGCAAGGATGCCAATATCACCGCCTACCGCTACGCTCTGGTGGAATGCGACAACATGGATCTGGGCAGACAACAGGCCATCATCAAGCAGCTGGAGCTGCCCTGTGCCGCCCTGGTCTACTCCGGCGGCAAGAGCGTCCACGCCATCGTCAAGGTGGATGCCCCGGATTACACCGAATACCGCAAGCGGGTGGATTACCTCTATGCCGCCTGCCAGAAGAATGGTCTGACCCTCGACCAGCAGAACCGCAACCCCAGCCGCCTTTCCAGGATGCCCGGCATCCTGCGCGGCAGCCAGCGGCAGACCCTGCTGGAAACCAACATCGGCAAAAGCTGCTGGGACGAGTGGCGGGACTGGCTGGAAGCTGAGACCGATGAACTGCCGGAAACCGAAAGTCTGGCTGACGACTGGGACGACCTGCCGCCGCTGGCTGATGCCCTCATCACCGGGGTGCTGCGCAAAGGTCACAAGATGCTGCTGGCAGGCCCCAGCAAGGCGGGCAAGAGCTTCGCCCTGATCGAACTGTGCATCGCCATTGCCGAGGGCACGCCCTGGCTGGGACGGTTCAGCTGTGCCCAGGGCAAAGTGCTGTACATCAACCTCGAGCTAGACCGGGCCTCCTGCCTGCACCGCTTCAAGGATGTGTATACCGCCCTCGGCCTGCCCCCGCAGAACCTGCGGAACATTGACATCTGGAACCTGCGCGGTGCTTCCGTCCCCATGGACAAGCTGGCCCCCAAGCTCATCCGCCGTGCTGGGAAAAAGGGTTACACCGCCGTCATCCTCGACCCCATCTACAAGGTCATCACCGGCGACGAGAACAGCGCCGACCAGATGGCAAAGTTCTGCAACCAGTTCGACCTTGTCTGCCGTGCGCTGGACTGTGCCGTGATCTACTGCCACCACCACTCCAAGGGTGCCCAGGGCGGCAAGCGCAGCATGGACCGCGCCAGCGGCTCCGGCGTGTTTGCCCGTGACCCGGATGCCATGCTGGATATGAC
>ERZ827197.1764-NODE-1764-length-16486-cov-7.078936_pt1 | contig 16486 bp, 16 predicted proteins | sample MGYA00519867_ERZ827197 | MGnify/ENA primary metagenome ERZ827197 (study PRJEB31778, sample SAMEA3449278) | human gut metagenome | biome: human gut; feature: human-associated habitat; material: faeces | place: United Kingdom | collected 2010/2012 ...
TACTATTTATGCAAAAAGTTTTGGTGATTATCTCGGGAAGACTAATGGACTGCATACCTCAACAGGACCAGGTGAATTTAAAACATTTGGACGAAGAATAAGTGTTACTGAAAAAATTATAAAAGCTAATCAAGATTATCTTATTTTTCTTGAATTTTGATAAAAAAAGCATGGTGCATTTTAAGACCATGCTTTTTATTTTAAACTGCTCTTTTCGTGCTTGACATTTTAACTATATTTATGACTAAGATGGCGCGATGCCGGGAAAGGAGTGAGTATATGTTATCGGCCAGAAGGCTGCGGCAGTCTGTATACAGAAAGGAGCAGGAATATTTTTAGCTTTTTTAGGAAAAGAAAAGTTCGTCTGACGGCCGTATCCATTGCAATACTGGTTATTATGGCCGCAATATCCCAATATGGCGATGCTGATATGGACTATCCATGGGTATCTTCCGGTCCGCAGGATGTTACCAGTTCCAAAGGTCAGAATGAGGATTTTGGAATAACGGACAGCATAGAAAAGGTTTCCGGCCATATAAAGAAATCTGTAGAAAAACAGACGGATTCTTTAAAGGAAAAAGTCTCTGAATACAGTAATACCGGCAGCAAAAAAAATCACGCATCGATTAAGGAAACGATGAAAGATGTGGTAGATAAAGTTGCCAATGGGACAGGAAAGGCTTCCACCAATACAACCTCAAAAAAGAAGGATGCATATGTACATTCCCTTAAGGACACAAAAGGGAATGTGATCATAGATGAAATTCCGGCATATTCTGGGGAATCCTATTGTACCCTAAATAAGAACATTCCGGATTTAGATCTTTCAGATGCCTCGAAAGGCGCTTTTAAAAAGTTTAGTAAACTTGATAAACTTGGAAGAACCGGCACAGCATATGCATGTATTGGAAAAGAGTCTTTGCCAGAGGAAGAGCGTGGTGAAATTGGGATGGTAAAGCCATCTGGCTGGATACAGAACAAATATGCGGGAGTGATAGAGGGAAACTATTTATATAACAGATGCCACCTGATCGCATATTGTCTGTCGGGGGAAAACGCAAATCCAAAAAATTTGATTACTGGAACAAGACAGCTTAATTCTGGTAATGATGCTCTAAAAATAGGAGATGGGATGCTTACATTTGAAACAAAAACCGTTCAATATATTGAACGAACAGGAAACCATGTTCTTTACAAAGTCACTCCTTTATATGAAGGAGAAGATCTGCTTACATATGGAGTTATGATGGAAGCGGAATCCGTGGAGGATGATGGGAAAGGTATTTGTTTCAGCGTATTTATATACAATGCACAGGAAGGTGTATCCATATCCTATGAAACCGGCGATAACAGATTGGATGTAAATAAATAGGAGGAAAACGGGAAATGAAAAGGAAAACAAAAAATGTCCTGATAGGTGGATGCATTACATTGTCCCTTGCCGTGGTAATACTGGTGACTTTTATCATCGGTCAGAATACAGGACAGAAAGCTGTTCTGGCAGAAGCATTCGTTGATAAGGTATCCGATCAGGTTACCGATCAGATGGACGATGATGTAACCGGGCAGATTGCAGAAAAGGTCATATCAGAGAAGGTAGGGGATTATGTATCGTCTGAAATGATTGAACAGGCGGTAAGTGATCATATTAAAGACAACATTCCAGCAGCAACGAAAAAGGAACTTGTCAAGCAGGTTACCCAAAATGTGAAGCAGACTGTGGAAAAGGCTGTAGCAGCAGAAGGATCTTACAGTATGGACTCACTTTCCGAAGGACAGCGTTCTGAGGTCAAGGGAATGATCAAATCGGCTGTGAAAGGTGCAGTTGGAAATACAGATGTTTCCAAAATATATCTTTTCGAATGGAACAGTTCAATCTATCACAACAAGTATTACTATACAGGGAAAAGATGTAAGTAAACGCCTGTATGGGGATTTGTTTCAGATGACAATTGCAGACATACAGAACATGTGTAAAGCAGGAATAATTCATCAAATAGCACATGTCGGAGATACTATAAGTGATGGTACTTATACCTATACCATCATCGGAATCAACCAGGATAGGCCAAGCGATGCAAATGGCAACCTACTGAACAGCAACCAGTATGGTGATGTACTTACGGTTATGCCATTAGGAGCACCAAAAGGAGCAACAAACGGTCAGCCTGTAACGATGAATGCCAGTGCGACGCCGTTTGGTGTAAATTATGCACCGATGAACAGCGAACCTTCAAACTATGGAAGCTGGGCATCATCGCAGATGAGAAGTGCCACGATGCCACAGTACATTGCAATGCTGCCACAGGCTACGCAGAATGCCATTGGGTATGTTCAGAAAGTTACCGGAACTTTTAATGGAGGACTTGACGACGGCGGAAATAATTCTGTTACAGGAGATAAATGTTTCCTGCTTTCTGGAAAGGAAGTATTTGGTGGAAGCGGTGTCGGCAATGGATCATGGTGTACGACAAACGAAGCAAATGCAACGTTCCAGTACCAGTATTTCCAGAACATTGCAACAACACTTGCAAGCCGAAACATTAACAGTTCAGCCAACCAGTTTTGGTGGCTCCGCAGCCCGAGCAGCTACAACAGCAACTTTTTCAACATTGCCAGCACGGGCTGCTCCAGCTCTGACGGCGCGTGCAGCAGTAATGGCGTCTATGCCGCGTTCTGCATTTACTGATATCTTTATTCCATTTTTATGATCGTGTATGCCTTAAATGAAAGGGGACACGATACTATGTCTAAAAAATATATCAAATATTTCGGGGGGGGGGTAAAATCCCCTCCGAGATAAAATCTCAATCAAAATCACATAAAAACTTAATACACGATCATACAGAAAAAATCAGAACATTTGCTTTTTGCATTATTTTTGCTCTGCTATGGGGGACTTCTCCCGTGGGTGCTGCTGTAAATGACAATTTACAGACTGTAGCTCAGGCACTGCTTGGACCGGTCGATGCACAGGTAACAGGATCTTACGAATCTTCATCTACAAATGCAAAACTTAATAGTTTGCAGAAGCAGGTTACAACGCTTCAAAATTCTGTAAATGAATTGCGGACAGCATTAGGAAAGTAGGTGGATTCACATGAAAAATAGCGGGATATTAAGAATAAGAAAAATTGTATTTTTGGTTATTTCGTCTATATTGATCTGCAGCATTCCGGTTTTTGCATCTAATGTACAGTCTAATGCAAACAGACAGGAGAACAGGTTCGTATCGACAATTGGGCAGACAGATGATGTTGTGGCAACTACTTATGAAGCAGCAACTACTAATGCCAAATTAAATTCCCTGAAGAACAGTTTTGGTTCCATACAGGAAAACATTGATTATCTAATTCAAAACTGCAGCTCAAAACTTACAGTATGGATTAATTCTTACGATGAATATTACAATGGAAAAACAATAACGCTGACAAAGGATGGCGTGACTGTCAGGAAATGTCAAATGTATAGCCATAACGGGCGTTATGAAGCAGAATTTCCAAAACTGGCAGACGGCGCATATCAGGTTGATTATTTTTTCAAAACTGGAAACGGCGGCATATTACATCTGAAAACAAATGTAACGATCAGTGGCCAGGATGTTTTAAGACAGCTGTTTGGTGATCTGCAGCAGATGACCATGGCAGATATACAGGCAGCATGTAAAGCTGGTGTTATCAACCAACTTGCAAGTGTCGGGGATACGTTCAGCGGTGGTACAGGTTACACATACACGATCATCGGTATTGACCAGGATAAGCCTTCGGACGGAAACGGAAATCTTCTTCCATCAAATAGTTATGGCAACGTTCTCACTGTAATGCCACTGGGGGCACCCGCCGGCAAGGGAAATAATCAGCCGGTAGCAACAAATGCATCAGCTACACCATATGGAACCGCATATAAAATCGCAACAGCAACGATGAATAACACTAACACAAACTCAGGCGGATGGGCGTCATCACAGATGAGATCGTCCACAATGACGGATTACTACAATAAACTGCCAGAAGCCACGAGAAAAGTTATCGGTCCGGTTCAGAAGATAACCGGTGTTATCGGTCCGGTCCAGAAGACTACAACTACAGTAGATTCCGTATTCCTTTTATCAGGAAAGGAAGTGTTTGGTGGTACAGGAAACGGAAATGGATCGTACTGTATGGCATCAGAAGCATCAGCAACGTTCCAGTATCAGTATTTTGCGAATATCGCAACAACAACGGCTAGTCGTGCAATTAACGGAAATCGTGGGATGTGGCTCCGCAGCCCTTATTGCAACAACTGCAACGATTTCTGCAGTGTCTACGCGGGCAGACCCAACAACACCAATGCGGACGCCTGGTCTGACGTCTTTGTCGCGTTCTGCATTTACTGATATCTTTATTCCTTTTTATGATCGTGTATGCCTTAAATGAAGGGAGACACGATAGCATGTCTAAAAAATATATTAAATATTTCGGGGGGGGGTAAAATCCCCTCCGAGATAAAATCTCAATCAAAATTACCTAAAAACTTAATACACGATCATGCAAAGGGCAAGCAATTTTTATTGTTCACCGTATTTGGAATATTGATAGGAACAACGCCTGTTGCAGCAAATGTTAAGGATAATCTTTCTGGACAATTTATGCATCTGCTTGGATCGAAAGAAGCAATCACTAATGCATCTGACTACACCAATGCATCTGCAAATGCAAAAATCAATTATCTTGAAAAAAGGATTGAAAATTTGCAAAATAAAACAGAAGTTTTGAAACAAATTATTGATGCAAAGTAAGGATGGTGGTTGTATGAAAAAATCTAATGGTAAAAGAAACATAGTTATTACAGCAATAATCCTTACCTTTATTATCTTCTTTAATCAGATCCCGGCAAATGCGGATGTAACTGACAATCTACAGAATTCAATTGCAATTATTCTGGGACATGTGGATGACACGCTTGGAACATCATTTGAACAGAGTACAACCAATGGTAAATTAAACCAGATGAAAAAAGTGGTAGATACTCTTGATACATCAATGGATCAGATGATTTCTCCATATGTAGGCAGTCTTACCCTCTGGGTTGACAGCAACAGTGGCACATATGCCGGACAGACAGTTACGGTAACCAATGCAAAGGGACAAAGCCAGACTGGACGTTTTGTTGCACGAAACGGACATTATGAAGTGGATTTTCCATCACTCATAAAAGGAAGTTACTCCGTAAGATATCCATTCTTGATGTCTGGTGGAACAAAAGTAAGCCTTACATGTTCTGTCAATGTTACCGGTAACATAAAACAGCAGCTGTTTGGGGACTTATTCCAAATGAGCATGGCAGAAATTCAGCAAGCATGCAAAGATGGTGAAATCCATCAGTTTGCTCATGTCGGAGACACGATTAGTGATGGTACTTATACCTATACCATCATCGGTATCAACCAGGATAAGCCGAGCGATGCAAATGGCAATTTGTTAAATAGCAGCAAGTATGGTGATGTTCTAACAGTTATGCCTCTGGGTGCACCGACAGGAGCTGCAAATGGATCGCCGGTTACATTTAATATGTCTGCAACACCATGGGGAACAACAGATGTAGAACAGGATGATTTAACATCGACTTTGACTCCGTATTTCGAAAAGCTACCAAAAGCTACTCAAAATGTTATCGGATATGTGCAGAAATGTACAGGAGCATATGATGAACATTTTAGTTTAACAGTGCTCTCAACTACTGGAAATAGGTGTTTTCTTCTTTCAAGCAGAGAGGTATTTGGTTCACAGGGCAGCAGCTGCTGTCCTTCCACAGAATATAATGCGACATTTCAATACCAGTATTTTTCTGACCTTGCCATAACAGCAGAAAGCAGGAATCTTTATCATAACTGTTGGCTTCTTCGCAGTATCCATCCAAGCAGAGGACAGCATATGTATATTTATGATGGCACAACGATAGACATGGGTGGCTGGTTCACAAGCGGATCATTTTTCCCAGCTTTTTGCATTTATTAAAATTTTCGTTTTTATTTAGCCTTGTCAAATTTCAATTATAAATTCTTTATCACTCAAACAAGCTGAGAAAAGGAGAAACCTATGATTTTTGACAAGAAAAATGCTGCGGAGAATCCTCCGCAGGACCAGAAAAGAAAAATGCCATCCTGGTTTAAAGGTAAAGTGAAAATTGTAGCCATGATGGTTGTATTCGCCCTGCTTTGGGGACAGGTCCCAGTAGGAGCAACCGTTAATGACAACCTTTCGACCGTATTACAGAAGCTGATCGGTGCAAAGACAGATACAATAGCTGACAGTTATGATAATTCAAGCGTACATGCAAAACTAAATTATCTGGAGAAACAAACCGTTGCCCTGCAGTCCTCAGTAGAGCAGATCAAGGGGCAGAACAGTGCCTATTCACTTTACTGTTTCATCCAAAGTGCGGATACCCGATATGAAGGCTGTGAGCTTACACTTACATCCGGATCCGGGAACCAGGTCGCAACCGGAAACCTGCATCTGGATAAGAAGCTGAATAAGTACGTTGCGAACATTTACAGTAACTTTAACGGAAACTGTACGCTGCAGTACGGCTCTGTGAAAGAGAGTATCAACCTCGGTGCGACCGGACAGGAACATCAGTTAAAACCGTACATAAGTGACCTTACGGTATGGATCGACAGCAACAACAGTGCCTATGCCGGCAGAAGTGTAGTCTTAAAAGACAGCGGTGGCGGTACCGTACAGAGTGCAGAGCTGAAATTGGTGGGCGGCCACTATGAAGCAACAATGACTGCATATGCAAATGGTAACTACACCATTGCCTACCCATATGTGGCAAGCAGTAAGATCTTAAACCTTACCACCGGTGTTACCTTAAACGGATCAGCCAAGAGACAACAGCTGTTTGGCGATCTGCAGCAGATGACGATTGCAGACATTCAGGCATGTTGTAAAGCCGGTGCAATTACAAGTATTGCAAAAGTGGGTGATACCTTCTCCGATGGAACTTATACTTATACCATTATCGGCATCAACCAGGATAAACCGTCTGATGCAAGCGGCAATGCATTAAGTAAGAACCAGTATGGTGATGTACTTACGGTTATGCCACTTGGAGCACCAAAAGGGGCTACAAACGGTCAGCCGGTAACGATGAATGCCAGTGCGACTCCGTGGGGTGTAAATTATGCACCGATGAACAGCAATGGTTCAAACAGTGGAAGCTGGGCAGCATCACAAATGAGAAGCACCACGATGCCGCAGTACCTTGCAAAGCTGCCGCAGGCTACGCAGAATGCCATTGGCTATGTACAGAAAGTAACTGGAACTTATAACGGAAGTAACAGTGGTGGTGGTAATTCTGTAACGGGAGATAAATGTTTCCTGCTTTCCGGCAAAGAAGTATTTGGTGGAAGCGGTGTCGGCAATGGATCGTACTGTACGACAACTGAAGCAAATGCAACGTTCCAGTACCAGTATTTCCAGAGCATTGCAACAACACCTGCAAGCCGGAACATTAACAGTTCAGCCAACCAGTGGTGGTGGCTCCGCAGCCCGTACTGCGGCAACAGCAACTATTTCTGCGGTGTCTACGCGGGCAGCTCCGGCACTGGCGACGCGAACAGCGGCGTAGGCGTTTTTGCCGCGTTCTGCATTTACTAATCCGTAGGATTAGCCAATCCCTAAATCCCGCTGCTGTATGCAGCGGGGTGACCGGGCAGCCACAACACTACAGCAGGAGAAAACCCAAAACATCCAGACCGGTAGAAAATCCGGGGGAATGGTGAAAGGAACAAAAAAATGTCAGTAGACAAACTGCACAGGACAGAATCAAAATTCGGGGTGTATGACAGGGCACGGAGAATCCGGAAAATGGTAAATGATTTTCTGGACCGGGATTTCGGGATAAAGGTATGCAAAAGGGATATCAGAAATGCTGCTGTGGGGAAGTACCGGCGGTTAGAGGACGGAAGCACGGAATTTTACGTCCGGATGCCAAAACAGGCGGAAAAGCACAGCCGGATCGAAGATTATTATATTTTCATGCCCGTGAATGGGAGCACAAGCGAAAACGGGGAACTCATGGTCAGGGAAATCCCGGAATGGAAACTGGAAAAATACCGGGATGAACTCTGGGAGAATGCAAAACATATAGCAGAGGATGTCCGGAGGGCAAACAGTATCTATGCATATTATCCAACAGAATACTATGAGAGAAGAAAACTGCAGGATATGGCAGTGGCACACTGCTTTAACCTGCATGATTCCCTTCTTGAAGTTGCAGAAGATCTTCCGGTTACATTGGAAAAAGTGATGCCGGTCATTGACGAGGTGAAAAAAGAGATTTCTGCAATCAAGGATTGGAGAAAAGCGGAAAATGCGGTATTGCAGATTTGTATGGGACATGTGGAACAAAGAAAACGTGCTGCGGAAAAGAAAGCAGCAGAAGCCGCAAAACAGGAAGAATCAGGACAGGAAGAAAATACAGTGGATGGGGCAGTAACAGACAGCCAGGCCACGAAAGGAAACAAAAAGACAGGGAGGGAAATGGATGGAAAAGCAAACAGTGGATAACCCATACCAGAACCATATCCGGGCGCCGTCCCGGTTATGGACTGCCTGAACAGGCGGTGAAACAGGCATATGCCTGTTTCTTTGTAACCGGCAGGGAAAGGTGCGTTTAAAAACAGACGTCTGCGTATTCCATTGTGGTGGTGGCTCCGCAGCCCGAACTACAACAACAGCAACAATTTCTGCAATGTCAACACGGGCAGCTCCAACACTAACAACGCGAACAACGGCAAAGGCGTTTTTGCCGCGATTCTGGATCATGTAAACCAGAAGGGAACATGTAATGCAGAAGGGCACCTTTTCCGTTTCCATGGGGAATCCAATGGAATGAAACCAAATGCCACGACGGGAGGGACGGACGCTTTCGTGCATGCACACGGTCCAAGGACAATCCGTGCGTATCATGTCCCAAACCCTGTGCAGCCATGGTAAAGTCCTGGGTATACCTGCTGTGCGTGGCATATCAAAAATAGCAGAGGATTGGCAGTTTGGTACCAATGACTGGAAATGAGAAACGTAAAAAGAAAAGATACGCCAGGCGCGTAAGAAAAAGACAGAAAAAAAGAGATGAACAGGTAGGTGAGTATGACGACATAGAAAGGGTAATCCATCCGGATGCCCTGTTTGATGCTTTCCATGCATGCGAAAAAGGTGTGGCATGGAAGGCAAGTACACAGAAATGCCATTATAACCTTCTGTTTGAAATAAGCGGCTCATACGAGTCGCTTTCTTTGCGTAAAAGCATACAGAAGGGATTTTACTGTTTTAATCTCATGGAGCGCGGGAAATTAAGGGACATTGCAAGTGTGCATATATCCGAAAGATATGTGCAGCGGAGTCTCTGTGACAATGCCCTTGCGCCGGTGTGCACCCGCTCAATTTTATACTCAAACTGTGCCTCCATACGGGGAGCCGGGTTAAAAAGGTCCGAGGAGGTCCTTATAAAGCAGCTGAGGAGATATTACAGGAAACACGGAAACAATGGGTATATTGTGCTGTTTGATGCAAAAAGCTATTTTGACAGCATTCCGCATGAAAACATTATCGCAGATATCGCAAATTTGTTCTATGATCCGGATATTATCCGGCTGTATCAGGAATTTATGGGAGCATTTGATTCCATTCATCCGGAATGCCAGAAGGGAAGGGGACTCGGGCTTGGGAGCCAGACATCCCAGATATCCGGGGTAATGGCTGCCAATCCAGTGGACCATTTCCTGGCAGAAATTTTCTCCCTGGGATATGGGAACGGCCGGTTCATGGATGATAGTTCCGTAATTGTAAAAGATAAGGCATCAGCGGTTCTTGCCATTAAAGTGGTGGACCTGCTATACAGGAGATACGGTCTTACACTTAATAAAAAGAAGACGAAAGCGGTACCGCTCAATCATCCATTTTCAATCCTGAAAAGGAAATTCATTGTAAGGGATTCCGGAAAAATTATCATGACACCGACTGCTGCCACGATAAAAAGGGAGAGGAAACGTCTGCGCCTGCATAAAAGATATTTGATGGAAAAACGAATGACAGCGGAAGAAATCAGGGAACAGTACATATCTTTCCGGAGACAGAACGAAAAATATAGCTGTGCAAAGGCTCTGTGGAGGCTGGATAAATACTATTGTTACCTGTTTTCGGGGAATGCTGATATGGTGCTTAAGAAAGAAGAAAAAAAGAAAAAGAGGAAAAAAGATAAGATGGAAACGAAAAAACAAATGCTTATGAAGCAATATCCGGAACATGTGATTATAATGATAGAAGGAATGTTTTATGTTGCACGGGGGACAAGTGCGCGCATCCTGTCAACTCTTACGGGATACAAGTTGAAATACATAGGGAATGGAAAGGTCCGTTGCGGGTTCCCTCCTCAGTCTATGAGCAGGGTCGAAAAGATGTTTGCACGGGCACATATCAACTACGTGATCTATTCGGGAGAACTCATGGAAGCACATGGAGAATTTCCGGACAATGCTTTCCGGTTATTTACTGACCGGGTGGACCCTGGCAGAATAAAAAAGGAAGAACCGCCTGTGATTCCGGTTCCAGGAGATAATAAGAATGTGCCATCCGTCCGGCCGGCCAACACAGAACCTGTTGACCCACTGATTGAGTTCCTTGAAAACCTTGAGATAGGAAAACATCCATTTTTTGGAGGATGTTCGGACACGCTTGATTTGGGGGATAAAGAGATCCAGAAGTATTTCCACGAAATCAAGATGAAATTAAAATCGAATCAAATGAATGAAAAATGGGGCTGGTGATCTAGCTATCACGACAGACAGGAATTTATTATAAATTCAAATTTTTTCATTCTGTTCTCCTTCTTGTGCTTTGATACTTGTTTTATATTCTAAAAGTAGAATAATATCAATAGAACCTTACTCAAAAATTAGAATATTTTTTAATTGACTTTTTACTATATATAAAGTATTATTATTTAATAAATCATATAAAAAGGAGTGGTGGAAGTGATAAGATACAAAACAGATATATTTACCTTATTAAAAGAACATGGGTATAATCAAACGCGCATACAACGTGAAAAGTTGTTGCCTGCTCAAACAGTGCAAAACATTAAAGCCGGAAAAAGCATAACATTAGAGACGTTAAATAAGATATGTATAATGTGCAAGTGTCAACCGGGCGATCTGGTGGAAGTGATTCCGACAGACGAGGAAATAATAAAATATTATTAAAAATGTGCTTGACAATATTCTAAAATTAGAGTATTATAATATCAGATCAAGAAAACAAGTACAGGAGCCGAAAGGAGAAGAATATGCTGAAGCTGGAAAATCTGAAAACCAAGAATGAAAACGGAATGACCCTGTATTTTTACGCGGGGCTTGGCTGGGTAACGGAAGAACGGCTGAACCAGCCGGACGTTGCCAAGAACGAAGCAATCAAAGATTTTGATTGCAATCCGGAGAACAGTCACTGTTGTGCGGACTGCCCGCACAACGGAAATTTTTCGGATTGGCAAGATAGATTGCCGTGTGGTCAGCACCACTGCTGGGTTGACGTAACTTGCAGGAAGGAGAACGGAATATGATTAGATGGAAGGCAACGAGTGTGAATGGACTTGTGGAATATGAGCAGGAAGCGGAAAGTTTCAAGGAGCTTTTCGATGCGCTGGACGGAAGAGGAATAATTAGCGATCCTGATTTCCCCCTTTATGATACGGCACTCTTGGAAAAATACGGGAAATCATTTGATGATGCCGGTTTTAAAGACGAGAGTGGCGAACTTGATTATGAAAAAGTTGATAATTTCTTAGATGGAAAAGAGTTGTCCGATAAGGAGTTATACGAATTAATATGCTCCCGAAACGGGGAAGCATATTATCAAAAATTTATGAGAGAAACCGAAAACGGCATCGTTGAAATCGGGGAATCAGATTTTGATAAAACCGGCAAATACAAATATTAAAAATGCCGGTGGATAATCCACCGGCAACAGTCACGTAAATTTGAAGGTACTAAACCTAATCTTCCAAAACTTACGTGGTTAAGAATAGCATATAATAACTCAAAAGTCAAGAAAGAGACTTTTGATTGACGCAAAACAATACATGGTATCGTTATACTTAAATATCATTGAATGGTAGAGATGGATGAATATAAAAAGAAAATCCGCGTAGTTAATGACTATGATGTAGATGGAGTTGCATCTGGTCATATACTGTATTCTGCATTGAAGAGGTGTGGCGCTGATGTGTCAATCCGTGTCCCGGACCGTATTAAGAATGGATATGGATTAAATAGGAATATCATTGAAGAGGCACATACAGATGGGATCGACACGATCATTACCTGCGATAATGGTATTGCAGTGATTGAAGAAATCGCGTATGCCAAGGATCTTGGTATGACGGTAGTTGTCACAGATCACCACAGTATTCCATCGGAGAAATCCGATATTTGAAGAGTGAAGCAGATGCAATGCGGCGGTTAATATACGGCTGACTTTGCAGCCGGAGCGTGAGGCAGTGAACCCAAGCGGTCGCGTAAAGCACTCACGGAAACCTATGTATAAAGGTGTAGTTGAGGCTTTGGAAGTCTATTAAATTGCATAGGTACAAAGCACTATGTTGCGGTTGATACCAAAAATACCGCTTTGGAAGTCTATTAAATCACATAGGTACAAAGCGATACTGGGAATTGCAATTATTATTGGCATGCTTTGAAAGTCTATCAAATCGCATAGGTACAAAGCAAAATTTTTAAACACCAGCTTGATAAATAATCGAACGATAATATCGGAGGGAATAGATGGCTGAGAAAATGACAATGATTACTAAAAAATGTGTTCTGATTCCAGAAAGAAGCGATTCTTCGCTGTGGGAGAGAAGAGTGTATGATTTCACAGTTAAAGATTATGAACAGCGAATCAGTTTTTACGAAAGTCAACTTGAAAGCAAAAATAAGGAAGTTAAGCGGAATGCTAAAACTCGCCTCGAAATTTTAAACAAGGAATTAGATGCTTTTCTTGATAACCCCGAGATCACTCAGAAAGTAATCAATAATTATACATACGGACTCGTGCGCACTGCGATGAGCGAAGAAGCAGCAAGAAAGAATTATATCATCGAGTATGTTAAGTCAATACTCATTGCAGAACATGCATATGCTATGGACTTCAGGGATCGAAATAAACGCATCTCTCAGATTTTACAGTATGCATACCGAAAAAAAGGTTCCAGTAAGGGAAGTCTTTTTGATGAAACAGAAATTGGCAATATCCTTGGATCGTATGGAATAGGATTTAGTCAAATGCTTACACGTAAAATTCAGGATTGCTGCAATAAGGGCGCTTTAGAGGGCAGAGCTAGTTTCCCTTTCTATAAGGAAGATTCTCCGTTTACAGTAACAAAGGCAGCTATGGGGTTTTCACATGAATATGATTCCTACGAAGAACTGTGCGAGCATGTTAAGGACTGTAAACTCTATTTTGACTACGGCGGTAATGGAAAGCCACATATTGCCCGTTTTCAAATCGATTTAGGGCATGGACGTAATCGGGACAAGCTCATGGCAACACTTCTTAAGGTTTATTCCGGAGAATATGCGTATTGTGGAAGCAGTATCCAAATTTCCAAAAACAAGATTGTATTAAACCTATCCTTACAGATTCCGAAAGAGGAAAAGGACGAGTTGGATAAGAATACTGTTGTGGGAGTTGCCCTTGGATTAGTACAACCGGCGGTATGCGCCTTAAACAATGATCAATACGTCCGACTGCCAATCGGTGATGAGCGGGATCTGCTTGACAACAAACTTCAGATCCAAGAGCGAAGACGCCGGCTTCAGTCAGCATTGCGCGAAACTTCCGGCGGGCATGGGCGCAAGAAGAAAATGCAGGCGTTGAACCGTATAGCAAAAACTGAAAAGAATTTTACAGAAACATACTGCCATATGGTAAGTAAGAGAATCGTGGAGTTTGCATTGCAGAATAATGCAAAATACATCAATATGGAAAATCTATCTGGATATAATACAGATAAATTTATTTTGCGGAATTCATATGCCAGCAAAATCATAATGTACACGACATATAAAGCCGGACATTATGGAATCGAGGTTAGACTCGTCAATCCGTGTTTTAATGCGCAGGTGTGCAGCATTTGTGGCAATTGGACATCAGAACAGAAAATTTCGCGGACGGAATTTGTATGTGCTGATCCGGACTGTAAGAGCCATACAAATTATAAAAAAGGATTCACGGCGGATTTCAACCATGCGCGAAATGTAGCAATGTCCACTCTGTTTATGGAAAACGGTTCTTTCTCAAAGAAATCTATGGATGAAGCGGCTGAATACTACGGTATTTCTGAAAAATATAAGGCATAATACAATTGGTTTAGATTATAAATCAGATGTATTGTATGTAAGTGATACAGGGGTAGTTGCTAATGTGCCATACGAGCCGAAAATAGAATAATATATTTTTTATACGGCTGACTTTGCAGCCGGAGTGTGAGGCAGCGATCCTGTGCAATCGCGTAAAGCACTCACAGAAACCTATGTGTAAAAGATGTAGTTGAGGCTTTGGAAGTCTATTAAATTCATGGGTACAAAGCGAAACTAGAATATATCAGAAAAGCAGCAAAGCTTTGGAAGTCTATTAAATTGCATGGGTACAAAGCTGCATTAGACAATATAAAAACAAAGGAGAAGCTTTGGAAGCCTATTAAATTACAGAACTTTCGAATGATACAGTGCGAACAATCAATGATTTTGCGGGAACAAGAATCCCATTGAAATAGGGCTACCGCAATCCCACTGGCTTTAGACGGTGGGTTAAGGTAGCCAAAAATCAGAAATTATTGTATACTCATGGCATGGGAACATGGAAACCTAAAAACAGTCACAAATACCTATTACAATATCACATTATTTTTGTCTGCAAATATAGAAAGAAATTACTGGTTTCGAGGCAGATATCAGATGATATAAAACAGTTTTCGTATGAGATATGTCAGAGACACAGTGTGATAATAAGATATATGGAAAAGATATCCTCAATATTTACGAAAACAATTTTGGAAAGAACATACCTTTTGGACAGATGGATATTTTGCCTGTAGTGTAGGAAATGTATCGGAAGAAATGCTGAAAAGATATATAGAAAATCAAGGTTGAGAAAGAGGGTGACAGTGGATGTTAAAGGCATATAAATACAGAATATACCCTAATAATGAGCAGAAAATACAGATTGCAAAAACATTTGGCTGTTGCCGTTTTGTGTATAATCAGACCCTGGCATACCGGAAAGAAGTATATGAGAAAGAGAAAAAATCAGTTAGTAAAACCGACTGTAACAATTACTGCAACAGACAATTAAAGAAAGAATATGAATGGCTGAAAGAAGTGGATAAATTTGCTCTGACAAATGCGATTTACAACATGGATGCTGCATACCAGAAGTTTTTCAAGGAACACGCAGGTTATCCGAAGTTTAAGAGTAAACACGATAATCATAAGTCATATACAACAAATTTTACGAATGGCAATATAACAGTAGATTTCGGGTGCAATAGAGTAAAACTGCCTAAATTAAAAGGTATAAAAGCAAAACTGCATAGAAATTTTAGTGGACAGATAAAATCGGCAACGATATCACAAGTTCCGAGTGGAAAATATTATGTATCAATTTTAGTGGAAACAGAACACGTGGAACTGCCACATATAAATCAAAATACAGGAATAGATTTAGGTATTAAGGAGTTATGTATTACTTCTGCTGGAAAGAAATACGAAAATCCAAAAATCATCAGAAAATACGAAAAGAAACTGGTGAAACTGCAAAGGCAGTTAGCCCATAAAGAGAAAAGAAGTCAAAATTACTACAAAACAAAGAAAAAGATAGCATTATGCCATGAGAAAATAACAAATACCAGAAAAGATTATCTGCACAAGATGTCACATGAGATTATCAGCGAAAACCAAGTGATAGTTTCGGAAGATTTGCAGATAAAAAACATGGTAAAAAATCATCATTTGGCAAAGTCCATAAGTGATGTATCATGGCATGAGCTGACAAGACAGTTAGAATATAAGGCCAAGTGGAATGGCAGAAAATATGTCAAAATAGATACATTCTATGCCAGTAGTCAATTGTGTTCAGTCTGTGGATACCAAAATACAGAGACGAAAAATCTATCAGTAAGGGAATGGATATGTCCTGTCTGTGGAACAAATCATGACAGGGATATCAATGCAGCAAAGAATATACTGGAAGAAGGATTAAGACAAATAGCATAAAAATAACAATATAGGGCAGGGACTGCCCGAATTAACGCCTGTGGAGATAGTAGGGAGCAAAACATCCGGTGGATGTTTGTTCTGCTCCGACCGGAGTGGAACGTAGAAACGAGGTCTGCGAAGCAGGAAGCCCATTGGCTTTAGACAATGGGTAGTTCACCGAGAAAGGAA
>ERZ827197.1775-NODE-1775-length-16401-cov-21.759758_pt1 | contig 16401 bp, 17 predicted proteins | sample MGYA00519867_ERZ827197 | MGnify/ENA primary metagenome ERZ827197 (study PRJEB31778, sample SAMEA3449278) | human gut metagenome | biome: human gut; feature: human-associated habitat; material: faeces | place: United Kingdom | collected 2010/2012 ...
TTGTTTTTAAGTTTGTCTTTTTTTATACGTTTTGATTGATTTTTGTTTCACACTTACTCCTCCTAGCCAACAAGTACATCCTCATCTGGATATTTAAATTCTTTTGTATTTTTATCATGTGAACGTTTAGTAAATAAAATCATTAATGAAATTGGACCAATACGTCCAGCATACATCAAGATAATATCTACGCATTTACCAACTATACTTAATGCAGGTGTCACAGAAGCACTCAGTCCTACTGTACCAAATGCTGAGAATACTTCCATTAGGATATTTAAGTAATCCTGTTTAGGTTCTGTTATAAGCATAATAGAAGATGAAATAATACAAAGCATTAGTCCAAGGAAAAAGATAGAAAAAGCTCTTACGAGTGTTCTTTTCTTGATACGACGCTGGAATACTGTTGTTTCTTCAATACCTCGATAAGTTGTTCTCATTAATAGTAATACTAGTGCAAAAGTAACTGTTTTAATACCTCCGGCAGTAGATGCAGGAGAGCCACCGATAAACATAAGAGAACACATCAATATTTTTGTAACTCTATTCAATGAATACATATCCACTGTAGAGAATCCAGCAGTACGTGTAGTGACTGATTGGAAGAATGATACAACAAGCTTATCTCCTAAATTCATTTTTCCAATAGTTGCAGGATTGTTGAATTCCATTATAAGGAATAATAATGTGCCTATAACAACTAAAGAGACAGTCATCATTAATACAATCTTTGTATGTAAAGCGAAGCTGCCAAAAAGATGATGCCATGAAAAGCTTGATGATCTTCTTTTTTCTTTAATATATTTATCATGAATATCTAATACTACAATAAAACCTAGCCCACCCATGATAATTTCAAATGGAACAATGAAATTAATGATAGGATTGGTGTTATAGGCAACAAGTGACGTTGAACCACATAAATCAAATCCAGCATTACAAAATGCACTAATGGAATGCCATATACCATAATATAAGCCTTTAAGCGCACCTAAACGAGGTATAAAAAACATTGACAAGAAGATTGTTCCAATCGTTTCTATTGAAACAGTATAAATAAAAATAGTTTTCAAGAGTCTTGGAAGCATACTTAAAGAATTCTGATTAAGTGCTTCAGTAAAGACAAGTTTTCTACTTAATGTAATTCTTTGTCTTGCAAGAAACAAGAAAAGATATAAGAAAGTTAAGAATCCAAGACCACCAATTTGAACAAGAATAATAAGAACTGTCTGACCAAAGAGGTTATATTGATTCACAACTGTCAAAGGTGATAACCCTGTTACACATACAGCAGATGTTGCAATAAAGAGGTTATCCAAAAAACTTGCAGCTTCTTTTTTATTTGAAAATGGTAAAGAAAGTACTATAGCGCCAATTATAATAACTGCAAGGAAAGAAAGAGATACTTTCTTTGGTGCAGAAAGGTGACCAGAATGCTTTCTTTTACCTAAAACAATATCTTTCATAAATATTTCTCCTATAATCGCATCTATTCTAACACCAAGATGTGACAATTCCAATACTAGTCTCTCTTAGAAACATAATATTGTGTAATTTCTTTTTTAGAACACTCATAACCAACAACTAAAATAGCACCTGCAAGGTCTAGTGCAAGATCCTTCATAGTATCAGCGAGTGCTGCATGCCCTTCTAATGGTTCATCATCACTTGATACAATTGTTGCACGTGTTGTTGCCATATATTGCTGGTTATTGGTATGGAAGATATCATCAACTGTATATTCACATAGTTCCCATACAGCCCCTACAGCAAGTGAGAAAGCAACAACAAATATATATAATAAAGCACGATGCATAAATAGATATTTAGTACGCATGACTAACATCTGTAGCAACCATAAAGCGATAAATGAAAGAATGATTCCTGAAGTGAAATGAAGTAATGAATCCCACCAGGCTATTTTTCCATAAAAGTTTAAACCATCACCAAGTACTAATCCTAAAAAAGCAAAAGCTGTAACACTGATATGTACTTCAACTGGTACTTCAAAGTTTGCAAACTTCTTCAAGAGTGTTGGTGAGATCAAAACGATACTCATTGCAATATATTGTAATAGTGAGAAGAACAATCGCACGCGCATCTTTTCTTTTTTTACATAGAATAAAGCAACCATTGTGGCAATTGCAAGAATAAGAACAATAAAAGATAAGATTCTTTTAAAAACTCTAACACGTCGCTTTGTTTTTTCACTATATTCAAATTCATTGTTATTCATGAAATTTCCTCCTAGTTCATGTATTATAGCACACTTCTCCTATAATAAACCTTAATTTAATGTAAAGAAAAAAAACTCCCAGGCGCGAGCCTAAGAGTTTAAGTGAAAATCAATGTTATGCTTTTCCTTCAAGAATAGGTTTTACAGTAGTATCAATGATTTCCTGTAAAGTATTACAAGATCTGTCAAATTTTTCCTGATCAGATTCAGTTAAAGGTAATGTTAAGATTTCACGGATACCTGCTCTGTTGATGATTGCTGGAACACCGATATATAAACCTTCATGACCATACTGACCTTCAAGGTAGCATGATAATGGAAGAACTGTATTTTCGTTGTTTAAGATTGCATCTACTAATCTAGCAAGAGACATACCGATACCATAGTAAGTAGCTCTCTTCTTGTTGATGATTTCATAAGCTGCATCTCTAACCTGTTCGTAGATTCTCTGTAACTGGTCAAATGGTACTTTTCTTTCTTCTACTACTTCAAGAAGTGATTTACATCCGATATAAGCGTTTGTCCAAGATACGAATGAGCTATCACCATGTTCACCCATGATATAACCATGAACTGAAGCTGGGTTTACTTCGAAGAAGTTACCAATTTCATATCTTAATCTTGCTGTATCAAGCATAGTTCCTGAACCAAGAACCTGGTATGGATGAAGACCAGTAGCCTTCTGCATTACGTAAGTCATGATATCACATGGGTTAGATGCTACTACGATAACACCATTGAATCCTGATTCTTTAATAGACTTACCAACTGAAGCCATGATCTTTGTGTTAATTGCAACTAATTCAAGTCTTGTCTGACCTGGTTTCTGAGCAGCACCAGCAGTTACAACGATAACGTTTGCATCTGCACAGTCAGAATAATCACCTGCATAAACCTTTAATTTACCGTTTGCATATGGTAAACCATGAACTAAGTCCATTGCTTCCCCTTCTGCCTTTTCAGTATTAACGTCTACTAATACTAATTCGTCAATACCCTTGTGGTTCATTAAAGTATAAGCCATACTCATACCTACAAAACCTGTACCAACTAGAACAACCTTACGGTTACCCTGAGCAGGCATGTCATTTAAATAATCTGTCATTGCCATAATTTATTTCACTCTCCTATACCTAGAAGTATAGTATAATCATTTCCCAAATACAATAAAATATTTGCGTTTTAAATAAAAAAATTTATTTAAATTTAGTTGATAAATTCATGCTTTTTTGATGTATACGTTTTCAGCATTTCAAAGAATGTAAGTGTAAGCGAATTCATTACAATGAATTTAATCTTTTTGGTCGTGAAGGTTAAAATTGACTTTTGGTCAATTACTAGTATAATTCCAAATGGAGGTATTTATATGAATGCTCTGACTGATATTAAATCTAAAATAGAGAAAAATAAAGAAGAAAAAAGGGAACGTCTTCTAGCAAGTGCAACTGCGCTATTTGCTGAAAGGAATTTTAATAATACATCTATTTCTGATATCGTAAATAAAGCAAAAGTCGCAAAAGGTACTTTTTATTTATATTTCAAAGATAAATATGATATTAGGAACCAGATAGTTCAGGAAATCAGCAGCGAACTTTTCGATAATGCAATGAAAGAGTTAAAAAAACATAATGAGATTACTCATTTTGCAGATTCTTTAATATTTATTATTGATCATGTTATTAATGCCCTTGTTGCTAATCCAACAATTCTCACTTTAATGAATAAAGATTTATCTCTTGGTGTTTATTCTCAGGAACTTACAAAGATTCTAAAAGAAACAGATACTTTGAGTCTTTATGAATTATTTAAAGATGGCGTTGAAAGAGAGAATTTAAATATTAAAAATATTGATATTACATTCTTTACTATTGTAGAACTTGTTGGATCAACATGCTTTAGCTGCATAGTAAATAAAATTCCTTGTTCTATTGAAGAATATAAACCTTATCTTTATGATCTAATTCGCACTTTACTTCATGCTGCTTAAAAAAAGCAGCATTTTTATTTATGCTGCTAATAGATCGTTAACATAGTCAAGAAGCTTCTTTGTATCTGTATAGGTTTCTCCACGTGTGTTTTCTTTAAAGACAACTGTAATGATTGTCTTCTTTTTTACTTTAGAATAAGTAACAAGACATCTGCCTGCAAGATTTGTAAAGCCTGTTTTACCACCAATAACTCTCTTATCATAATAAGTAGAATCTTTCTGTGTCATCCTTACATTCTTCATTTCACGATTCGGATTGGATTCAAAGATATAGCTTTCTGTAGAAATGATTTTTCTTAATTTCTTATTCTTATAGAATTCTTTTGCAATAAGTGCCATATCCTTTGTACTGCATGTTTCTTTTAGCCATCCTTTATCTGCATAACTTAGTCCATGAGGATTAGAAACATCTACTTTCGTACAGCCAATCTTTTTAGCCCTCTTGTTCATTGCTTCAATAAATCCATCATAACCCCCCTTATAATTCTCAGCCAGGGTAAGGGCCATTTCATTAGAACTCTTTAAAAGCATTCCATGGATCACATCTTTAAAAGGAATTCTTTCACCATCATAAACTGGTGCTGTATGAATAAATACACGATCTGGTAAAGACATAATATTACGTGTAGTCAGTGCGTCATTATCCTTATAATAATCAATCGCAACGAGAGCACTTAAGAGTTTAATAGTAGAAGCAGGATAACGTGATTCCTGTTCATTTTTTGCATAATAGACCTTTCCGGTATCAGCATCCATCACCACTGCAGAAACATCTTCAGTATTAAGTGTAGGCTGTGGAATAGAAACAACTTTCTTCTTTTCCTCTTTGACTGGTTCTTTTGTTGCACATGCACTCAGCAAAAAAATGGCACATAGCATACAAATCCATTTACGATATTTCATTTTTTATCACCTTCTTAGAATATCTTAGCGATTTTCTGCCCATTCATCAATCTGATTCAGTCATTTTTCATTTTTTTTGAATAATAATATGTTATAATGATTTGGTAAAGGAGAAATAGTATGGTTAATTATCCAAACCTGAAAAAGGCATCGGTTAATGTGTCTATTCCTAAGAATTCTACAAGTAAGCACTATACTGCTTTTCGTGGAATGAGCTTAGAAGAAGACATCAACCTATCTAACACCTATTACTTATCTGTTGATCAGGCTGTCATCTATAAAAAACCGACGCCTATCCAGATTGTAAAAGTCGATTATCCTTCACGAAATAAAGCCCGTATAGTTGAGGCATATTACCAGGCGCCATCTACTACGGATTATAATGGTATTTATAAAGGCAGATATATTGATTTCGAAGCCAAAGAAACAAAATCATTACGATTTCCTTTTCGTAATATTTCAGAGCACCAGATCAATCATCTTAAACGTGTGCAGCGTCATGGAGGAATTGCCTTTATTATTATTGCCTTTACATCTGTGGGCGAAGTCTATTTACTGGATGCTTCAATTATGATAGAGCGCTTTTTTCATGACAAGAAGCAGCATATAAGTTATGATGAAGTGAAAGAAAGTGGACATCTTATTAAGCAGGGCTACCAGCCTAGATTGGCTTATTTAGATGTAATCGATGAATTTTACCTTAAGGAGGACACTTTATGAAGGTTCAATCAACCAAGGACGCAAAACAAATAAAGAAAACAATCAAAATATGTATTATCGCATTATGTGTTCTTGTAGCGAGCAGTAGTGGTTACCTTGGATTCAAGATTTATCAGCAAATCAGCAATTTTGATATTGATAATCTTACAACAACTTCCTACTCTTCTCAGGTTTCTCAAGATGGAGAAACCTATTACAAGTATGGCAGTTCAATTGGGAAATATGTAAGTTATGATGATATTCCTGAAGTTATGATTGATGCTGTTATTTCTGCAGAAGACTCACGTTATTTTGTACATAATGGTTTTGATATTCCACGTATTATTAAAGCATTTATGACAAATATCTTAGCTCGTCATACTGTTGCCGGTGGTTCTACAATTACTCAGCAGCTTATCAAAAAAACATATTATCCAGATGCAGAAAAAACAATTGAAAGAAAGGTTGGAGAAGTCATCCTTTCAATTGAAGCAACTCAGCAGACTACTAAACAGAAAGTACTTGAACTTTATCTCAATAAGATCTATTTCGGTAAGGCAAATAGTTCTATTGGTATTTATGGGGCAAGCTACTATTATTTTGGTAAAAGTCCTTATCAGTTAACTTTACCAGAAGCAGCATTACTTGCTGGTACTATTAACTCACCAGTCTCATATGACCCATTCAAGAATTTAACTCTTGCAATAAAAAGAAGAAATATCATTCTTAACTTAATGCATGATCATGGATATATCACTGCAAAAGAGAGAGACGATGCGAAGAACGTAAAAGTAGAAAACATTTTAAAGAATGATCCAATTCAGACAAATGGTAAATATGCTTCTTATGTTGACCGTGTGACTCAAGAAGTACAAGAGTTAGGTTATGATCCTAACAAAACTAAGATGACAATCTATACTTACATGGATCATGATATGCAGCAGTATCTTGATGATGTATCATTAAGTAAGAATTATAGATTCACTGATAGTGAAATGCAGGCAGCTGCTTCAGTACTCGAATCAAAAACAGGACGTATTATCGGCCTCATGTCTGCAAAGAATTATCGTGCGAATAACTCAGATGCAACTTATCTAGATTATGCTTATACATTAAAAAACAGAAGACAGCCAGGTTCTTCTATTAAACCTATTGTTGATTATGCAACAGCATTTGAATATCTGAACTGGTCTAGTGGACATACAGTAGATGACTCAGAATTCACTCAAGGCAGCTGGCATCCAAAGAACTGGGATAACAACTACCATGATGATGTACTTCTAGAAGATGCACTCGCAAATTCTTGGAACTTAGCAGCCATCCATACTTTAAATAGTGTTGTGAAAAAGGTTGGTAATAATCAGGTTGTAAGCTTCTTAAAGGGTCTTGGTTATAACATGGACGATGAAGATTTCAACTTGAACTATGCCATCGGTGGATGGAAATATGGTACAACTCCTACAATGCAGGCAGCCGCTTATGCAGCAATCTCAAATGGTGGTACTTATATCAAACCTCATACAATCCAGAAGATTGTCATTAATACAACTGGTGAAACAATCAACGTGGATGATGATATCCAGAAACAGGCAAGTGAAGGCATGAAAGATTCTACTGCTTTCTTACTTCGTCAGGTTATGACAAGCTATGTTAAGAGTAATAACAGTTATTCAGCATTTGATGTTGGAAGTCAGATTGGTGCTAAAACTGGTACTTCAAACTTCGATGCAACGATCCCTGCACTCGCTGGTAAGGACAAAGACCATTGGTTATGTGCTTATTCACCTGATTATGCATGGGCTTGCTGGAATGGTTTCCCTGGAGAAATATCTACAAAGAAACATAAGTATCTTGCAAGTGGTATGAATGATGCAAAGACTATTGCCGCAAAGATTGCGAAGAAGCTTGCAACTCGTAAGTTACAGAATAGTTATGAAACACCTAGCAGTGTTGAACAGGCACGTATGGTTAAGGGTGCATATCCTTATGTTTCTCCAAGTTCTTCTACACCATCAGATAAGATTATGACTGCATGGTTTGTTAAGGGTCATGGCCCTAGTGGTGTGGATGATGGTTCTTCTTATGCAGATGAATATAAAGTACCTGAATTAAAATCATTTAACGCTTCTTTAAATTCCAACAATTCAATTTCTGTCACATTCGGTTCTTATGATCCTGAATTTGAAGGTAAAATCAGCTGTGTTGTAGAAATCAGTGATGGTTCTTCTTCTAGAACTGAAACATTATCTTCAACAAGCGGTACACTTGAATACCGTGCTGAATCAGGAAAAACTTATACAGTGACTGGTTATTATAAACTAAAGAGCAGTGATACAACTTCTAATAAGAAGTCAGTAAGATTATCTAGTAGCGGAACAAGCGAACTAGGTACTGCAAAATTTAGCGTCAATGCGAACGGCGCAGCAGTTGCGAATGGTTCTACTATTTCAGCAACATCTGTCAATGTCAGCACATCTGGTCCTAGCGGTCATACAATGATAGTTTCATGTAATGGTAATAGTCAGACAGTAAGCTGCGGCAGTGGTGCGACAATCAGTGGTTTATCAAGTGGCAGATCATATGTGATTACTTTCACTGAAAAAAGTGCAAGTGGAGAATCTAAATATATTGGTTCTATTCGTTTTACAGTACAGACAGCAGAAAGTCAAAATGATGATTAAAAGGATTCCAAACGGAATCCTTTTTTGTGCATTGAAAAAAGAATCCCAAACAAAGGATTCTTTTATAGTTTCTTATTCTTTTCTTTACATATATCTACTAATGGACATTCCTTACAATGAGGTGACATTGCCTTACAATGATATCGTCCAAAGAAGATCATCTGATGATGTGTTTTAATCCATCTATTCTTAGGAATAGTCTTCATTAATTTCTTTTCTACAGTGAGGACTGTATCTTCTGGTTTCGCAAATCCAAGTCTTTTAGAGATACGCTCAACATGTGTATCTACCGCAATAGCTGGATAACCAAATCCTTCTGCCATAACAACATTGGCAGTCTTTCTTCCTACTCCTGGTAAAGATATTAAAGCATCATGAGATGCTGGTACAACGCCATTAAAGCGTGCCTGAAGGGCCACAGCCATAGCCTTAATATTCTTTGCCTTATTCCTATAAAGCCCTATAGAATGAAGATCTGACTCCAATTCAGGCAGTGATGCATTCGCATAATCATCTACTGTTTTATATTTTTGGAAAAGATGCGATGTAAGCTTATTGACTGATTCATCTGTTGTCTGGGCAGATAACATCACTGCGACAAGCAATTCTAAGTTATTAGAATGATTCAGTACACAACGTGCATCAGGAAACATCTCATCAAATGTATTAAGTATTCTATCTTGTTTTGTTTTAATCATTTTCCCACCAGTTATAATTTCTTACTTCTTCACTGACCTCTGGCTCTTCTTCTTGATATTTCTTAATATAATTCTTAGAATGAGCCCAGTTTTCTAATACTCTCTCTACATATCTAAAAGAGAGCGCATTTGATTTTACGGCTTCTTTTAAAGCAGATACAATCATCTCATCATCGTAACCAGTTCTTTTAAACTGATTGATATATTCAATATCCAAAGTACTCATTGTACGTCCAAACGCATCTTCGAATACTTCTACTAGGTTTACTTCTTCCTTCTTTTCAACCTTTATTCCAAGTAATAGTTTTTCTAAAGGTTTAAAATCAATTCTTAAATTAATTCTATCTAGATAATGACGATCTACAAGGCCTATCATGATATCATCAATATCTTTAATAGATAACGAAGAAAATTCAGCCACTTTTTGAGGATAAATAGGTCTTACCCCTAATTCACTCAAGGTCATCATCAATAATAATATATGTGTTTCTTGATCTGTTAGTCCTATAGACTTTCCCTTCAGCAAGAGAAGTTTCTTGAAGTCTATACATTGATAATCTGTAAGCATTTGTGTACTCATAGGCGATAATATTTCACAAACTTTCCTTCATCTAAAGAATAATAGAAATAATAGAGATGAGCATCGTCCTGGTATTTACCAAAATAAACAAGATCTCCATTTTCATATCCAATTGTTAAATCAGTGACATTTACTTTATATTCATTATTGATTGTATGAATGATGTCTTCCTTTTTTGCAACAGAACCACTATAAGAATCTACTAATTTATATTGAGTATTGTAGACCTGGTAAACTATCTTTTTCTTCTTATCTTTAATACGAATGATATAGTAGGTCTTAGAGCTGTTATATTCATTGAAATAATCATCATAGTTAAGCTTATATTTAGTAATGATCTTGTTTCTTTCTAATGCGATGTTATTTTCATGATTGAAATAAGGGATATGTATATTCAACATACAGAAAGATACAAAGACAAGAATAACCACTAATAATGCGATAATTACACGATATATCCAATTATTGTCTTTCTTATTATTATAATTCATATTGACCTCCATAGTGCCACTATTATAGCGCATTTAGGACCAAAAAAAAAGAGATTCATTAATTTGAATCTCTATTAGAACTGCTTAAAATCATAAATAGAATTCTTAGCATACTTGCAAGAGTCGCACATACACCAGCAACATAAGTTAATGCGGCAGCATAAAGCATCTGCCATGCACCAGCATATTCATTTTCATTTAAATATTGTGCTTGTAATATCGCAAGTCCTCTTTTAGAGGCATTAATTTCTACTGGTAATGTAATAATCTGGAAAGCTAAAATACCACACATTAAGAAGAATCCTAAAAAAGCGAGCCTTGTAGAACCTAAAGCAAGACCAATCATAATCGCAATCCATCCCAAATAGTTACCTACATTACATAATGGAATAATCGCATTTCTTACTCTTATTGGCATATAGTTTTCATGATATTGAATAGCATGGCCACATTCATGAGCCGCAACAGCACAAGCGGCAATTGTTGTACCATGATAAATATCACTAGAAAGACTGACACTATTATTGGAAGGATCAAAGTGATCAGATAATTCCCCTTTTACTTCATAGACCGGAACATGTGTCATACCATGAGAATCTAATATTTCCCTTGCAACCTGTGCCCCAGTAATTCCACGGCTATTTGGTCTACGACGATATTTCGCATAAGTCGATTTAATCTTTGCCTGACAATATAAAGAGAATACCATCGCAATACCTACTAAAATTGTACCAAGCATATATCCTGGATTTGTCATTAAATAATAACTCATTTTCATCAACTCCTATTAATTAGTATACATAAAATTTATTAACTGTATATAAACAAAAAAGATGCATTAGTTCATTGCATCTTTTAATCTATTACTTGGTTTGAAAGAAACTGTACGACTAGCTGGAATAATGATAGGTTCCTTAGTCTTTGGTGAAACGCCTTTACGTTCATGGCAGTGATTAATCTTAAATGTGCCGAAGCCTGAAATAAGAACTTTATCACCATCAATCATACTTTCTACCATCGTATCAAAAACTGTATTCACAAGAATTTCAGCGTCTTTTTTTGTTAAATCTCTTTTTTCAGAAACGATATTAATTAATTCTTTTTTATTCACTTCTGTAATGCCTCCTAATAAATTATCCTTGAGTAGTATAACAAAATCTACATATCATTTCAAGAGATAAAATACAAAAAAAGCACGTAATAAAGGACATAAAATGAATTACTATTTTTTGGATTTATAAGCCTTTTCCCAGAACTTATTTCCTTGTTTTATGAATTGATTTTTAGAAAAAAACGTGATATCTAGAGCACTTTCCTTTTCTTTTCTAATATCCGATGCAAAGGATTTTAAGGTATTTGCGACACGCCATGTATAAGGAATATGATCAATCAGAAAGTAAGCTCCAACCTTTAAAGACCCATTATAATAGGCATGTGTTTTCTTGCAATAAAGTGATAATATTTCATCTGCATAATCACAATAATCAACTTCATATTCATCACAATAGATTACACTATAGATTGTTTTATGATTCATCAATGTTTCATTATTTTTCATATAATCTAACATACATGAAGGTATTGTCTGTGATGAAATAGGAAACATAAAAATGATTGTATCATTGTTTTCTACATCTTTTTCTTCTATCACCTGTAAGGTTTTGATTGATACATTTCCTTTAAGATAATGGGCAAGCTTATAGGCTTGATTATACATGATCTTATTTGTATAAATGAGACCAGATAAAATTATAAAAATATTATCCACGATCAACACCTCCAAATGTCTTGAGTGAGTTATCTAAATCTTCCTCTGTACAAAAATAAGTATTAATAGAAGAAATAAAATAACCTAGAAGTGAGTCATTTAAATAATTCATCAACATCTTCTGTTCTTTCTCAGATATATCACCATAGCCTATAAGAAGGATTTTCTTTGATTGCTGAGCTAAAGAAGCATGACAGGTTATTCCACCTACTGTTGTATAATAAGGCTCATATGAAGAAATATTGCGTTCTATAAAGGATTTAAGCTGTGTATCAAAGCATCCACAATAAATATGTGTAACTAAAATAATAAGAGTTGCCTGCCCAATCCATTGATTGATTATTGAAATATCATCGTGATAGCGACATGGAGTCCTCTTTTTAAGACAAGTATAATCACCTGTGCAGGGACTATATTTAATATTATTAAGATTAACTACAACGCTTTCTTTAAAAAATTCTAAAGGAATATCTTTATCTGTAATAACTATATTTTTCATAGATATCGCCTCCTAAAACAATTTTACAAGAAGATATGAACAAATTCAATAAAAAAGCCCTCCTGAGGGAAGGCATAAAAAAAGGACCTGGCAGCTTGCTATTGTCGCGTCTTCACACTATCGTCGCCGTTATGATGCTTAACTTCCGTGTTCGGGATGGGAACGGGTGTGTCCATCATGCTATCGCCGCCAGATCCTCGAGGGATCCCTCAAAACCAGATACGTCATCTCTACTAATGATTACTCTTTCCAATCTTGGCCAAGTCCTCGGCCTATTAGTACCGCCCCGCTAAGCACATCGCTGCGCTTGCACTCGCGGCCTATCAACCTCGTCGTCTTCGAGGGGCCTTACTTGTCGCCAATGGGAGGTCTCATCTTGGAGGGGGCTTCACGCTTAGATGCCTTCAGCGCTTATCCCGTCCGGACTTGGCTGCCCAGCTGTGCCACTGGCGTGACAACTGGTGCACCATCGGTCCGTCCACCCCGGTCCTCTCGTACTAGGGGCAGCTCTCCTCAAACCTCCTGCGCCCACGACAGATAGGGACCGAACTGTCTCACGACGTTCTGAACCCAGCTCGCGTACCGCTTTAATGGGCGAACAGCCCAACCCTTGGAACCGACTTCAGCTCCAGGATGCGATGAGCCGACATCGAGGTGCCAAACCTCCCCGTCGATGTGAACTCTTGGGGGAGATCAGCCTGTTATCCCCAGGGTAGCTTTTATCCGTTGAGCGACGGCCCTTCCATTCGGATCCGCCGGATCACTAAGCCCGACTTTCGTCCCTGCTCGACCTGTATGTCTCGCAGTCAGACACCCTTATGCCTTTGCACTCTATGCATGGTTTCCATCCATGCTGAGGGTATCTTTGGGCGCCTCCGTTACTCTTTGGGAGGCGACCGCCCCAGTCAAACTGCCCGACTGACACTGTCCCGTGGCCCGTTGCCTCCGGTTAGGACCTAGATGCATGAAGGGTGGTATCCCAACAGCGGCTCCCCGTACGCTGGCGCGCACGGCTCACAGCCTCCCACCTATCCTGTACATCATGCATCCAAGCCCAATGTCAACCTGCAGTGAAGCTCCATGGGGTCTTTCCGTCTAGTCGCGGGCAACCTGCATCTTCACAGGTACTAAGACTTCACCGAGTCTACAGCTGAGACAGCGCCCAAATCGTTACGCCTTTCGTGCGGGTCGGAACTTGCCCGACAAGGAATTTCGCTACCTTAGGACCGTTATAGTTACGGCCGCCGTTTACTGGGGCTTCGGCTCGCTGCTTCGCTTGCGCTGACAGCTCCCCTTGACCTTCCAGCACCGGGCAGGCGTCACCCCCTATACTTCGGCTTGCGCCTTCGCAGAGAGCTGTGTTTTTGGTAAACAGTCGCTTGGGCCGTTTTACTGCGGCTCCATTTCTGGAGCACCCCTTCTCCCTAAGTTACGGGGTCATTTTGCAGAGTTCCTTAGCTATAGTTCTCTCGCTCACCTCAGGATTCTCTCCTTGCCCATGTGTGTCCATTTTCGGTACGGGCCGATGCGTGTTGTGCTAGAAGCTTTTCCTGGAAGCCTGCTCTCAGCTTTTCCGTACTTGCCGCAGCTTTCCGTATGCTTCGCGCCTTCCCCCTGCGCGCACCGGATTTCCCTGGTGCGCAGGTATCTCGCTTGCCCCAGCTATTCCAGCAGCTGGTTGCCTGAGCCTTCTCCGTCACTCCATCGCCACACATCGGGTACGGGAATATCCACCCGTCGTCCATCGGCTACGCCTTTCGGCCTCGCCTTAGGTCCCGACTATCCCAGAGAGGACGAGCCTTCCTCTGGAGACCTTGGGCCATCGGTGCGTGGGATTCTCACCCACGTGCCGCTACTCACGCCGGCATTCTCTCTTCCATGCGCTCCACATGCCCTCTCGGTCATGCTTCTCCGCTGCATGCAATGCTCCCCTACCACATTCCTGTCCATAGCTTCGGTGTCATGCTTAGCCCCGGTAAATTATCGGCGCAGAGTCATTCGACTAGTGAGCTGTTACGCACTCTTTGAAGGATGGCTGCTTCTGAGCCAACCTCCTAGTTGTCTGCACGTCTCCACTTCCTTTTCCACTTAGCATGCACTTTGGGACCTTAGCTGATGGTCTGGGCTGTTTCCCTCTTGACGACGGACCTTATCACTCGCCGTCTGACTGCCGCAGATGACACCGTGACATTCGGAGTTTGATTATGCTCAGTACCGCGGGATGCGGCCATCGCATATTCAGTGCTCTACCTTCACGGCTCTCTCGCTGCGACGCTAGCCCTAAAGCTATTTCGGGGAGAACCAGCTATCTCCGGGTTCGATTGGAATTTCACCCCTAGCCACAAGTCATCCGCCAACGTTTCAACGGGGGTCGGTTCGGTCCTCCATCGGGTCTCACCCCGACTTCAACCTGCTCATGGCTAGATCACCCGGTTTCGGGTCCACGACCTCAGACTATGTCGCCCTGTTAAGACTCGCTTTCGCTGCGGCTCCGCATCTCCTGCTTAACCTCGCCTGCTGATCGTGACTCGCCGGCTCATTCTACAAAAGGCACGCCATCACCCTTTGACGGGCTCTGACTTCTTGTGGGCATGCGGTTTCAGGTTCTCTTTCACTCCCCTCCCGGGGTTCTTTTCACCTTTCCCTCACGGTACTGGTTCGCTATCGGTCACAGAGTAGTGTTTAGCCTTTCGGGATGGTCCCCGATGATTCCGGCAGGATTCCACGTGCCCCGCCGTACTCAGGTGCCGCCTCGATCCATGTCGAGCCTTCGGATACGGGTCTCTCACCCTCTGCGGATCCCCTTCCCATGGGATTCTCCTGACTCTTCATGTCATCTTTATCGGCGGTCCTACAACCCCGGACTATGTCCGGTTTGGGCTCCTCCGCTTTCGCTCGCCGCTACTTACGGAATCGACTTCTCTTTCTCTTCCTGCAGGTACTTAGATGTTTCAGTTCCCTGCGTATTGCCCCGTCATGACGGTCGTCATGCGGTCTCCGCTTCGAAAGCGGAGGGGTTCCCCCATTCGGATATCGGCGGGTCATCGCGTGCTTACCGCTCGCCGCCGCATTTCGCTGTTCGCTGCGTCCTTCATCGCCTCTCTGTGCCCAGGCATTCTCCGTACGCCCTTTCTTCCTTGACCTTGTGATTGGTTCTCTTTAGTTCGCTTGAGTATTTCTGTTCTTAGTATTTTTTGCCTTCAGACCAGATGTACTAGACCTTCTTATCTTTGTTTGATTTCTCGATCTCACTTACATCTTATCTTTGTGTGCAGAAAGTTTTTAAAACTTTCCATTTGATGATCATATCTGATTTTCAAGGATCTCTCCTGAGTGCCAGAGCACTCAAAACTGAACATTACACGTCTGTCTCCCTAGAAAGGAGGTGATCCATCCCCACGTTCCCGTAGGGATACCTTGTTACGACTTCACCCCAATCATCAGCCCCACCTTAGACAGCTCCCTCCCTTGCGGGTTGGGCCGCCGGCTTCGGGTGTTGCCAACTCTCATGGTGTGACGGGCGGTGTGTACAAGGCCCGAGAACGTATTCACCGCGGCATGCTGATCCGCGATTACTAGCGATTCCGGCTTCGTGCAGTCGAGTTGCAGACTGCAGTCCGAACTGGGAACGGGTTTCTGGGGTCCGCTCCGGCTCGCGCCTTCGCTTCCCTCTGTCCCGTCCATTGTAGCACGTGTGTGGCCCAGGTCATAAGGGGCATGATGATTTGACGTCATCCCCGCCTTCCTCCTCCTTGCAGAGGCAGTCTCGCCAGAGTCCCCAACTCAATGATGGTAACTGGCGACAGGGGTTGCGCTCGTTGCGGGACTTAACCCAACATCTCACGACACGAGCTGACGA
>ERZ827197.1800-NODE-1800-length-16188-cov-3.950970_pt1 | contig 16188 bp, 18 predicted proteins | sample MGYA00519867_ERZ827197 | MGnify/ENA primary metagenome ERZ827197 (study PRJEB31778, sample SAMEA3449278) | human gut metagenome | biome: human gut; feature: human-associated habitat; material: faeces | place: United Kingdom | collected 2010/2012 ...
GATCGCGTCGCCGACCGTCGCGATCTTCTCTGCGTCCTCGTCGGGGATCTGAATATCGAAAGCCTTCTCGAACTCCATGATGAGCTCTACGGTGTCGAGCGAATCCGCACCGAGGTGGTTGGTGAAGCTTGCTTCGGGTACGACTTCCGACTCTTTGACTCCCAGCTTGTCTACGATGATCTCGACGACTTTCTGTTGAACTTCTGACATGATTGTAATTTTTTAGTTAAACAAATATTGTTGAAAATACTTTTCTATTTTCACGCAGAATTTTTCGCAAAAATAACACTTTTTTTGTTACATTTGTCATACTCGCAAAAGATTTTATCAACACGATTGTCCACAAATTACGGATTTTTTTATTTAAGATATTGAATAGTAGAATATTATGAGATTATTGCTGATATCCAACTCGACCAATGCGGGGGAGGCTTACCTCGCTTATCCCATGCCGCGTATCGGAGAGTTCCTGCGCGGGGTCAGGGAGGTGGCGTTCGTCCCCTACGCTGCCGTCACCTTCTCCTATGCCGACTACGAGCGGCGCGTGCAGGCGCGTTTCTCGGAATTCGGCATCCGCGTCCGCTCGGTGCACCGGGCCGGGGATCCCGCAGCGCTCGTCCGCCGGGCCGAAGCGATCTGCGTGGGCGGCGGCAACACCTTCGCGCTTGCCAGAAAGATGCAGCAGCAGGGGCTGATGCAGGCCATCCTGCGCCGGATCAGGGCAGGCGTGCCCTACGTCGGCTGGTCGGCCGGCAGCAACGTCTGCTGCCCGACGATCTCGACCACGAACGACATGCCGATCGTCCAGCCCGAATCGTTCCGGGCCATCGGAGCGGTGAAGTTCCAGATCAACCCCCACTACCTCGACGCCAATCCCGCGGGACACGCCGGGGAGACGCGCGAGCAGCGCATCCGCGAATACATCGAGGCCAACCCGCGCCGCTGGGTGGCCGGGCTGCGCGAAGGGTGCATGCTGCGTTACGACGGCGGACGGCTGGAACTGATCGGAGGACGGCCGATGCGGATGTTCCGCAAGGGCGTCGAACCGTTCGAAGTGGAACCGGGCGGAGACCTTTCGTTCTTATTATAAATAGGTATGAAAGCGATGATAGCGGGCCTGGGCCTCATCGGAGGCTCGTTCGCCCTGGCCCTTCGCGACCACGGCATCGCAGAGGAGATACTCGGGGTCGAAAGCTCCGAAGAACACGCTGCCGAGGCGTTGCAGCTGGGCCTTGCGGACCGGATCGTGAGTTTCGAGGAGGGTGTTCCGGAAGCCGATCTCGTGGTGCTGGCCACCCCCGTCGACACCATCCCGCTGATGGCTGTCAAGGCGCTCAACCGCGCGGGCGGCAGGCAGGTGGTGATGGACATGGGTTCGATCAAGGGCGAGTTGTGCGAGGTGATCTCGATGCACGCCCGCCGCGGACGCTTCGTCGCCGCGCACCCGATGTGGGGTACGGAGTACAGCGGTCCGAAAGCCGCCCAGCGGGGCGCGTTCACGGGCCGCAGCGTCGTGCTGTGCGACACGGTGCGGAGCGACAAGGACGCCCTGGCCACGGTCGAAGGCATCTTCCGCACGCTGGGCAGTCCGGCCGTCTACATGGACCCCGAAGAGCACGACCTGCACGCGGCCTATGTCTCGCACATCTCGCACGTCACCTCGTTCGCGCTGGCGCTCACGGTGCTCGAAAAGGAGCGCGAGGAGCGTCACATCTTCGACCTGGCGGGCGGCGGTTTCGAGAGCACGGTGCGCCTGGCCAAGAGTTCGGCGGCAACGTGGGTCCCGATCCTGTTGCGCAACAAATACAACGTGCTGGACGTGCTGCGCGAACACATACACCAGTTGCAGATCATGCGCCGGATGCTCGAACGCGACGACGCCGAGGGGCTGAAAAACGCCATGGAGCGCGCCAACACCATCCAACGCATCATCCACTGATGACCGCGGCAGCCGAAACGGGCCGGGCCGGCGAACGCGCCGCGACGGAATACCTCCGACGTGCGGGGTACGAAATCTGCGCGCTCAACTGGCGGCAGGGCCGTTACGAGCTGGACATCGTGGCCTGCCGGGAAGGCGTGCTGCATTTCGTGGAGGTCAAGACCCGGCGCTCCGGGTCGCTCACGCCTCCCGAGGCAGCCGCCACGCAGCGCAAGTTCCGGGCCTTGTCGCGCGCCGCCGCCTGCTACCTGCGCACCGTGGGCTGGGAGGGCGAAGTGCAGTTCGATCTGGCGGCCGCCGAAGCCGCCGCCGACGGGAGCGTCCGCGTCGAACTGATCGAAAACGCGCTGGAATACAATTGGTAATTTTGCAGTTCCGACAAATTGTACTATCTTTGCCGGACTGAAAAAGAACAGCCTGACGTCGGGTCACCGGGCGCAGGCGTTAGAAACTGAAAACTCAACACCGTAAATACCGATGTGGTTCTATAATTTCGGTCTGATTCTCTACGTTTGGGCCATCCGTCTCGTGGCGCCGCGCCATCCGAAGGCCCGCCTTTGGATCGAAGGCCGCAAAGACCTCTTCCGCCGCATGCGGGAGGCAATCGCCCCCACGGACAGGATCATCTGGATACACGTCGCGTCGCTCGGAGAGTTCGAACAGGGCCGCCCCATCATCGAACAGCTTCGCAAGACGCACCCCGAATACAAGATTCTCCTGACCTTCTTCTCGCCTTCGGGCTACGAAATCCGCAAGAACTACAAGGGCGTCGACTACATCTTCTACCTCCCGATCGACACGCCGGGCAACGCCCGCCGCTTCCTCGACGCCGCGCACCCCGAAATCGCCATCTTCGTCAAATACGAGTACTGGCTCAACCTGCTCCGCGAACTGCGCCGCCGGAAGATCCGCACCTACGTCGTGTCGGCCATCTTCCGCCGCAATTCGGTCTTTTTCCGCCCCTACGGCGGCATGTGGCGACAGGCGCTGGAGTCGTTCGACGTGATGTTCGTGCAGAACGAGGAGTCGAAAAAACTGCTGGCGACGCTGGGCTTCGACAACGTGCTGGTGGCCGGGGACACGCGCTTCGACCGCGTGGCGGAGATCGCCCGCGCGGCCAGACGCATCGACGTCATCGACCGCTTCAAGGGCGACAACCGGCTGTTCGTGGCCGGATCGACATGGGAGCCGGATGAAGAGCTGCTGATCCGGCTGATAAACGACAATCCCGACGTGAAATTCGTCGTCGCACCCCACGAAATGGACGAGTCGCGTATCGCACGGCTGATGGCCGAAACCAAAGGCGGCGCGCTGCGCTACACGCAATGCACGCCCCGCACGACCTACGGTTCGCGGCAGCTGCTGATCCTCGACACGGTGGGGATTCTCGCCTCGGTCTACGGCTACGCCACCTGGAGCTATATCGGCGGCGGCTTCGGCGTCGGCATTCACAACACGCTCGAAGCCGCGACGTTCGGACTTCCGGTGGCCTTCGGTCCCAACTACGAAAAATTCAAGGAGGCCCGCGATCTGGTGACGCTCGGCGCCGCCCGGTCGGTGACCGACTACGAGCAGTTGCGCACGTGGTTCGTGCCCCTGCGCGACAACGAGGAGTTCCTGCAGAAAACCAGCCGCATCGCCAAGGATTACACCACCCGCCACCAGGGAGCCACAGGCATCATCGTCAAAACGATTTTCCACTAAATAGCCGGCAGGCCCTCGCGTTCCGAACCGGACCGGAGGCATTTCCGCCCCCTTCCCGCCGTCGTTACAACAGCGGTCGGAGGCTGCGCGCGAACAACGGGCCGCCACAGCAGTCGCATCACACGGTCGCCGCCAAAGCGGCGGACAGCCCCGTAAACCGGGCATCCCGGCTTTCCGGAAAGCCCTTCATGCCGCAAGCGGCAAATATGCGGGAGAGCCTCCGCCTGGTCCCAAATTCAAATGAGGAGATTCGCGCACCGAAAAAAACGGGGCGGATGGAACGTACGTCACGCACAGTCCATCCGCCCCGTTTAACAGTTTGTGCGGAAAGCCGCTCACAAACCGGGAACGTCAACGCCCGAACAGCAGGGTCGCATCCTTCGGACGCTTGTACCAGTCCTTTTCACGGGAACCGCCCGAAGCGCTTTTGAGGAACCAGTAGCAGTCGTCGATGCTCTGCATCTCCTGCGGCCATTCGAACTTCCACGAGGCGTCGTCGGGGTCCGAAAGCGGAATGTCCAGCACGCTGGGATACTCCGCCGTATTGAAGCTCGACGGATAGATATAATACTCCGATTCGTTTTTCAGACAGGGGACCACGTCGCCGTAAAGCGTTTGCACGACAGGCTCGCCGACGGGTTCGAAAGCCTGCGCCGCATAGACGTTCCGATAGCCCTTCAGGCCGGAAAGGAACGGCTGGAAACCCTTCGAATCCCGGAATCCGAAACTGTTGGACATATGCGATCCGGTCGCCATCAGCTGCACGGTGATCTGCTTGGCCCGGTTTTTCGACTGGTAGTAATCCCTGATCTCATATTGAACCACCGCATCGTTGAAGTCGAAATCGCCGCGGTACGGATAATTGTCCTCGAACAAGTAAAGCCCGACGGAGGTCTTGCAGGCGATCTCCTCGGGGTCCTTGTTGCCGCTGTTGCCGATCTCGACCTCCTCGCCGGGGGCGATGGTCCTCGGGTTGCTCTCGATCATGCAGAGAATGTCGTTGTAGTCGCCGTCGTATTTCGCGCTCTCGGTCACCACGCGGTTCTCCATGCCGAGGATGTTGCCCTGAAAATCACCCTCCGTGACGTGGCAGATATAACCGTTGGCCAGATGCCGGTCGACGATCCGGAACGTCTTCTTGTCGTCCTGGTACGTCAGCGTATAATCCTGCACGCGCTCGTTGAGCCAGGGCGTGGTGAAACGGAATCCGCCGTTGCTCACCGTGCTGTTGCCGATGTAAACGAATCCGAGGTTCAACCCCTTGGGGAATACGCCCAGTTTGTAACGCTTGTAGGAGGCGATATTCGACGAGAACTCCTCCCGGGTGTAGAAAACCCAGCTGCGCTGCGCCCGGACCTCGGAATAGGGAATCGCGACCACTTCGCCGTCCTTCACCCCGTAAAAGGTGCAGTCGCCGAGCGTCAGCCCATCCTGTTTCGAAGAGGGATAGGTGTAGAACCAGAGTTTGCCGAAAAGCTGGCTCTGGCGGCAGCCGCCGTCGCCGAGAAACGTGAGCCAGATCTCCGCCTCGTCGAAATCGCCCGAACTCGGCGTCCGGTCGATCACCAGGTCGGTGCACTTGAAAAGGTCGTCGCCCCGGACGTTATTGGTCTTTTCGGGAAAATAGATGCTGTTGACGGCCGTCATAACCCGGGCGCTGACCGGATTCACATCGGCGGCGCGGCTCTGCGGGCCGGGCCGGGCAGCGGCCGAGATCGACAGGTTCCCCACCTCGTAACTTTTCATCTCGCCCTGCGCCACGACATACAGCCTTTCAACGTCCTTCGGCACGTCGAGCGTGATCGAAACAGGCGTAAAACCCGTCAATGCAGGCTGTTTCACAAGCGACTCCCCGTCGTAGGGATTCCCGAAATAGACCGCATAATACTCGCCGGCAACCTCGGAAGCGATATTCACCGCCACGGTCGTCCGGTTGTCGAATCCCCTGGCATACTTTTCATAAAATTCGGTATTATCAACATCCTTGTCGATACACGACGCGGCCGACAATGCCGCGAGCACGAATGCCAGTCTGGAAATGTACATGGTTCAAACCTTTGATCGCTCAAAGATATACATTTCCGCCCAAAAACCAAATCAATTCGTCATCTTTTTCAGTTTTCCGCTCCGTACAACGCTTCACAGTATCTCTTCAGCTCTTTCCACGGATAGTAAGGGCCTCCGGCGAGGGGCAGATTGGCGTCGCGCTCATTATGCAGCACGCGGACGCGCACGTCCCCCGTTTCGGGATTGCGGAAGAAGATGAACTGGACGTTGGTTCCCATCGGCGTCACCGTATGGGCGTTCCACGCCGCAGCTACATCGTCGAGCGACTCCACGCGGGCATAGGCTCCCTCGGCGCGCAGCAGGGCCAGCAGCGGAACCACATAGGTGTCGTGACCGAAACGCAGCGAGGCCGAAAGGTCCGATTCCCCCGCAACGACGCGGTCGGCCGTCTCGACGATATTGCGCAGCAACGGCCTGGCATCGGCGACGAGCGGATCGCCGAAGCGGGCCGAAGGTCCCATGATCAGGTAACGGCGGACGTTCTCGCACTCCCAGAGCGCATAGAGTTCCTCTCTGGTGAAGATTTCATAGAACGGCTCGATGCTCAGATGGCTGACGTCCTGCGTGATGGCGGCCAGCATGAAAAGATCCTCCATCAGATCCAGCGGCTCGTCGATGCACCCGGGGTCGGTGACGAGCGACTTCACGAACCGGTCGGGGTTCACACGCACGCGGGTCAGGCTGTCCGCAACCGCCGAAGCGGCCCCGCGGCTTGCCTTGAGCGAGGGTCCGTTGGCCAGATAACAAAGATCGCGGGCGCTCGCATCGCGCGTGGCGCGGATCGCGGGATTCAGCTCCTTGAGACGTTCGTTGAAAGCCGCCATGCTCAAGATACAGCGCGGAACCTGCGTCGAGCGGCTCTCGATACGGCACACGCGGCCCCCGTCGGTCGAGAAAACCCCGGGATAGGCGGCGAACATCCGCTCGGCGATGCCGCGGTGTTCCTGTACGCCGCGGGGCGAAAGGTCGCCGTAGCGTTTGCAGGCATCGGCGGCCAGCGTCTCGACCTTGGCCAGCACCTCGCGGCCCTTGGGGGTCAACGCCCCGGCCTTGTCGGCTTTGCGCAGCGCGGCGAGCGGCTCGGCATAAGCCTCCTCTTTCGAGTGGTAGCGGCTTCCGTGACGGCCGTAGTGGCTGATGTAGAACGGCTCGTAGCCGTCGGGAACCGGAGCGGCAGGACCGGGCAGGTACTCGTAGGAGTGGTAGATGCTCGCGGTGAGTTCGGGACGGGAGGCCAGTTGGGCAGGGGTGGGCTGCGCAGCGGCGCAGGTCGCGGCCAGCAGCAGCAGGGCCAGCAGACGGGTTTTCAGTGTAAGATATTTCATAGTCAGCATTTATTGGTCATAATCCGGAGTACGAGGCTGTCGGTCTCGTTCATGCCGTCGCGGCCGATGGCGGTGAGGTTGCGGATACATTTGTCCACATCTTCCTCGATGATGCCCTCGACCGGGGTGACGCAATGGCCGTCCATGGCCATCATGGCCGACAGCACGGCCGTCGAGACGCCGCTCGTGAGCTTCATCGCACAACTGGGCTTGGCTCCGTCGCAGATCATGCCCGTCAGGTTGGCGATCATGTTCTTCACGGCCGCGGCCGCCTGGCCGTAGCCGCCGCCCATCAGGTAGGTGATGCCGCAGCTCGATCCCGTGGCCGCCACCACGCAGCCGCACAGCGCCGACAGACGTCCCAGGCTCTGCTTGATGTAGATGACCGTGAGGTGGCTCAACGTCAGCGCCCGGATCATCTGCTCCTCCGAGGCGTGCGTCTCCTCGGCGTAGACCACCACGGGCAGCGTCGCGGCGATGCCCTGGTTGCCGCTTCCCGAGTTGCTCATCACGGGGATCATCGCCCCGGCCATGCGGGCGTCGCAGGCGGCGGAGGTGTAGGATAGTATCCGTGTGAAGATGCTGTCGCCCATCACCTTCCGCTCGCGGTCGCAGCACAGCGTGCGGCCCACGCAGTGACCGAACTCGCCCGCGAAGGAGCGTTCGGCGGCGGCCTTGTTCAGGCGGCTGGTTTCGAGGATGAAGCGCAGTTCGTCCAGCGGCGAGGTCATGGCGAAATCCCATATGCGCGCGAGGGTCAGGGGCACGTCCTCCTCCTCCCCGCCGCCCGCCGCCGGGGTCCGCCTGTCGAGCAGCGTCTCGCCGTCGCGGCTGACGAAGACGAAGGAGGTATGTCCCCCGGCGATGACCGCCACGGCCCTGTGGCCGGCGGCTTCGGCCTCCGCCTCGATATAGAGTTTTTCATCGACGTCCTCTTTCAGGCAGATCGCGATGCGCCGCCCGTCGATCATGCGGCGACCGCGTTCGACGGCTTCGGGCGTCACGTCGCACAGCACCTCCAGCTGATATTCCGAACGCCCCACCAGCGCCCCGAGGGCTACGGCGATCGGCAGTCCGATCATCCCCGTACCGGGGATTCCGACACCCATGGCGTTCTTGAGGATATTGGCGCTCAGGCGCACCGTGATTTTTTCGGGTTCCCCGCCCAGCGTTTCGGCGGCACGGGCCGTGCACAATGCCACGGCGATCGGTTCGGTGCACCCGATGGCGGGGACCACCTCCCGGTTGATGAGGTCTATGATTTGGTTGCGTTCGGCTTGAGATAGCATGATCGGCAAATTTCTTGAATCGCAAATATAACAAAAAAACACTATTTTTGCCCTATCCGAAAGCATTACAATGATGGAAAATCCGAAAAACCGCAAATGGAAAGTCCTCACGAGCGAATATCTCGCCCGCAAACCGTGGTTCACCGTGCGCCACGAAAGCCTCGAACTGCCCGACGGACGCCGCATTCCGGATTACTATGTGTTCGAATATCCCGACTGGATCAACGTCACGGCCGTCACCCGCGACGGACGGTTCGTGCTGATCGACCAGTACCGCCACGGGCTGGGCGAAACCTCGTATGAAATTCCGGCCGGCGTCACCGAGCCGTCGGACGCCTCGCCGCTCGACGCCGCGCAGCGCGAACTGATGGAAGAGACGGGCTACGGCGGCGGCCAGTGGCGTCTGCTGACGACCCTCTCGGCCAACCCCGCCACACAGAACAACCTCACCTACTGCTACCTCGCCACGGGCGTCGAACCGCTCGGCGAACAGCGTCTCGACCCGACGGAGGACCTGCGCGTGCACCTCTTGACGCGCGAAGAGGTGCTGGAGCTGCTCCGCACCGACCGTATCCGGCAGGCCCTGATGGCCGCGCCGCTGTGGCGTTATTTCGGAGAAGGCAACGAGTAGCCGCCAGCCCCGGATTCGGGCGTCGGGCCGCACCCGACGCATCGGATAGCCGGCCTTCAGGCGGTCGACGTCCGAAGCGCGGAGACAAGTCCCGGCCGGTCCATCGGCGACACGAAAAAGGGCGGCCCTTTCGCAGGGTCGCCCTTCCCGCCGGCCGGAAGGCCTATTTGCCGACGGTCTGCGCCAACGCCACGAACCAGCGCGCCGGCTCCAGCCCGAGGGCCGCCAGCAGTTCCGCCTCGGGAACGCTGCCGCGCGTGATCGAGCGCAGGCCGTGCCCCGCCGTGTAGAGGTTGACATTCTCGGCATAGCCCGCGGCATCCTGCCCGCAGAGGTAGCGGACGTGCTCCGCCGGGATATTCCGGCCCTCGTATACCGTCCGGTCCGCCAGATAAACCAGATTCAGCGGCGCGGCGAAGACGAAGTCCTGCATCCCGGTCAGTTTGCGGCGGTCGCCCTCCAGCACGCGCACCAGCTTATGCGTCCGGGCGTCGTAGCGATAGACGCCCTCGGCGAAAAACGCATAGACACGCACCGGATAGAGCGCCAGCGCCGAAGGAGCCGTCAGGCGGTCCTGCCGGGGCGGTTGATGCCGGCGGCGGCCCACACCACGCCCGAAAGCTCTTCGAGCGTCAGCGGCGCGGCCGCATATTCGCGCCACGAGCGGCGGTTGGCCAGCGCCTCGTTCACACTCGTCCCACCCACGGTGTCGGGGGCCGCGAGAACGATCTCCGGGCCGTGTTTCACTTCGGTTTTCGTCGCCGCGGCCTTGCGGGCCGACGGACTTCCGCAGCATGCCGCCATCAGCAGCGCCGCACAGGCAATCAGTTTCGTTTTCATCTTTCCCAAAATTTAGTTGTATCGCAGCGAATATAGAAAAAAATTCCGGTCCGCACCCGTTTTTCCGGCACGAACTCACTTCCGGACATTCAGTCGAAATCCGCCTCTGCGACCGAACCGAGCACGGCAACGATCTCCTCGCCGTAGCGTTCGGCTCTGCGGGAACCGAATCCCGCGATCGAAAGCAGGTCGGCAGGCGAGGCGGCTCCGCTCCGGGCCACGTTGAGCAGGTCGCGGTTCGAGGCGATGACAAAGGGCTTGCAGCCCATTTCGGCCGCACGCCGGTCGCGCCACACGCGGAGCGCCTCGAAGCGTTCGCACTCCCCGGGCGTGAGTTCCGCCCCCGCGGGGAGGTGCCTGCCGGCCAGCGCGGCGCGCATCGCGGGTTCGTCGGCGGTCTTCTCGTTGAAAATGACAAGCAGCATCCACGCACTGCGGCTGCGCAGGCATCCGCAGTGCAGACGCGGCACGCGGACGGCCGAAAGGAATTCGTTCACCGTCCGCTCGTCGTGTTCCCGGAAAGCCGGGTCGACGCGGATTTCAAAAGTTTTGATCCTCATAATCTGTCGTTTAAAGTTGCGGGGCAAATATAAGCCAAAGAGCCGTAATCTGCAACAAAAGGTCCGAGGCACGGGATTTTTGATTATCTTTGCCCGTAAGTCAACACCCAACGCCATGAAACCGGAAACCGTCTGCACCGTCGTCTTCTCGCCGACGGGCACTTCGAAAAAAATCGCCGAGACCGTAGCCCGGAGCATCGCCTCCGACGCCGGGACCGAAGCCGCCGCCCTGAAAACCATCGACCTGACGCACGCCGCGGCACACTCCGCCGCACTGTCGGCCGGCGCCGTGGCGGTTATCGCCGCCCCCGTCTACGGGGGACATGTGGCCCCGACGGCCGCAAAAAGACTGGAAACGCTCCGCGGCTCGGGAACGCCCGCCGTGGTGATCGCGGTCTACGGCAACCGGGCCTTCGAAAAGGCCGCCGCGGAGCTGGCCGCGCTCGCCGCCCGGCAGGGATTCGTCCCCGTGGCCGCAGCAGCATTCGTCGGCGAGCACTCGTACAGCACCCCCGAAACCCCCGTCGCCGCAGGACGCCCCGACGCGCAGGACCTCGCCCGGGCCGCGGAGTTCGGCGCCGCGGTGCGCAAAAAACTCGCGGCGGGAACGCCTGCCCCGGTCGACGCCGCAAAACTGAAGGACGTGCACACGCCGCTCGTGCCGATGCTGCGCTTCATCCGTTTCGTCGTGGGCTACCGCCGCCGGCAGAAGAAAAACCCGGTCGTCTACCTGCCCGCATGCGATGCCGACCGCTGCACCCATTGCGGCCGCTGCGCCGCGATCTGCCCGACGCAGGCCATCGCGCGGGGCGACGAGGCGCACACCGACCCTGCGCGCTGTATCCGCTGCTGCGCCTGCGTCAAGGGATGTCCGGTCGGAGCACGGAGTTTCCACACCCCCTTCGCCGCAGCCCTCGCACGCAGCTTCACCCGGCGCAAACAACCCGTAACGATCTTATAATCATGGTCGAGCGTCTCGCATCTCCGGCTGCGCACGAACTCGACGCACTTACCGATCTGTGGGAGAGGTCGGTACGCGTCACGCACGATTTTCTGGCTCCGGAGGACATCCCCTTTTTCCGCCGCATGGTGCGCCAGGAGGCGCTTCCGGCTGCGGAAATCTATGTCATAAGGGATTCCGGAAACGGATTCGCAGCCTTTGCGGGCATCGGAGCCGACCGGCTCGAAATGCTGTTTGTCGCGCCCTCCGCGCGCGGAAAAGGCCTGGGGCGCGAACTCGTGGAGCACGTCGCGGTCCATTGCGGAGTGCGACGCGTGGATGTGAACGAACAGAACGCGCAGGCCGCGGGATTCTACGCACGGATGGGTTTCCGCATCGTCTCGCGCGACGCCCTGGACCCGTCGGGTCGTCCCTACCCCATTCTCCACCTCGAACGCTGACAAACGACGGGCCGCCTCTCGGCCGCCCGTTCCGCCCGTTCCGCATACCCGCTGACCGCCAGCGGCCCGTCGCCCACTGCGGCCGTCGCAAAAAAAGGAGAACCCGTTCAACGGATTCTCCCTCCCCATTATAGAATGGCCGCAGGCTATCTGACCTCGATCTGGCGGGCCGCAACGGCGGCTTCCGTCTCTTTCTTCTTGGGAATCTCGATGGTCATCACGCCGTTCTCGACCTTGGCCGCGATCTTCTCGCGCACGACGTTGTCGGGCAACAGCAGGCTCTGCTGGAATTTCGTGTAGGAAAACTCGCGGCGCAGATACGTGCCCTTCTTCTTGTCCTCCTCCTTCTGCTCGGCCTTTTTCTCCATCGTGACGATCAGCTCGTTATCCTCGTTGATATGCACCTTGAAATCCTCCTTGGTCATACCTGGGGCGGCGACTTCCACCTTGTATTCGTTCTCATCCTCGATGATGTTGACGGCCGGAGCCGTGGTGTTGTGGCGTTCGGCAAGCCAGTCGTTGCCCAGAAAATCGTTGAAAATGCTCGGCAGCCAGTTCTGATTACGTCTTACAGGTACCATAGTTTTGTCCTCCTTGGTTTTATTTGGTTTAACATTTCGTTTCATCTCTGCGCCTCTTATGAAGCGCTTTCGTATCCGATACGGTCAAATCCTATGCCAGTTCGGAGAAACTGAAAAAATGTCATAAATTGTCACAAACGCGGCACAAAATTGCCGAAAAGACAGAAAAAATGTCCTGACAGTATGGCGTCTTAAATATTTTCCTATTTTTGCAACATGGACAACGAATTGATTTTCCGGCAGGCACAGTCCTGCGAAACGGACCGCATCATGCAGATCATCCGCCAGGCACAGGCCCGGATGCACGCGGCAGGCAGCCGCCAGTGGCAGGACGGCTATCCCGCCCCGGGACATATCTCGGCAGACATCGGCCGCAACCGCGGCTATGTATTGTGCAAACCCGGCGTGGAAGGCCCGCTTTCAGTGATCGCCTACGGCGCGGTGGTGTTCGACGGCGAACCGGCCTACGACGCCATCGACGGACAATGGCTCACCGACGAGCCGTACGTGCTGGTGCACCGCATAGCGGTCGCCGACGGGGAACGGGGCCGCGGCGTGGCGGCGGAATTCCTGCACCGTGTGGAGACACTCGCACAGGAACGCGGCGTCAAAGCCTTTCGCATCGACACCAACTTCGACAACCAGACCATGCTGCGGCTGCTCGAACGCACGGGATTCACCTATTGCGGGAAAGTCGTCTACCGGAGCGGCGAACGGCTGGCTTACGAAAAACGAATCTGAAAACACTCCGACACAAAAAACAGAACCCGAGGCTCCACTCCCCGGGTTCTTTCATTTCACTGTTCAGCGCGTCACTATCTTCTTGAAGAAATCCTCCAGAGGAACATTGTAATAATCGCACAAATCAGCCAGCGTCGTCAGTGAAATGCTATGCCTTCCGCTTTCGATCCGCCCGATGTTCAGGTCGGTGTCGAACCGGACATTTTCTTGAGTAAGGCCTCTCTCCCGGCGGACTGTTTTCAGCCGATCCACTACTTGTTTCACCAGAATCTCATTACGCCGCTGCCGTTTCATAATGCAAATTTCCGCAATTATGCACTCAATTTTTACTACACACTTGTAGCACAGCGACTAAAACGACACCTTCAAGCGTGTAGTTGCCGGAAGCACAACGAATACAAATCCATTCAAGCCACTTTTCGGCCTTTTTGAAATATGCAAAAATAAAAAAATTGTTGTATAAAGCAGCGAAAACAACCGGAACAGCGGCGAAAAAGCTGATGCCGGGGACCGTTCGTCACAGTTTTCACAACCCGGTCTTCGGATCGCCCCCGTCTTCCGAATGTGCACCGTATGCGCTGCAAATCCGGCCCCGTTCGACTCCCGCAGAGTAGCGGTGAGCGCCGACTGGAAAAGAAAAACGACCTGCATTTCTGCAAGTCGTTGATTTTTAAGTGGTACCACCAGGAATCGAACCGGGGACACAAGGATTTTCAGTACAAACCATTGAAAATCACAACAGTTACACCGTCTGTATCTTAAGATTCATTTCCAATTTATCCACCTATTTTGGGTAAGACACAGGGAAAAACAAGACGTTGGGTTAAACAAAATTCATTACATATTTGTACACCTATCTCTCTTATCATTATAAGATTTAGGTGTTCAATTCAAAAGAGGTTATTAAGGTATGAACAGACATAGTTTTTCAAAGTCAAGCCCCCATTTCTGTTGCTCCATAAAAGAGCATCCCAACAGACCGTGAATCTGTATGCCCGATTCTTCCTCCACTTTTCCAAAAGCCGAGGATAAATCCATCACCGAGAAATCTGCTTTGTACTCCCGTTCTTCCAGAGAGAAAGTCAATTTAACAACATCTGTGGTCTGGAGTGTTCCATCTATCCCGAATTGCTGCTGTTGGGCTGTTCCTCCCGAAAGTTGGAAGAACTCAGCCACTCTTTTATCAAGGACATTGATGTTACTCCCCGTATCAAGCAAAAAGCACAGGTTCTTGGCCTGTGCTTTTACTATGAGGAGGGGTAAACCTACTTGGATTAGACTCTGTTGGAGTAGAATTTTATTATTTTCGTTCAATCTCATCTATTTCATCTGTACTAAATTCAATTTCAATGACTTTTGATTTTAGAGGCGATATACTATTATCATAACCTGCAACTCTTATCACTCCATAAGTATTGAACTGGTTTTTCATATTCTGCAATGCTGTTTTTAAATCCATAGATAAAACATGCAAAACAGTAACCCCAGTTTGGTATTTCTCATAAGATTTAGTATCAGGCATAAAACTCACCCCAACAGCATGGCGTTGCATTTCTACAAGATTGAAAATCCTCTCAATCGACGGGTGCTCGTTATTCTGCATATTATGATTATTGTATCGTTTTAATTGATGAATAATATTCACTCCACGAACTATTTTTATATGCTTCAAGACTCTGAGAGGGGACATACAATACAAAATTCTTACATCTGAAATCATTTAATATCGGAGGAATAGAGGGATAACAATAAATATTCGCCAAGTTTATGCAATAATACATATCAATCATCTCCACACTTGCGGGAATTTCAATGGAAGTTAAAGCTTCACAATCACAGAACACACCTTCGACCATATATTTTAATTGCGATCCCTTTTCGAAAGTCACACTTCTCAAAGAGGAGCAATTCGAGAATAGATCTTCAAGTCGAGTTACCCTTTTGGGTATATTAATACTAGTCAAACTCACGCAAGAACCAAATGCCTGCCTCCCAATTTCAGTGACTTCTTTGGGTATATTAATACTCATCAGACTGCTACATCTTCTAAATGCACTATCCCCAATTTCAGTAACCTTGTCCGGTATATCTATATTTTTTAAACTACTACAGCCATAAAATGCACTCTCGCCAATTTCAAGAATATTATTCGGAAGAACAATTTTGCTCAACTTGGAACAGGTATAAAACATCTCATCTCCAATTCGAACTTTTAAATTATTGCTTAGATCGACTGTAGTGAGTTCGTGACACTCTTTACAATTTAATATTTCGAGATTAGAGAAATAACCAATACCCGTCAATGTTTTAATCTCCTGACGCGCAAGATCAATTTTAGCAACAGCAGAGGCTTCTATTTTAGAAACTTTCCCATCCTTATTAACATCGAAATTATCATAACAATATTGCATAAAAATGATATCGTCCATGCAAGAACAAACATCATTTGGGTCCGGTAAATCAGGTAATGGGCTCGGTTTATCGGGTTTGTCTGGATTATTTTCGCTGTCTTCGCTTTTACTGCATCCTACGCCCATCATTATGGCCGCAACAAATAATATGGTTAGTGTTTTCATTTCTGGTATAGTCTAAAATTAATTTCAGTTATCGAAACAATCGTTTTTTCTTCGGTCTTTGAAAAATCACCTAATCCCTCAGTCGAATATTCCGTTCCCAACTTTTTATTGATAAATAGGCAAGCTTGTTGGGTTAAATCAGGTTGCTGCGTGTCGGGAACCACATCTTTAACTGTCAGAAAGACATCCATTGTTTGTGGTGTGACAGATTCAAAGGCTTTTTCGAAACGAAATTCACCTTTTTCATAGATTAAATTAATCATTGGATTTAGATATTTACCCCAGCCAACTCCGAATCAAGGGGATTATAAAAAAAGAAAGCGTGGAACTGCAATATATGATATTAGGGGAGTCGGATACAGCCCAAAATGAAAAAAAGAGCTAAACATCTGCAAATATAATCATTGATATACTGTATTTTATGTGGTATCAGATTCGGGAATGACTTTTTAATTTGTCTTAATTCGTTGCAAGTTTCTTCGGGATATATGGGAACATATTCGGGAATTTATTTACCTTTGTCATGTAATCAAA
>ERZ827197.1803-NODE-1803-length-16155-cov-3.739689_pt1 | contig 16155 bp, 8 predicted proteins | sample MGYA00519867_ERZ827197 | MGnify/ENA primary metagenome ERZ827197 (study PRJEB31778, sample SAMEA3449278) | human gut metagenome | biome: human gut; feature: human-associated habitat; material: faeces | place: United Kingdom | collected 2010/2012 ...
GCTGCCGGGGCCCGATGTGGTACACGCCTTTGTCCGGGATCTTCCGGGCCAGTGTCCTGCAGATGACTCCATAGAACACTACCCCCGTCAGCACCTGCAGCAGCTTGACCGGGACACTGTTCATATTCAGCGGATGGCTTTTCACCGCGCAGAGCAGCTCAAAGAGGTTCCAGCCCTCGTAAGCCGTCTGGGCCGTCAGCAGGCTCCACACCGCGCAGTAGAGTGCCCCCTTCCGGTCGATCTCGACACAGGCATAGATCATGGCACCCAGCAGGATAAAAAAGCCGATGTACATTCCCAGCAGGGAGATCTGCAGCTGCACCAGCGAGTTGCTCTGGGCCATGGGGTCCAGCAGCCAGGTCAGGGCCATCAGGGACAGCAGCAGCTCCACGGCCCGGAGCCAGAACCGTTCCCGGTGCTTGAGCGGGTAGCAGAACGCCAGCGCCGCGCCCCACCGCAGCACCGCCCGAAAAAACACATGCCTGCCGACAACGATCACAGCACACCTCCCAGATAGGAGGCCACCGCCGTCATAAAGGCGGCTTTCTGGCGACGGCTGATCTCCAGGCGGGCGTCCCCCACCTGCACAAAATCATTTTCCACGCCCCGGACGTACTGCAAGTTGACCAGATAGCACTGGTTGCACCGGGCAAAGTGGTAGGCAGCCAACTGCTTTTCAGCCCCGGCCAGGCTCCCCCGCACCGCGTACTCCTGGGTGGCGGTGTGGTAGTAGAGCATCCGGTTGCGGGTCTCCAGATACAGGATATCGCCGGTGTCCAACAACTGCATCCCGCCGCCCGAAAGCTGCAGGGCCACCTGCCCACCCTTGCGGCGCTGCACCCGCTGGATGGCCCGGGAGAGCTTGGTGCAGAACGCCCCATAGCTGACCGGCTTGAGCAGGTAATCGAGTGCTTCGACGCGGAACCCCTCGACAGCGTATTGTTCGAACGCTGTAATAAAAATGACTTTCATCTCCGGCGGCAGCAAACGCGAGAGTTCCAGTCCGCTGAGATTCGGCATCTGGATATCGAGAAACAACAGTTCGGCCTGCATCCCATTACGGATAGCCTCCATAGCACTGAGTGCATCGGGGTAGGAACCGGCCGACTCCAGGAAAGGTGTCTGGTTTACATATCCTTCGACCAGTTCGCGGGCCAACGGTTCGTCATCGACCACTATGGAACGCAATAACGACATCACTTCTCACAATTTGTTTCGACAAGATAATCATTTTGACCCGATTTCGCTATCCTGCACATGCGGTTTCAATGTCAGGATCAGCTGCGCCACATACTGCTCCCCGATCTTTTCCATCCGCAGAATGTGCTGTCCGGGATAGAGCAGGCTCAGGCGGCGGCGCAAATTTTCAAGGCCGATGCCCGATCCGCTGCGATCCAGTTCATTTTTCGGGAAACAACTGTTTTCGACCGTGCAAATCAGCGTATCACCTCCGGTCAATGCGAACGAAATGTGAATGAAGGAGGGTTCCGTTGCACTGACACCATGTTTAAAGGCATTTTCGATCAATGCGATAAATAGCAGCGGAGCCACCTGGTATCCCCGGTCGTCCTCAGGCAGGTTCACTTCGAGCTGTACCTGTTTCGACAAACGAAGGCTCATCAGTTCCACATAGCTGCGAATAAACGCCAACTCCTTAGACAACGGCATCATCTGCTGATTGTTGTCATACAGTACATACCGCAGCAACTGGCTCAACGAATGCAACGCATACTGCGCCTGCTGGGGATTGAGCGCCACCAGCGCATAGATATTGTTCAGCGTATTGAACAGGAAATGGGGGTTGACCTGCTGTTTGAGTTTCATGTAACGGAACTGCGCCTGGTGCGCCTTACCGCGCTCGGCACGCAGCACGGCACGTGCGACCAGGGCGTAATCAACCATAAATACGACCGAATAGAGGATTACCTCGACCAGCAGCGTGATGATCCACAGTTGCAGGAACTCCCGTGCGGTGAACGAGCGATCGAAGGCGAACGGCAGGTGCAGCCCCGTAATAAGCGCCACGCAGGCCGACGTGAGCAGCACGAACAGGAGGAAGGCCGCAATTTCGGCGATCGGGCCGTGTCGGGTTTCACGCCTGCGCGTATGCCGGACATAGATGATATTGACGCACAGCAGGATAATCAATGCCGCGGAGTTCGAAACCAGCAAGTCGGCCATGTGGTAGAGGCGGTCTGTGGAAAAGGAGGGCGAGGTGAAAAGTTCGACATAGGCCAGCCTCAGCACGAAAATCACCCCCACGGCCAGCAGCAGTAACCCGATGCGGGGCGTCCAAGCCGAGGAGCGGCTCGCCGTGTCGTCGCCGCGGCGAAACAACTTGGTAAACCACACGATACTCCAGCCCAGGATCTCGGTGGTGATGAAGGTCGAAACGGCATGCACCACGGGCGGGGCGTGCAATAACAGCTCGATCAGCTGCGCACCACCCGTACCCAGCAGGTAGCCGATCACATTGACGACGATCACGCTGGCTGCGGTGAACTCCACATTCAGGCCCCGTTTTAGGCAGATCAGCACGATCAGCACGATCGTCAGCAGCGTCAGCACCAACTCGTCGTTGATCCCCGCCAGATGGCACGAAAGGGCGACCACGGCATGGAGCACGGCGAACAGGTGGATGATTCCGGACACTTTGAGCGATCGCATATAGGCTGACTGAGGCTGTATTAAAGTATATACGGGTTTCGTTTATTACGAATAAAGGTAGTGTTTTTCCGCGGAAATTCCAAATCGTCCCCCGCGGGCTACCGTTCGTCGCAAAAATCCGCCCGTTCATCCGGCTGAACCTTCCGTTCGTCGCCCTGCGGTTCGCCGTCCGGATTTTTTTATTAAAATTTGTATAACCTGAAAACCAACCGAAAAACCGAAATGACCAAGCCTAAACTCTCATTTTGGCAGATTTGGAACCTCAGCTTCGGCTTCCTCGGCGTGCAGATCGGATATTCGCTCCAGAATTCCAACACGTCGAGCATCTTCGAATCGCTGGGGGCAGATGTCAGCCACCTGAGCTACTTCTGGCTAGCAGCACCGCTGGCCGGCATGATCGTTCAACCCATCGTGGGGCTTTTTTCCGACGGCACCTGGACGCGCTGGGGCCGCCGCATACCCTACATCCTGGGCGGGTCGCTGATCTCAACGCTGGCGCTAGTACTCATGCCCAACTGCCCCAAACTGCTCGCCTTCGCTCCGCTCGCCATGGGGGCTTTCATCCTGCTGTTCATGGATTTGTCGTTCAACGTCACGATGCAGCCCTTCCGGGCGCTGGTGGCCGACATGCTCGACGATTCGCAGAAGACACAGGGCTACGTGGTACAAACCTTCCTGATAAACCTCTCGCCTACTCCTACTATGCCGGGGGCGCGATCCTGCTGCTCACGGTGCTCGTCACCTCGTTCAAGACACGGGAATATCCGCCCGGGGAGTTCGCCCGCTACAACAACCTCTCCGAGGAGGACGCCAAACCGATGAGCTTCGTCGGCCTCATGCGCAACGTCCCCGGCGTGATGGTGCGGCTGGGCGTCACGCAGTTCTTCTCGTGGGCGGCGCTCTTCCTGATGTGGACTTACCTCAAACCCGCCATCACGGGTGTAGTCACCGACCATGCCACGGGCGAAGTGCTCTCGGCCGGCGCCACGCAGACATGGGTCGGCGTGCTCAACGGCACCTACCCCATCCCCGCCTGCATCGCCGCCCTGTTCCTCGGGCGCGTCGCCGCGCGCTACGGCAACAAACCCGTCTACGCTGCCTGCCTGCTCGCCGGGGCGCTGGGCTTCGCGGGGTTGTGCCTGCTGCACGACCAGTACGCGCTGATGCTCCCGATGGTGGGGATCGGCATCGCCTGGGCGGGCATCCTCGCCATGCCCTACGCCATCCTGTCGCGCGCGGTCGAGCCACGCCGCATGGGCGTATACATGGGTATCTTCAATTTCACGATCACCGTCCCCCAGATCGTCATCGGACTGACCGGCGGTGCCATCGTCAAGTACTGCTTCGCCTCCGATGCGGCCGACATGCTGGCGCTCGCCGGGGTATTCATGCTGCTGGCCGCCGTGTCGGTCTTCCTGGTCAAAGAACACAAGGCCCAATGACCTACAATCCATAAAATCAACTTATAAACTAACCAAAATTCTTATGAAACGATTTTTAACTATGTGTGCGGGTATCTTGCTCATATGTCAATTTACCCCCCCCCTCACGCTGGCGCAAAACGCTGGTTATGAGGTAAAAGGCGTAGTTGTCGACAAGTCCGGGATGCCGATCCTGGGCGCTACCGTCGTCGAAAAGGGCACGACCAACGGTGTCTCGACGGGCATCGACGGCGACTATGCCATCCGCGCCGCCGGCCCCGAGTCGGTCATCGAGGTCAGCTATGTCGGTTACAAGACCGTCAGCCTGGTGGCCAGTTCGTCGCTGCTGGCGCACCTCACGCTCGAAGAGGATGCCATGGGTATCGACGACGTGGTGGTGATCGGCTACGGTACGGTCAAGAAGAACGACATGACCGGTTCGGTCGTGGCGATCAAGGCCGAAGAGTTCAACCGCGGCGCCGTGGTCTCCACACAGGACATGCTCAAGGGTAAGGTTCCGGGCGTGCATATCATCCCCGGCGACGGAGGCCCCGGATCGAGCGCCACCATCCGCGTGCGCGGTGCGGCTTCGCTCAACGCCTCGAACGACCCGCTGATCGTGATCGACGGGGTGCCCATCGCAGTCGACGGCGGCAAGGGTATGGCCAACCCGCTGGAGACGATCAACCCCAACGACATCGAATCCTTCACCGTGCTCAAGGACGCTTCGGCGGCGGCCATCTACGGTTCGCGCGCCTCGAACGGCGTCATCCTCGTCACCACCAAGAAGGGGCGCGGCAACACGCCCCGCGTATCGTACAGCGGCAGCGTGAGCGTACAGACCAACTCCGACGAGCTGCCCGTGATGTCGCCCGGCGAGTTCCGCACCTACATCGACCAGGTATACCCCGCAGGTACGACCACGGGCGACAAGGTGCAGTCGATGCTCGGCGACAAGAACACCAACTGGCAGGACTTGGTCTTCCGCACCGCCATTTCGCATGACCACAACGTCAGCCTGATCGGCAACATCAACGATAGGATGCCCTACCGCGCATCGGTGGGCTACACCAACCAGCAGGGTACGCTCGAAACATCGAAATACGAACGCGGGACGCTCGACCTGAGCCTCTCGCCCAACTTCTTCGACAAGCACCTCACGGTCAACCTCAACGCCAAGGGCGTCATCACGTCGCAGCGCTACGCCTCGGGCGGCGTGGTGGGTTCGGCGGCCTTCTTCAACCCCACGATCGACCCCTATTTCCGCAACGACGACGGTTCGATCGACTACACGACCACCAACGGATACTGGAACTACGGATCGGGCCGCGGCGAGGACTTCACGCCCAACACCCTGCTGGGCGCAGGCCCGCTCTCGCAGCTCTACGACCGCGACAATACGGCGCGTGCCAAGCGTTTCATCGGCAACGCCCAGATCGACTATAAGGTTCACGGCTTCGAGGCGCTGCGCTTCAACCTCAACCTCGGCCTCGACGTATCGAGCGCCAAGACCTACGACGGCGTGAACCCCGGCTCGTTCCAGGCATACACCGACACCGAGGCCCGCGGCTGGGGACAGTATTCGTGGACGACGAACTTCCGCCGCAACCAGCTGCTCGAATTCTACGCCAACTTCAATAAGGAGTGGGGCATCCACCACCTCGACGTGATGGCCGGTTATTCGTGGCAGCATTTCTACAGCTCCGACCACTCGGTATCCTATTTCAACGAGACGCACGAGCAGAAGGGCGAGGATTCGCGCTACCCGTTCAACCGCCAGGAGAATTATCTGCTCTCGTTCTACGGACGCCTGAACTATTCGATCGCCTCGAAATACCTCTTCTCCTTCACACTGCGTGACGACGCCTCATCGCGTTTCTCGAAGGATACCCGCTGGGGCCTCTTCCCTTCGGGCGCCTTTGCGTGGAACATCGCCGAGGAGAATTTCCTGAAGGATTCGCGTGCCGTCTCGGCCCTCAAGCTGCGCGTCAGCGTGGGGCAGACCGGGCAGCAGGAGATCGGCTCCAATTATCCCTACCTGGCGCGTTACGACATGTCGACCGACGTCTATAAGACCTATTACATGGGCAGCGCCGGGCACATGTTCTACCTCACGCCGGGCGCCTACGACCCCAACATCAAATGGGAGACCACGACGACCTACAACGTCGGCCTCGACTTCGGGTTCCTCGGCGGGCGCATCAACGGCAGCGTCGACTGGTACCTGCGTCAGACGGACGACCTCCTGAACAACGTCATCACCCCCATGGGCTCGAACTTCGGCAACACGGTGCTCACCAACATCGGCTCGATGGAGAACAAGGGCGTGGAGTTCAACCTGAATTTCATCCCCGTGCAGACCAAGGACTGGAACCTCACGGTCGGCTTCAACGGCACGTTCCAGCACACCGAGTTCACCAAGCTCAACAACACCGACGACCCCGACTACGCCATCCAGGTGAGCAGCATCACCAAGGGTACGGGCAACCTGCTCCAGCGCCACATGGTGGGTTATGCACCCTACACCTACTACTGCTTCCAGCAGGTTTACGACCAGGACGGCAAGCCGATCCAGAACGCATTGGTGGATCGCAACAAGAACGGCCAGATCGACCAGGGCGACCGTTACATGACCGACAAGAGCCCCAACCCCGACTTCTTCTACGGCATCAGCCTCAAGCTGAGCTACAAGAACTGGGACTTCGGCTTCAACGGCCACGGTTCGGCGGGCAACTGGGTCTTCAACGACTTCGCCTCGGCCAACTCGACGTCCAACATCGACATCAACGCCGGCAACCTGCCCAACTTCGCACGGCTGGTCAAGAAGACCGGCTTTACGAAGGCCAACAGCGGCGAGCAGTGGTATTCGGACATGTTCCTCGAAAACGCTTCGTTCTTCCGCATGGACGACATCAACCTCGGGTACACGTTCAACAAGATTGGCAACTGGAAGGGCTCGATGCGCGTCGCCTTCGGCGTGCAGAACGTATTCGTCATCACCGATTACAGCGGCGTAGACCCCGAAATACCGGGCGTCAACGGCATCGACGGCTCGATCTGGCCGCGCCCGCGCACCTATTCGCTGCGTCTGAATGTAAACTTCTAAAAACGAACGAACCATGAAAATCGACATAAAACATTTCGCCTTGGCGGCGGCAGGCGCAACGATGCTGCTCACTTCGTGCATCGGGGATCTCGACACCCTGCCCCTCAACCCGTCCGACTCGACCTCGGAGACCGTCTACGGGAAAGACGAGAACGGCTACCTGGCCGGGCTCACCAAACTCTATTTCAATTTCGTCTCGAACGACACCACCGACCTGCAGGTCAGCGACGGCGGCGCCTCGGAGCTCATCCGCGCATTCTGGACGATCCAGGAGGTTACGGCCGACGCCTGCAAATGCGCCTGGGAGAACGACGCCTGGGTTCGCGCCATGAATACCGACACGTGGTCCGACGCCGACAACGACGCGACCTACGCCGTCTACGTACGTACGTTGCAGGGCATCGCCTACGTGAACGAGTACCTGCGCCAGACCGCCTCGGACAAACTCTCCGACCGCGGCGTGAGCAGCGAACTGGCCGCCAGGATCCAGAGCTTCCGTGCCGAGGCCCGTTTCCTGCGCGCCTATTTCTACTGGATCGCCCTCGACGTGTTCGGCGACGTGCCGTTTACGACCGAGACCTCGCCCTTCGGCGGCGGTGTGAACCCCAAACAGGCCTCGCGCAAGGATGTCTTTGACTACTGCATCTCGGAGCTGACCGACCTGGCTTCGGACGAAAGCGCGATGCCTGCCGCACGCTCGAACTACCCGCGTGCCGACAAGGGTGCGGTCAACGGCCTGCTGGCCCGCATGTACCTCAATGCCGAGGTTTATGCCGGCACCCCGATGTGGACGGAGGCCAAATCCGCCTGCGAAGCGATCTTCGGCATGGGCTACTCGCTCTGCCCGGAGTATTCCGACCTCTTCCGCGGCGACAACGGCGAGAACGCCGACGCCCTGAAGGAGATCATCTTCGGCGTGGCATACGACGCCGAGCAGACGCAGTCCTACGGCGGCACGTCGTACCTGACGCTGGCAGCCATCGCCGCCACCGACGTGACGGCCGAACAGAAGATCAACGGCGTGAACAACGGCTGGGCCGGCATCCGCGTACCCTACGAATACGTACAGAAATATTTCAACGCCCGCAACGCGGACTACACCACGGGCGAATATACGGTCAACGACAAACGCGGCGGAATGTTCTACATCAAAGGCCGCCAGGAGTCGATGAACGATGCGCTCTATGTCTTCCTCAACGGGTGGACTTGCCTCAAGTTCAACAATATCCCCCACAACATGACCAACGACGAATTCCTTGCCACGGCTGCATCGAAGGCATACAGCGACATCGACTTCCCGATGATCCGCCTGGGCGAGATCTACCTGATCTACGCCGAGGCCTGCATGAACCTGGGACAGGCCAACACCGCGCTGCCGAAGCTCAAGGAGCTGACCGACCGCGCCGGGGTATCGGCCCCCTCGTCGGTCACGGCCGACTACCTGCTCGAGGAGCGTGCCCGCGAGCTGATGTGGGAGGGGCACCGCCGCACCGACCTGATCCGCTACGGCAAGTTCACCACCCCGTCGTTCCTCTGGACATACAAGGGCGGCACCTTCACCGGACAGGGGTTCGATGATTACATGAAAATCTTTGCCATCCCTTCGTCGGAGCTCGCTTCCAACCCCGAACTGCACCAGAATCCCGGCTACGGAAACGCAACCGATAAATAACCAACCCTAAAAATCGTACGACTATGAAAATTACACGATATGCGATGATGCTGGCGGCTGCGACGGGGCTCCTCTCCGCCTGCCAAAAGCTCGACGAGGTAAAGGCCTACGACCCCGACAAGGTCGTGGCGCCCGTGCTGCATGCGCTGCCCGGGGAGATCGTCATTACGCCCGACAACATGGGCTCGACGCAGACCTTCACCTGGGACGCCGCCGACTTCGGCGTCCGCACCCAGATCAACTACTCGATCGAAGCCTCGTACAACGACGGTGCGAAACTGGTGCTCTTCACGGGAATGAACGGCACCTCGTCGGAACAGACCTATGAAAGCCTCAACAACATCCTTGCGCTGTCCGTGGAAGACGGCGGCCTGGGGGTTCCCTCGGGCGAACCTACGGACGTGGATTTCTACATCAGCGCCACGATCGGCACCGACTTCGAAAAATTCTACTCCGCCCCCGCCACCGTCCGCATGACCGTGACGACGGCCGAGCGTACCTATCCCCAGGTCTGGGTAATCGGCGATTACTGCGGCTGGAATTTCGACAACGCACAGGGACTGTTCTGTTTCTCCGGCGACGAGGTCACCTACGAAGCTATCGTTGACTTGGGCGAAAAAGCCGCCAACGGCTTCAAACTGAGCGGCGAAGCCGGTTGGAACGATGCCTGCAACTGGGGCACCGACGGTGATGCTGCGGCTCCGGAAACGGAAGCCCCGTCGATCACGCTGATCTCCAGCGGCGGTTCCGGAAACATCATGGTCTATTCCAAGCGCTTCTACCGCTTCGTATTCGACCGTTCGACATTAACGTTAAGCAATAAGCTGTCGTTCAACTCGATGGGTATTATCGGCGATGCCACTCCGGGCGGCTGGGACACCGACACGGAGATGAATTTCGACACCCAAAAACAGCGTTTCTGGGTCGACGTCACACTGACCGCCGGGGAATTCAAATTCCGTGCGGACAACGACTGGGCGATAAACTTCGGCGGGGCGGACGGACGCCTTTCGCAGAACGGCGACAACATCAAGGCCACGGCGGGCAACTACCGCGTATACGCAACCCTGAACAACTCTGCGGAGATCACCTACGAACTCAATGCCGGCGACTACGGCACGGGCGGCGGCGAAGAACCCGACCCGGGGCCGGAAAAGGCCGACTGGTACATCCACGGCCAGACCGTCGCAACCCCCGACTGGGGCCCGACGGCCATGGAGAGCGCCAGCTCGAACATCGTGGCCTACAAGGCCGCAGGGGTCGAGGTAGCCGCCAACTCGGAATTCCTCTTCAAGAGCGGCGACGAGTCGCAGTGGATCGGGGCCGACGCCGCATTCGCCGGCAGCAGCCCCTACACCTGCACGATCGGCTCGGCCTTCAAGGTTTCCGCCGACAAGGTCAATGCCGTGATCGCCGAAGCCGGCACGTACGACTACTGGCTGCTGCCCGAGGCGGGACGCGCCTACGTGATGGCCGCAGGCGCCAAGCCCGAGCTGGTCGCCGACACATGGGGACTGGTCGGCAACATCACCGGATGGGGTGACCTGGGCGATTTCTCCATGAGCGAGGAGGGCGCCTACCTCGTTCGCAAAGGCGTAGTCCTGACCACCGCCAGCGAATTCAAGATCCGCTTCAACAACGCCTGGGACGACTCCAAGAACTACGGCACGGCGTCGGGCGGTGCGGTCGACATCAACAAGGCCGTCGACATCATCACCAGCGGCGGTTCGCAGAACATGAAAGTCCAGCTCGACGGCACCTACGACATCTATTTCGACCTCGCGAATTCGCAGATATACATCATGTCCGAGGGCAAGACCCCGGCAGAGGCCGAATAACGGCCACCCTTTCACGGGACGGCACACAGAGATTGCCGTCCCGTTTCTGGCCTGCCGCCCCTGACCGGACGGCAGGCCCCGAAACGAACTTTAACCGAGATTCCGCTATGAAAAAATTTCTTTTCCTGCTGCTGGCACTCGTACTTTCCGTATCCGTGTCGTGCAGCGACGACAAGACCGGCGATACCGGCGGCAGTATGCTCTCCGTGACCCCCACGGAGATAGAATTCGAAGCCGCAGGCGGCAGCCGGCTGCTCGACCTGCGCACCGATGCGGGCGCGTGGTCGCTGACGCAGAGCGACAATACCGCATGGTGCACACCGGCCCTCACATCGGGCAAAACCTCCACGTCGTTCGCGGTCACGGCGACCGCAAACGAGTCGTCGAAACGCTCCGCGACGCTTACCTTCACCGCCCCGGGCTGCGATCCGGTCGTCGTCACCGTGACACAGAGCGGCGATGCCTCCCAGGATTTCGAGGGCGAGCAGGTCGTCGCCCAGCCCGATGCGTGGGACAACCGCAAACGCGCCGACATAAGCTACCAGCTGCTGGTATACAGCTTTGCCGACGGCAACGGCGACAAGGTGGGCGACCTGCCGGGGCTGACCCGGCGGCTCGACTACATCGACGCACTCGGCGCCTCGGCCGTGTGGCTCTCACCGATCCATCCGGCGGCTTCGTACCACGGTTACGACGTGCTCGACTACGAGGCGGTCAACCCCGCCTTCGGGTCGGACGCCGACCTGAGGGCATTCATCGACGCGGCCCATGCCCGCGGCATCCGGGTCTACCTGGATTACGTGCTCAACCATACGGGCAAAGACCACCCGTGGTTCAAATCGGCCGCCGCGTCCGAAGGGAGCCCTTACCGTGACCGCTATATCTTCTCCGAAGACCCGCAGGCCGACATCGCGGCCGGGCGGATCGACCAGATCGCCACGGAAGGCGCCGCAGGCTACGATGCCGGACAATGGTTCTCGACCGACACGGGGGCGGGTGCCGCCGGGCGCTTCAAGTTCGTGCTCGACTGGACAAATGCCGACAGCCCGACGGTGACCGTTACCGAAACGACCGATGCCGCGGATGCGGACAATACGCAGGGCGGCGCGGACGACAAATACCTCTATTTCGGCAACGGCACGAGCAAACGCTTCTACGCCAGGGGCGGCAACAGTTACGAACTGACCTTCGATTCCGACTGGGGATTCCTCGTCCGCACCTCGACCACGTCGTGGGCCGCAGGCACCAAATACGGCGCCCCCGACAACCGGACGATCATCCGGTTCGGGGAGCCCTTCACCCTGATGTCGAACCGCTCGGCCGATCCGGCCAACGTGCAGTTCTCGCTGCCGACGATGTACCATTCGCACTTCTGGACGGCGGCATTCGCCGACCTCAACTACGGCAAGGCCGCCGAGGCCGAGCAGTCCGGGGCGTTCAAGGCCGTCACCGAAGCGGCCGACAAGTGGGTACGCATGGGCGTGGACGGGTTCCGCCTCGATGCCGTGAAGCACATCTACCACAATGCCTACAACGACGAGAACCCCACGTTCCTCAAGAAATTCTACGACCGCATGAACGAGAGCTACAAGGCCGCCGGCGGAGAGGGCGATTTCTACATGGTGGGCGAGATGCTCGACGAAGCGGACAAGGCGGCACCCTATTACCGGGGGCTGCCGGCGCTGTTCGAATTCACGTTCTGGTACAAGCTCAAATGGGCGCTGCAAAACGGCATCGGATGCTATTTCGTCAAGGACATCCTCGACGTGCAGCCCCTCTACGCACAGTACCGCAGCGATTATATCGAAGCCACGAAACTTTCGAACCACGACGAGGATCGCACGGGCTCCGACCTGGGACAGTCCGCCGAAAAGATGAAGGTGGCGGCCGCCGTGCTGCTCACGGCGCAGGGCGCACCCTACATTTACCAGGGCGAAGAGCTCGGGTACTGGGGCACCAAATCCAACGGCGACGAATATGTCCGCACCCCGATCCTGTGGGACAAGGCGGGCAACGAACTGGCTTCGGGAAGCCTCTCGGGCAAGATCGACATGCAGATGCTGACCCCGGCGATCTCGGTCGAGGCACAGGCCGACGACGACGGTTCGCTGCTCAACCTCTACCGCACGTTCGCCCGGCTGCGCAACACCTACCCCGTGCTGGCGCAGGGCAAGATGGTCAAACACCCGGTCTACAACGACGGCAACACCTCGCAGCAATCCATCGCGGCCTGGTACCGCGAGCTGGACGGCGAACGGATGCTCGTCGTGCACAACTTCGGCCGGGAGGAGCAGATACTGACCCTTACCGACCAACCGGACAAGGCCGTAGGCGTCTCAGGTGAAGTGAAACTTCAGCGCGGCGACGCTTCGTCGAAACTGCTCATGGGCGCCTGGTCGTCGGTGGTATTCACGCTCTAAACGACACGCCATGAAACGCTTGCCCGCATTACTACTCGCAATGGTACTGGTTGCCTGCGGCACACGGCCGCAGCAACCGGCCGCCCACCCCGACTGGAGTTACAACTCGGTCGTCTACGAAATGAACGTGCGCCAGTACACCCCCGAAGGGACGCTGGCGGCGGCCGCACGCCACCTGCCCCGGCTCAGAGAACTGGGCGTGGACATCGTCTGGCTGATGCCCGTCTACCCCATCGGCGTCAAGGAGCGCAAGGGAACCCTCGGCTCGTACTACGCCATCTCCGACTACGAAGCCGTCAACCCCGAATTCGGCACGCTGGAGGATTTCGACCGGTTCGTAGCCGACGCCCACAGACTCGGGCTGCGCGTAATCCTGGACTGGGTGGCCAACCACACCTCGCCCGATGCCCGCTGGATCGAGGAGCATCCGGCCGACTGGTATGTGCGCGACTCGCTGGGCAACACCATCGTGCAGTACGACTGGACGGACATCGCCAAGCTCGACTACGGCAACACGGACATGCGTGCCGCAATGGCGGCCGCCATGCGTTTCTGGCTCAACCGCGGCATCGACGGATTCCGCTGCGATATGGCGTGCGAGGTACCCATCGACTTCTGGCAGCAGACGCTGCCCGCACTGCGGAAGGAGTACCCCGGCATCTACCTGCTCGCCGAGGGCGAAGCCCCCGCATTGCACGACGGGGCGTTCGACGCCTCATATGCGTGGGAACTGCACCACCTGCTGAACGACATCGCACAGGGACGCAAAAGCGCCGCAGACCTGCGTGCCTACGTCGCCAGAGACTCCGCTGCCATGCCGCGCGAGGCGTTCCGCCTAATGTTCACCTCGAACCACGACGAAAACTCGTGGGCCGGGACGGAATTCGAGCGCATGGGCGACGCGGCACGCGTGATGGCGTTGCTGACCTTCACGCTGCCCAACGGGCAGCCGCTCGTCTATACCGGACAGGAGATGGGGTTCGACCACCGCTTCGAGTTCTTCGAGAAAGACCCCGTACCCGCGTGGGAACATAACGGGTTTACGGATTTCTACACCGCACTGATCCGGCTGCGCCACGAGAACCCGGCGCTCGCGGCCGGAGAACGCGGCGGGCAGGCCGCATACCCGCTCGGAGAACGAACACCCGACGGCCTGATGCTGTTTTCCCGCACGGCCGGCGGCAACGAGGTGACAGTCGCTGCGAACCTCAGCGCGGAGGAGGTCGCATTCGACCTGCCGTTCGAGGGCTCGCGCCGCGAGTTCTTCACCGGGAAGGAATACACGGGCGGCACCCGCACCGTGCTTCCCGCATGGCAGTGGCAGGTCTTCGCACAAGACAGGAGATAAGGGTTGCGGACATGCGCCGGGGATGCGCGGAAACAGCGACAGGAACCCCGATAGCACCCGACGGGAATAGACAGTAAACCATCCGAAAAGCACGGGGATGCGCATGAGAAGCACAAGGATGCCCCGGGCGAAACGGGAATCGCTGGAAACCGATTTTTTGCTAACTTTACAAACGACGATATTTTGAACCGATTTTTCATGACACTCGCAGCAGCCGGCCTGCTCTCCTGCACAGGGACAGGACAGTCCGTATTCGACCCCGCCTCGGTGGCAGACGCCTCGGGCGAGGTTACCCGCGTCGAACCCCTCTCGTGGTGGACGGGAATGCAGACCCCGCTCCAGTTGCTCGTCAACGGGGCCGGCATCGCGGCATACGACGTCCGCATCGAAGGCGGACAGGGCGTCGGGGTGAAGGCCCGCCACAAAGCCGACAGTCCCAATTACCTATTCGTGGACGTGAAGGTGAAACCCGACGCGGAACCGGGCACCTACTACCTCGTATTCTCGCAGGGGGAACGGCAGTTCAAGGTTCCCTATGAGATCGCGGCACGCGCCGAAGGCTCGGCCGCACGCAAGAGTTTCACCACGGCCGACATGATCTACCTCCTGATGCCCGACCGCTTCGCCAACGGCGATGCGTCGAACGACTCGACGCCCCACACGCGGGAGCGCGCCGACCGCAGCGCCTTCTTCGGCCGCCACGGGGGCGACCTGCAGGGGATGATCGACCACCTGGATTACATCGCAGGGCTGGGCGCCACGGCCGTATGGCCCACGCCGCTGTTGCTGGACGACGAACCCGAAGGTTCGTACCACGGCTACGCCTGCGGCGACTACTACCGCATAGACCCCCGGTTCGGCTCGAACGAACTGTATAGGGAGTTCGTAGGCAAAGCCCACGAGCACGGGCTGAAGGTGATTATGGACATCGTCACCAACCACTGCGGCACGGGCCACTGGTGGATGAAAGACCTGCCTTTCAGGGACTGGATACACCAGTTCCCCGAATACACCGGGACGAACGTCTGCTTCTCGACGAACATGGATCCCAACGCTTCGCGCTACGACCTTGACCTGCAGGAGAGCGGCTGGTTCGTGCCGTCGATGCCCGACATGAACCTCGACAATCCCTACGTGCTGCAATATTTCAAGCAATGGGCCGTGTGGTGGATCGAGTATGCCGGCCTGGACGGGTTCCGCGTCGACACCTACCCCTACAACGAGAAGGTGCCGATGAGCGAGTGGTGCGCGGCCGTACGCAGGGAATACTCCGATTTCAACATCGTGGGCGAATGCTGGACGTCGTCGATCCCGCAACTGGCATACTGGCAGGGCGGCAATCCCAACAAGGACGGCTTCGACTCGCACCTGCCGTCGATCATGGATTTCCCGCTGCAGGAGGCCATCTGCCGGGCGCTGCCCACCGACTCGCTCCGCTGGGGCGAGGGCATGACGCGCGTCTACGACTGCCTGTCGCACGATTTCGTCTACCATGACCTGTCGAAAATGATGATCTTCGTCGCCAACCACGACACCGACCGCATCGGCGACATCGTACGCGGGAACCCCGACCGGCTGAAACTCTCGATGGCGATGCTGGCCACGATGCGCGGCATCCCGCAGATATTCTCGGGTGACGAGATGATGTTCACCTCGAAGGACCTCTCGCAGGGACACGGCGGG
>ERZ827197.1808-NODE-1808-length-16104-cov-3.406131_pt1 | contig 16104 bp, 12 predicted proteins | sample MGYA00519867_ERZ827197 | MGnify/ENA primary metagenome ERZ827197 (study PRJEB31778, sample SAMEA3449278) | human gut metagenome | biome: human gut; feature: human-associated habitat; material: faeces | place: United Kingdom | collected 2010/2012 ...
ATTCCTTTTCATCATCTTTTAATGTTACTTTTCCAGAAAAAGCCACTAATGCATGAATATCATTATATCCTTTTTTGTTTATGTACTCTTCAAATGCTTGACGATACTTTACAGCACTTTCTCTTGAATTAGTTATTACCATAGCTTTTGCAGTTCCACCAAGCTCATCCATTACTGTTGTTCTGAAATGTTCAACAATAACTTCTATTCTTTGTGCTATATTGGTTTCATGCAATTCAACAAATCTTGCAATCTGTCTTTTAGCACTATTTGTCTTACACTTTGGATCTTCTGCAACTTCTTTATTAATCTGGTAATAGGTCTTATAGGTTGTATAATTTTGTAATACATCAAGAATAAAGCCTTCTTCTATTGCCTGCTTCATAGAATATATATGAAATGCTTCTCTTTGTCCTTTCTTATTTACCCTACCAAATAACTGTATTGTGGTTGGCTTTGGTGTTGCTGTAAATGCAAATACAGATACATTTTCTTGTTTTCCATGCTTTGCAATTTCTTCTACAATTAAATCCTCAGTAGTACTTTCATCTATGCTTACTTCACCAGATCCAAGTGTCATTGTCACAGCCGCCATATCTTTTCCTGCTGTTGATGAATGTGCTTCGTCTATGATTACTGCAAACTTCTTATTTTTCAAATTAGCCACATCATCTACAATATATGGAAATTTCTGAATAGTTGTTGCTATAATCTTTGTATTTCCATCAAGAGCAATAGCAAGATCAGACGAATTACATTTATCATCCATAACTTTTATAAGTCCAGATTTATGCTCCATCCCCATAATTGCCGATTGTAACTGTCTGTCTACAACAACCCTATCGGTAACAATAATGATATTATCATAAATAATTTTGTTATATGCATCATGAAGTGAAGATAATCGGTAAGCAAGCCAAGCAATAGAATTTGTTTTTCCAGATCCAGCAGAATGTTGTATTAAATAATTCTGTGTAGAACCATTTTCATATACATCTGCAAGTATCTTATGTAATACATCTCTTTGATGGAATCGAGGAAAAATAATATTTTCTTTTATCTTCTTTTTACCAGTAGCCTCATCTTCCTTTTCTTTCACTTCAATAAACATAAATTTACTTATTATTTCAAGAATAGAATCCTTTGTAAGTACATCTTCCCACATATAGAAAACACTATATTTATCTTCAAATATTGGATTTCCTGCACCTGCATTGACACCTTCACCATTACCCATATTAAAAGGTAAAAAGAATGTTGCATCTTTTTCAAGTTTGGTTGTCATATAAACTTGTTCTAAATCCATTGCAAAATTTACTAATGCACCAGCCTTGAATAAAAATAGTCTTGTCTTTGGATTTCTTTCTGTTCTGTACTGATAAATAGCATCTTCATAGCTTTGTCCTGCTACATTACATTTTAATTCAAATGTCATAATAGCAAGTCCATTTAAAAATATTACAAGATCTATTCTTTCTTTATCAGATGCCCAGACTTCCTCCATAACAGAGAATACATTTTTTTCATATTTTTCAACAAGTTCTTTGTTAAAGTCTGTTGCAGGTTTTGTATACATCAAATCAAGTTTTATATTTGAAATTTCTATACCATGCTTTAAAACATCAATTAAGCTACTACGTGCCTTTGTAACTTCTGCATTGATATAACTTACAAGTGTTTCTTCTAAATCCTGCTTATATACTTTTCTTAAGGCTTCCATTTCATCTGGTTGTGTGTCATTCAAAAATTTGAATAACATTTCTCTATCCATTGCATGTAAGCGGTCATATTCTTTATCTTTTCTTACAACATAACCATTGTTATTTTTTAGATAGTCCATGATGAAATGTTGATACTGCTTTTCAGTCAATATTTCATTCATTTGTACTTCCTCCACTAATATGCTTTTAATCTTTTAATAAACTGTCTTGCAAATAACAACGCAATTTGATCACAAGTATATTTTGATGAATCAATCGCCTGTATATCTGCTATTGATGGATATTTTTCTTTTAACTGTTCAATCGTTATATTATGTAAAATTGGAAGAATCAATTTTTGTCCGTTCTGATTCTGTCTATTCAAAAATTCTGATAGTTCTCTTTCTGTCCATTCTCTACCAAAGAAATTTGTTGATATAACAATAATTGCAAATTCTGATTTTTTAGTTCCTTCAAGAATCTTATCCTTGAATTTATCGCCCCATTCTAATGTTTCTTTATCATAGAATATCTTAACTCCTAATTTATTAAGCGAGTTGTACAATTCTTCTATAAGAGCTTCTTTGTCTGCATTAGCATGAGAAATAAACACATCATATTCTGGTAGCATTTTTGCTTTATATTTTGGCGCAACTTCCATAGATACTCCATTCATTTTATCTATAAATGCTTGGTCACTTTTTATACTTTCTAAGCACGAAATTAACTGACTATATGCATCTAATGATCTATGAAATAAAATTGTTTTCATTCTACTTCCCAACGGATGATCTTGTAAGTATTGATTATAAAAAATTTCAACATCATTAACCCATATTTCACTTGGACGATTGTATTCATTTATATTAGTGCCTATAGTTGCCGCATTAATTGGTGATTTTATGTTTTTAGTTCGATCTAATAAACCATTTAACTGTTCTTCAAATGTTGCCATTATTGAACCTCCTTCTTTCCTGTCACATATTCATATATAACTGACTTCTTGTACTGTTCAAGTGTATCTAACTGCTCTTTTTTTTCTTCAATAGCACCATCTATTTCAGCACATTTTTTATCCAAATATTTTACTATCTTCTTTTGCTCCGTTTTTGGCGGTAATAACACATTTGTTTTCCTTAATGTTTGAAGTGATAAATTATTGATTGTTGTACCTGCAAATGATAATTCAAAAATTGTTTTTATGTAATTTGCTTGTAGTAAATAATAGATATATTCTCTATTGTATTCCTCTTTTAGCTCTATAAATCCTACACTTTTTCCTAATAAAACATTTTCATTGTTATAAAATGCCAAATTTCCAATAGTTCCATTTAATGATATTAATATTGTATGTGTCGTTAAATTAGTTTTATAGGTATTATAAATCCTTTCTGTAATTCTTTGTGTATTATCTTTTATAGCAATATTTCTCTTTTTAATGTTGTTGCCGTTAATAAAATAAAAGTTGGTTTCACCATCCTCGAAAGTAACAGTTCCATGAATTCCATCCCCTATTTTTTTTGATATCCATCCCAATCTACTTATTTTCCATTCATTCGGAATTTGACCAATTAACTCAATTCCACTATCTTTCATTTCAACATCTGGATCTAATCCTTTTGTTACTGCTTCTGTGATAATTGATTTTTTGTATTCTTCAAGTGTTTCTATTTGCTTTTCAATATCCGTATGCAATGCATCTATTTCTGGAATTGCTTTATTAAGATAATCCGCAATTACTTTTTGTTCGTCTAATGTTGGAACTGGAATATCAATGTGCTTCATATCCTGCCAATTAGTTGTCCACAAATCATCTACAATACCATGTCCCCATTTGTAAAATTCATCTGCAAATTGTATTGTATGAAAAAGCCAATTATAATAATCTGGATTCATTTCATCTCTTGGCTTCATAACTGTATTAATCAATGAAACTGAACCATCATATTCTGATACACCGCAAGATCCACGTCTATCCGATCTACTATTAATTGCAAAATCTCCCTTTTTTACAAGTTTTCTATCATCATGTGCATTTGTTTTTGCCGCTGAATCTAATTGAGGAACAATCCCATTCATTGTTACAGATAAAGGTGGATAATCTTTATCGCTTACTTTTTGCGTCCTAAGTTCATATATACTACTAATTTTAGATAATTCCCAGTCTTTAGGAATCATACCAAGCCAAGCAGTACCACTATCTTTCATTTCTGCCATATTAATTACCTCCGAATAATTTTTTAATTCTTGAATCAACGGAAGCTTCTAATTCATTGAATCTTTTAGCAAGTTCATCACTTGATGCAGGAGCTTGATATTTATAAAAATATCTTGTAAATGGTATCTCTGCACCAGTCTTTATTACAGGATTTTTCTTTCCTAAATCTTCTTCCAAAAATGCCTTTGCATCTGGTACATGTGGTAATACTTCGCTTGCCATATAATCATCAATATTTGTTTCCCATGGTACTATTTCTGTGTCTTTTGTTTCTGTATCATAAATTACATTGCCTTTTTTATCTTTTTGAATCTCTGCTGTTTTATCCATTACTGATAAACCTTTTATGATTTTATCAGCAATCTTTTTTAAATCTTTTGCATCTGAAATAATTCCAGATAGAATATTATTTACCACTGGTGTAAATGTTTCTGGATTCTTATATACCTTGTCTGATACAGCATTATTTAGAGCATCAACAATAGCATCATATATAGGCTTATTTTTCTTAAAATTATCTAATTTATTTTTATCCTTACCTGTCAATTCATCCATATTTTCAAGTTCATCAACTTTTGCTTCATCATAGAGAGTTGATAACGCACCACTTGAAAGCATTGTATTTATTCTATCTTCTGTTATTGCATAGCTTCTTTGAAGTGGTTGCATAACCGCATATTCACGATAGATAAATTCTGTATTATCATAAATCTGGCAATGCTCATTTTCTTTAAAGTCTGCATATAACTTTGTAATAGCAACTCTATCTTTTGGTGTGATTTCACATTTTTTATTACCAAGATTTTTTCTAAGTTTGTTACAAAGGTGTGATGCATCAATAAGCTGTATTTTGCCTTTTCTTTCTGCTCTTTTATTTTTAGAAAGTACCCAAATATATGTAGCAATTCCAGTATTGTAAAACATATCTGTACTTAATTGAATAATTGCTTCTATATAGTCATTTTCAAGTAACCATCTTCTGATCTGTGATTCACCAGATGATGTACCACCACTAAATAAAGGTGAACCATTTTCAATAATAGCGGCTCTACCACATTCATCATCCATCTTATTTATTGCAGACTGAATAAACAATAACTGCATATCTCCAGAACTTGGTGCTCCTGCTGGGAATCTTCCAGATGTTCCCTTTAATACTTCTGCTTTTACTGCCTCTTCGTCACCTTCTGGTGCATCCTTGCCGCCCCATGGTTGTCCAAAAGGCGGATTTTCTATAACAAATCTCATCTTTGTATCTGTAAAGCAATCTGCTTTCATTGTGTCTTGTAATCTGATATTATCCGCATTTTGTCCACGAATAAGCATTTCTGCAAGACACATAGCATAAGACTCTGGATTTACTTCTTGTGAAAATAATCTTACATCTGCTGTCGGATTAAAACGTTTAATATAATTGTTTGCAGTTGAAAGCATACCGCCAGTTCCAGCGGCTTGATCTAATATTGTTACAATTTTTATATCATCACAACCCTCTGCAAGTAGAATTGAAACCATTGCTTTTATAATATCTCTACCTGTGTAATGATCACCAGCTTCGGCATTTTCAGAAAATTTTCTAATAAGTTCTTCAAAGATATATCCCATTTTCATATTATCAATGACTTTTGGATCTAAATCTATTTCACTAAATGCTTTTACTACTGCTAAAAGTCTGTTATGCTTATCCATCTTATCAATCTGTTTATCAAACTCAAGATTTTTTATAATGTCTTGAATGTTGGCAGAAAAGCCATTAATATAGCTTTTAAAATTTGATGCAAGATGATCCGCATCATTTACAAGTTCTGCTAATGTAAATTCACTTGTATTATAGAACTGATATCCAGAAATCTTATACATAGCCTTTGCAGGATATGTCGGCATCTTTTTATATTGTGCAACAACATCATCTTTTGTTTCCTGTAATGCACATTCAAAACGTCTAATAATTACCATAGGAATTATTACATCTTTGTATTTATCACTTTGATATGGCCCTCTTAATTTATTTGCAATAGACCATATAAAATTAACTTCTGTTGATACATCAATAGGATTATCATCCCAAAATTCTTCAATCTTACTAATATCTGCCATTGTAAAAAGTTCTCCTTTGTCTTTCTTTTTAGTATATAAAATTACCTGTCCAATAATCTGTACATCTATTTGTCATACCTTTATATTATACTACATATTGGCTTGTTTTTCCTCATATATTTGCGCTACACGCCTTGATGCTAATGCATCAATTTCCAATCCACATCACATAAAACTACCAATTAAAAAACACTTTCAGCTTTTTATAGCCAAAAGTGCAATTTTAAAGTCTAAAATTTAAATTTATATTTACATTTTTTATTATCTATTCATGCATTGCTCTACGCATATTTTCATTTTTCATTCGTTGTACAACTCATTCCTTTTTAATCACTTGTTTAATACTTATTTCTTTAAATTCATAAAAAGCACTATTCATATTTTGAACCATTTTAAATAAGACTCTAACTTCTTTATAAAGACTTACACACATGTTATAGGCATCTTTAATATGTCATTGTTTAATATAATTTTCTACTATATACACCGCTCCTTAAATCTTTGTACATAATCCATTACTTTTTCATTATTATTTATTACTGCGTAATCAAAGGATTCTTTATATCTTTTCTACCCAGCAGACACACCGTCTCCACATGCAACGGCATCTTTGTTGGAACACACATTTTCTGCCTCGTGTTCTTCAAAAGAACACATATTATTATCATTCAACAAGTCATGATTATCGCTCATTTTTAAGCTCCTCCTTGTTGTCTACACAGCCTTTTCACAAAGATTCATATATCGGTCTCTGGCATATGGTATGCTTCTGTCATCCATACCCTTTAGCACAAATGTCAGCTTATACGGATCAGCTGTGCCATCCTCTTCCATATCACCGACAACGACTTTCTCCACAATGCTTTCAAATACTACTCTGTCAAATTCATCAAGTACATCAGCCCCTTTAAGCTTCTGCCTGATGAGTTTCATCTTATCAGCAATATTCTTCTGTGATAATACGCAGTCAGAAAATAAATGCTTTTCTTCTTCACATTTATCCAACTTATTGCTAATCTCACTGTATTTATCGTCATAAGCTTCTTTAGAAATTTTATCATCCAGATACATATCAGTCAATTTTTTTCTCTTCTTTTCAAGCGAGGAAATCTCTTTCTCAATACGCTTCAATTTTTCTGTACTGTCGTCTTTGGATAATGTTTCTTCCACTGATGACAACACAGATTCAAGTACATCATCAAAATTCTCTGCAAGCAACTTAAACATCTCAAGAAACGCATTTTCGATAACCACTTCATCTACGGCTTTGCTATGTGGGCAGTTTGCAATTCCTTTATTCGTTGCCGTCCGGCATTTCCATACCGGCTTTTTATGCTTTGTATCCTGATTATGAGAACGTCTGGTGAGATTAGTTCCACAGAAACCACACTGACACATACTGCTAAAAGCGTATTTTCTTGCAAACTTGATTCTCTCCGCATCTGATACATTTTCATTAGTACGATATCTGCTTTTTAAAATATCCTGAACTTTATCCCACTCTTCCTCTGAAATAATGGCTTCATGATGATTCTTCGTATAATATTTATTGGATTCACCGTGATTATCCAGACGCCTCTTTGATATCGGGTCTACTGTGTAAGTTTTTCCCATAAGCAAATCGCCCTTGTACTTTTCATTCTTAAGAATTCCCCTAACACCGCTGTCTGTCCACTTAACATTGCCCTTTTTATTGACCTTACCAAGCCTCGTAAGCTCCTTCGCAATTCTATATGCACCATATCCCTGCAGATACAAATCATAAATCAGGCGAACTGTCTCTGCTTCTGCTTCATTGATAGTTATACTCTTATCCTCCGGGTTATAATCATATCCGAGACATCCGTTAAATCCCATCAGCTCTCCTCTGGACATTTTCATCTGCACACCCATTGTCACATTCTGGGATAAAGACTCAACCTCATTCTGTGCAAGAGCAGATAAAAGTGATAACTGCATCTCACTTTCCATCTTTGATGTGTCAATATTCTCTTTTTCAAAAATTACTGTAACTCCCTTTACCTTTAGCATTCTGGTATATTGCAGTGTATCAACAAGATTTCGTGAAAATCTTGATACTGACTTCGTAATTACAATATCTATAAGACCATTCATACAATCATCAATCATCTTAAGAAACTGCTCTCTTTTCGTTGTTTTGGTTCCTGTGATACCCTCATCAGCGTATATCCCAACCATAACCCACTCTTTATTGGAATCTATCTTATCCTGATAGTACTGCTTCTGTGAATTAAAGCTCTGTATCTGCTCTTCTCCATTCGTGCTGACACGGACATATGCTGCTACTCTTTTTCTTGTAATAGTAAGTGGTTTTCCCATCTTTCTGCGGTCTCTGATAACAGGACCATCCACTTTCTTTATTACTTCTACCTGTTTTTCATCCATAGAAAACGCTCCTTCCCTAAAATCTGTCTGTATAAAATAAATTGGCAGTAACATCATTTCTGCTACTGCCTACACTATAATTCAAAATATAAATGTTAACGAATGTGCGGCTATGCTGTCATAAAAGTTATAACATCATATTCACTCATAATATGAATTCTTGTTCTACTGTACTCATCTTCGGTAATCAGTCCCTTGCGGAAAATCCACCCAAGTACAGCCAGTTTCTTGGCTAATTCTAATTCTTTTGCCATGTGTAAACACCCCCTTCTTAAAATACTAAACATATCACCTTCTTTTACCGAAATCTCAATTGTGATAATCATACCGTTGAAAGATACTTCATTTGGCTTTCTGCATATCACATGTTGTCAGTCTCACAGCTGACCTTTAGTCCCCCGAATCGCTTCGTGACCTGTGGGCTACTCCTGTTCGAGTCCGTTTCCCACCCTTGACGGAAGTGTCTTCACCCGCTCCGTTTCCTACCGGAAATATCTTCGCTGGTTCTGTTGGCATATGATAAAGCTCATTTAGTTTTCAATGTGCAAAAAAGTTGTAGAACATATGTTTGTTCTATGTTATAATATTTATAGCCATTTCAGATATCTTCTGCTGTCTGCTGGCTATGTTTTGTTGTGATAATGATAGTAAATTTTGAGAATGAAACACATTGACGACATGTTGACTGGAAGTTGACATAGACATGGAGAAAGTATGAAAAATCAATTGACATTTGCACATGTGACAGGTGCATTACTTGACAATAAAATAAAGACTTACCCACAGCACCGGCTTGTGCGTGACCTGTTTTCGCTCTGCCTGTTGGATGAAGCCTCTGACTATGGTGAAGCTTCAGATGATAACATCACATTCAGCCGCTGGTGTAATGGAGCAAGATCTGTTCCTGTAGATATTCTGAATGAATACAAAAATGATACCGGGCGTAATCAGATGATTACGGACTTTAAGAACAAGATTATTCCTAATCTTATAAATGTTTCTAATACCAGATATTTGTTGGAAGATATGATTAATAACAGCCGAAAAATAATTGGCATTACCAAAGCTGATGAATTAATTGCCATTGATGATAATGCCACATTTTTTACAGATGTTATGCTTTACGCCATATTATCTGACCATAACAGAAAGAACCTGTATTCACCGGAGCTTACTGACATTCTGCTAAGTAATCGTTTGCCGGCTGTTGTAAAAGAATTCATCGGAAGAAATGATGAGATAAAAGAATGTGGCAGACTGCTTGCTTCTGAATCCGTTGTTTTCATAAATGGAATCGCAGGAATAGGAAAAAGTGAACTGGCAAAATATTATGCCAGCAGGAATAAAAAGAAATATACCAATATCATCTACCTGTTTTATTCCGGCAGCCTGCGAAAAGACATTGCAGCCATGGAATTTTCAGATGATACATCAGATATGGATGAGGATGCTCTATTTGACTCACATTACCGACTGCTACGCTCCCTGCATCAGGACAGCCTTGTGATACTGGATAACTTTAATGCACTTCCTAAGGATGATGCTTTTTTCAAAGAATTTGTAAAGAATGATTTTGAATTGCTTGTCACGACACGCTGTGAAGTAAAACAATATGCTTCGATTAAGATTAAAGAGATAGCATCTGAAAAAGACCTTTTACAGCTTTTTGCTTCGCATTGTCCTTATTCGGATAATGATACTGAAACAGTTAAACAGATAATAAGAGAAGTTCATTCCCACACCCTGACTGTCGTATTATCAGCTCTTTCACTTGCAGCAGGCGGTCTTGAGCCTGATGAATTACTGCATGAATTAAAGCAGTGTGGGATTAATATCACAGATAGTGAAAATGTGGAATTATATAAAGATGGGGATTATCATGATGGGCTTATGATTGAACATTTGCGTATTCTTATGCAGATCAGCCGGCTTAACTCTTCTCAAACCGATATACTTAAGAACCTGTCAATCCTTCCGGTATCCGGCGTGTATAAGAATCATTTCAGGAACTGGCTGCAGCTCGCCTCTTTGCATGATGTTAATTATCTTGCCCGATATGGTTTTATAACGGATGACATAGAGAATAAGAAAATAAACCTGCATCCTCTGATACAGGAAATCATATATGAGGAATTAAATCCTTGCATTTCCAATTGTCAGACACTTGTAAACAGTCTTCACTCAATCTGCTTGATGCATGGCTTAGAAGTCCGAAAGCCCGATAATACGATACAGGCTATGATAAGTGTTGTAGAAAACATCATCAATGATAATTCTGCCTGTTATCTGCTATTCCTTCAGGATATGTTTCCATATCTTGAAAAATACTCTGTCAGGGATTATATGTCAAAACTGGCTGACCGGATATCATGCCTTATGGAACAGGAGCATATCGATTCTGTCTGTGACAGAGCATTACTTTTAGACTATAAAGCAGAGCTTGCATACATGAGAAAGGATTATGATGTGGCTGTAAAAAAGCGTGAAAAAGCTATACACCTGCTTGAAAATGAAGATGACACTATGAACACCATGAATCAGAAACGCTATATCAATCTACTCTCAAATCTTTACAACAATCTGTCCAATGTATATCTTGCACTTAAAAAAGCTGATAAAGCGACCGAAGCCTTACACAATGCATTTGAAATAAGAATTTCATATGCTGACACCGGCATAATTGAAACGCACGATATGCTTCAACAGATGCTTAACCTTGTAAATATGCTAATACTTGCTGGTGATTTAGAGCTTGCACGGCTTGTCCTTAATCAATATGATACTCTTGTAACAGATAACGAAGGCAACAATACTTTGGATTATGGCTGCTGCCGGCTTTCCGCCGGAATAATTGCATTAAAAGAAGGTAAACCAGTAGAAGCCGAAAAGAATCTGCTGGATGCAGAGAGTATTATCGGTGCTGCTATGGATACCGGGGATTCTGATTCAGCTTCATCTGATACTGCTGTTTCAGCATATGATAATTATGTTTCTAAGAACAACTATCTAAAATCTGTATACGGATATCTGAATAATCTATATGCCAGATGGCACAAGCCTGAGAAAGCACTGGAATATAAAGAAAAATGGCTGAATGCCAGAAATGAACAAAATAAGAATATCACACACAGAAACGCATAAACTATTAATGCCACTAGGAAAAACTGTTTGACATCGCCAGATATCAATGGTATAGTATCTTTAGTGGTTGCGCTGCGGAAACTTGCGATGCCCGCAGCCGGTGGAGTTCCATGCGTGGGCTCCACTTTTTTTATGCCAAAATAAAGGAGGATTCAGAGATGGCTAATAAAACATTTTTCACATATGATGAGCAAATCGAAAAGCTGGAAAAAGAAAAACAGCTTGTTATTTCTGATCCCGAATTTGCCAAAACCACTTTACAAAAGTTAGGCTATTTTTCATTAATCGGCGGTTATAAGGATTTATTTAAACATAAACCATCCGGTAATTATCTACATGGTGTTACTTTTGAAGAAATTACCGCTTTCTATTACTTTGACGAAGAATTAAGAACGCTCTTTCTAAAATATATCTTACATGTGGAAAGACAGTTGAAATCCATGCTTTCCTACTACTTTTGCGAAAAATATGGAGAACAACAGACGGCATATTTAACTGCAGGTAATTATAACTATACTCGCAGAAATCAAAGCAAAATAAATCGCCTGATTACTACCTTAAGTAAAACTATCGCCTTGCCAAGCAACTATAGTTATATCACTCATCATGCAACAGTGTATGGAAATGTCCCTTTATGGGTAGCAACCAATGCGCTTACGTTTGGACAAATTTCAAAAATGTATCAATATACGACTTCTGATATCCGCACCAAGGTTAGTCTGAATTTTGCCAATATGTCAGAGGTTCAGTTGCATCAGCTCATCCGTATCCTCGCAAGCTGTAGGAATGTATGTGCTCACAACGAGAGACTTTATTCATTTCAAGTAAATGAAGCAATCCCTGATACTGTTTTACATAGCAAATTACAACTACCACGGAAAAAAGGACAATATGCTATTGGAAAGAAGGATCTATTCGCAGTAGTGATTGCTTTGCGTTATCTTATTGACAATCAGGAATTTAAACAATTTAAAGCTGAGCTCAAACAATTGATTCATTCCGTTCGCAAGAACTGCCCACACATCAGCCAGGAGCTGCTATTTTCCAAAATGGGTTTTCCTGAAAAATGGGAAAAAATTATGTGCTATAAAAAATAGTTGCATGACGTACAATCAGTGAGAGAAGTTACACCATGTTTTCTATTAATATAACCGACGTAACTATTCTTCATCATAAAAGTCATCAAGTACATATGTTGTTACAGGTGTAATATAAAGTTCATACTTAATAACAAGCCTTACCAGATCATTGCCATCAATTAACGTTATTGGTGTACCTTCTCTTGCTGCCTCCCTTGCTGCATTAGTAAATCTGCTATTTGTAATAAACACTCCATAATCTGCCTGAAATTTATTCATAGCCCCCAAAAACTGATTTATATCAGGCTCACTCACAGGAGCTGTGTTATATCGTTTACATTGAATTACAACTCTGGTTGTTCTGAAATCATCATCGTCTGTATGATATCCATATCCATCAATTCCACCATCATTCGATATTTTAATACCCTTATCCGTAAACTGTACTCCCATTTTAGTCAGTAATGCTCTCGAGAATTGTTCAAATTTCTTAGGAGACATATTTGCTATTGCACTTTGCAATTTGACCTTAACATCATCCAATATATCATCAGCATTTATACTGTTTTCATCTTCGATTTCTTTTGGCATTACACTATTCTTCTCTTTATTCTTGGCTGATTTTTCTTCCCAATAAACAGCTGCCTTTTCTCGAACCTCCTTCTTAACATCAAAATTTGAAACATCAACAGCGGCTCCTTTTTCCGTTAATGTCACAAGTGGTTTATATCTAACATATGTAAGGAATCCCAAATAACTTAACTCTTTAAGAGCAAAATTAAACTTAAAATCAAATTTCTTATATTTAGAACCGGTTTTATTAGATGTATATAGCTTTTGTTCAAATTCAGCAATCTTCTCGTCTTTTTCGCTAATTCTATCCCTAATTTCTGCTCTCTCCAATTGCCCCCCGGCTTCTTGTAGCACTTCTATGATTGGCTTTATTAAGTATGAAACTTGTTCCTCTGTATTTAATGTATCGTAAAACATTATGTGCCTTCCTTTTCTTTGCATATTTTGTTATTTATTAAATAATATCCAATATTCTTGTAATATGATAGCCCATATCATAATAATTATTTCTCTGATAAATGATTATTTATCATATCAATCTTCGATGGTGGTCTGACCATTCATTAACATTGGAAGAAGCCAGTCTCTGAGAGTGATAAGCTGCACATTTTCTTTGGTGTTGCTATTGATAAGATTATATATAGGTAATATTGAATCATTGAACTGATTTAACAGTGATTGTGGTGGAATAGGCACAATCAAATTTTTCAGAGTTTCTTGACTTACATTCTTCAAAATGGAACCACCGGTTTGAGTTGCGGAACTACCTTCAAATTGTCTTAAATATAATGTTAAGTAGTTTTGTAAGGTATTATCAGATGGTGTACAACAAATAATAAATCCACAAAAAATTATATTACTACTTGGATTGCATAATATTCTTGTAGCTCCTGGTATCCCACTACGGGCAATGATAATGCTATCATCAGATACATAGTATTTATCACCTTGTTGCTTTGGAAGACATATCTCATCAAAATTGCTTTCGTCAAGAAAAAGCGTAGAAGATGAAATGTTTCGTACATTAATAATTTTATATATGGTATTACCATCAACATTTTTGTCGTAGTTAATACCGTTACGAAAAGAGCATATTGTCCCCAGTGGCTTAACTTTCCAATCGGCTGGAATTAGATGATTAATCATTTTATTCCATACCATTAGCCCATTTGAAGCCTTGTATGGTTGTCCGTCCTCGTTAGGAAAATTATATTGAGTGAACCAATAATCATACAACAGCTGGAGTTGCTGCTCTAAATAATCATTTATCTGGTGATTTTTTCTGATTTTCTCATCAATAAGTGAGAGTAACTTGGTAACTCTTTCTTGTATTTTCAAACTTGGAAGAGGAATATCTATATTCTCAAAAACACTCTTACTAAGTATTGGTGTTCTGGTAACAGATGCAATTGAAAATAAATAATCTTTTTTCCCTTTTAACCAATAATAAACATATCTTGGATCAACCAATTTATGATTAAAATCTATTATTGCATTAATCTGTTGGTTTGTCGCACACCTACTATTACACATAGCAACATTTCCCATATCCCATCCTATACATCCTGTAAGCACACTTATTCCATCAATGGAATTTGATTCTATTGATTTCAATCCCTCCTCAGTTATAGTTTTTTCAGACTTTTCTATCAAGTAATCACCGTGTAAATCAGAAGGTGAAATAAACATTATATTTCCTCCATAATATTCATTCACACCAGTTAATGGAGTTTTTCCTGTTACTACACGTCCTATATCCTTAATTTTCATAAAGACATTTCTCCTATCCAATATATTTTCTATGAGCAATCTTAACATTACTCTGCTTGACCATTGCATATTGCAATGTTGTATCTATTCGTTGATGTCCTAATAATTTTTGTAATTGTTCTATTGGCATCCCCTTATCAATGGCTACTGTTGCCAGTGTTCTTCTAAACTTATGAGGATGAACTTTCTCTATATTCAATCGCTTTCCCATTTCTCGAAGTCTCAGTTCTATCCCACCTATTTTCATTCGATTGTATGGTGCTTTAAGTGATACAAACAATGCCTCATTATTATCTGTCCTTGAATCAAGATAATTCTGCAAATGTATCTTCGTTCTGGCATCAAAATATACCATGCGTTCCTTATCTCCTTTACCAAACACAATACATTCTCTTTCATCAAAAGAAATATCATCTCTGTTCAGTAGCACCAGTTCACCCACACGCATTCCTGTTGAAGCCAAAATATCAATCAGCGCTAAGTCTCTTGGATTATCGCAGTTATCTCTCATAGATTCTAATTGTTCATCTGTGTACGTTTCCTTTATAGTACTAGCAGCCTTAATTCTATGTATTCTGCGAACTGGACTTTTAATAATATAATCCTCATCCTCCAACCAAGAAAAAAAACTTGAAAATATCCTTCTAATATTATCAATTGTTACCTTGCTTGATTGTTTCTCCTTCTGATATTCCGCCAAATAAGTTCTTAGGTCTTCTGTAACAATTGTACAAACTGATTTTCCAATACTATCAAGCATTTGCTGTATTGTATTTTTATAGTATATCAGTGTTTTTTCTGAACAACCTTCAATCCTTTTTGCAGAAAGAAATACTTCCAAATAATCCACTTCTTTTTTCTCTGTATCAGCTTCTTGTTTGGCTTCAATGGAAACATTATAAAGATATATCTCCAATGTAGTCTTCAACTTGCTTAATTGTTCATTATTTAGTGACGAAATCATCTCTCTTATGATCTCTGATATTATTTTCTCTTTCATGTGTTTCTCCTTTATATGTGAGAACCACCATGAAGTGGAGTTCTTGTATTTGCTCTCGCCACTTTCAAGAGTTATTTTTTATATTATAAATGATTATTTATCATATCAATCTTCGATGGT
>ERZ827197.1810-NODE-1810-length-16087-cov-4.329279_pt1 | contig 16087 bp, 9 predicted proteins | sample MGYA00519867_ERZ827197 | MGnify/ENA primary metagenome ERZ827197 (study PRJEB31778, sample SAMEA3449278) | human gut metagenome | biome: human gut; feature: human-associated habitat; material: faeces | place: United Kingdom | collected 2010/2012 ...
CCGCCACGGCGTTCAACAACGTCAAGAAGGCGACGATCGAGAACAAGGGCGTGCTGAACAACGCGATTTCGACCTTGATCTTCAAGGAGCTGCAAAAGGCCGGCGTGAAGACGCACTACATTGAGACGCTCAACGAGCGCGACCAGCTCTGCCGCCGTGTCGAGATCATTCCGCTCGAGGTGATCGTGCGCAACACGATCGCCGGGTCGATGGCCCAGCGCCTCGGGATCGAGGAGGGCACGCAGCCCGGGAACGTGATCTACGACATCTGTTACAAGAAGGACGAGCTGGGCGATCCGCTCATCAACGACCACCACGCCGTGGCGCTGGGCGCCGCGACCTACGGGGAGCTGGACGAGATCTATAAGATGACGGCCAAGATCAACGAGGTGCTCAAGGGGCTGTTCGCCAAAATGAACATCAAGCTCGTGGACTTCAAGATCGAGTTCGGCAGGACGTCGGACGGCGAGATCGTGCTGGCCGACGAGGTGTCGCCCGACACCTGCCGTCTGTGGGATGCCACGACCAACGAGAAACTCGACAAGGACCGTTTCCGCCGCGACCTGGGCAAGGTCCGCGAGGCTTACGAGGAGATTCTGGCGCGCCTGCAAAAAATCGTCGGGTAGTATGATGGAAGTGATCCGCGACCGTGAATTGCACGAGGAGTGCGGGGTGTTCGGCATCTACGGAGTGCCGAACGCCGCGTCGCTGACCTATTACGGTCTCCACGCCTTGCAGCACCGCGGGCAGGAGGGGGCCGGCATCGTCTCGGTGGACGAGAGCGGCACGTTCCGCCGCATCAAGGGCGGAGGGCTGGTGACGGAGGTTTTCGACGAGGCGAAACTCGCCACGCTGAAAGGTTCCACGGCCATCGGCCATGTGCGTTACACCACGGCCGGAGGCGGCGGCATGGAGAATGTCCAGCCGTTCCTCTTCCGCCACAACACGGGCGACTTCGCGCTGGCGCATAACGGCAATATCGTCAATTCGGAGTTGCTGCGCCGCCACCTCGAAAACAAGGGCAGCCTGTTTCAGTCGACCTCCGACAGCGAGATCCTGGCCCACCTGATCAAGAAGGAGACGCGCTACCACGACCGGCCGCGCATCTTCTCGATCATCGACGCGCTGAACATGCTCGAAGGGGCTTTCGCCTTCCTGATTATGACGGCCAACCGCATCTACGCCTGCCGTGACAAGTACGGCCTGCGTCCGCTGTCGATCGGCAAGCTGGGCGACGGATGGGTGGTGTCGAGCGAAACGTGCGCGTTCGACGTGCTGGGCGCGGAGTTCGTGCGCGACGTCGAGCCGGGCGAGATCGTGACGATCGACAGGCAGGGTATCCGCAGCCGCGACTACTCGATGTACAAGCGCTGCGAGATGTGCTCGATGGAGTATATCTACTTCGCCCGCCCGGACAGCGACATCGACGGCTGCAACGTCCACGCCTACCGCAAGGAGTCGGGACGCCTGCTCTGGAAGGAGGCTCCCGCCGAGGCGGACATCGTGGTCGGCGTGCCCGATTCGAGCCTCAGCGCCGCGATGGGTTACGCCGAGGCGAGCGGATTGCCGTATGAAATGGGACTTATCAAGAACAAGTATATCGGCCGCACCTTTATCCAGCCCTCGCAGGAGCTGCGCGAGAAGGGCGTGAGGATGAAACTTTCGGCCGTGCGTTCGATTGTCAGGGGCAAGCGCGTGGTGCTGGTCGACGACTCGATCGTGCGCGGCACGACCTCGCGGCGCATCGTCACGATGCTCAAGGAGGCGGGAGCCACCGAAGTGCACGTGCGCATCGCCAGTCCCCCGATGACCGATCCCTGCTTCTACGGCGTGGACACCTCGACACGCGAGGAGCTGATCTCGGCCCGCAAGAACACGGCGGGGGTCTGCGAGGAGATCGGCGCCGATTCGCTGGTGTTCCTCTCGCCCGAGTCGCTGTTGAAGGCGGGCAGCCGCAAGGAACTTTGCATGGCCTGCTTCACGGGGCAGTATCCCACGGCGCTCTACCAGTCGCCCGAGGAGGCCAACAAGGACGTAAAATGTTAGCGGACGCGAAGCGGTCATTGCGAGGAGGACGCAGGTCCGACGCGGCAATCTGAACCGGTGTTGTGACGTTACGGCATTTTTCCCGGATTGCCACGGCATCTGGCGATGCCTCCCAATGACGGGCCCGGAGAATGGGGATAAAAACAGGGAATTTAAATTATTTAAACCATATATTGCTATGGCTCAAAGTTATGAAAAGGCCGGCGTGAATCTCGAAGCCGGATACGAAGTGGTGCGGCGCATCAAAAAGCATGTGGCCTCGACCTCGCGTCTGGGTGTGATGGGCAACATCGGCGCCTTCGGCGGTATGTTCGACCTCTCGGCCCTCAAGGTGAAGGAACCGGTGCTCGTGAGCGGGACCGACGGCGTGGGAACCAAACTCAAGCTGGCCTTCGAGATGGACAAGCACGACACGATCGGCATTGATGCCGTGGCCATGTGCGTCAACGACGTGCTGGCGCAGGGCGCCGAACCGCTGGTGTTCCTCGACTACGTGGCCGTGGGGCGCAATGAACCCCAGAAGATCGAGGCCATCGTCGCGGGTGTCGCCGACGGCTGCCGTCAGGCCGGCTGTGCGCTGGTGGGCGGCGAGACCGCCGAGATGCCGGGCATGTACGCCGAGGGCGAGTACGACATCGCCGGATTCACGGTGGGCGTTGTGGAGAAGTCGCAGCTGATCGACGGTTCGAAGGTCAGGGCGGGCGACGTGCTGGTGGGCGTTGCGTCGAGCGGCGTGCACTCCAACGGCTTCAGCCTCGTGCGCAAGATCGTCGCGGACAACTGCCTGAACCTGCGCGAGTCCTATCCCGAACTGTCGAACAAACAGCTCGGCGAGGTGCTGCTCACGCCGACGAAAATCTATGTGAAGCAGGTGCTGGAGGTGGTTCGCAACTGCGACGTGCACGGCATCAGCCACATCACGGGCGGCGGTTTCGACGAAAATATTCCCCGCATCCTCCACGAGGGGCAGGGGCTTGAGATCGACGAAGGGTCGTGGGAGATTCTGCCCGTGTTCCGCTTCCTCGAAAAGTACGGCAAGGTGGCCCACCGCGAGATGTTCAACATCTTCAACATGGGCATCGGCATGGTCATCGCCCTCGATGCCGCCGAGGCGCAGAAGGCCATCGGCATCCTCACGGAGCAGGGCGAGCGTGCCACGGTCATCGGACGCGTAACCGACACCGAGGGTGTCGTCATCCGATAGAGGGATGCGGCGCCTTGCGGTTTTCGCCAGCGGCAGCGGCACGAACTTCGAAGCCATCGTCACGGCCTGCGAGCGGGGCGTGCTGGATGCCGAAGTCGTGCTGATGGTCTGCGACAAACCCGGTGCGAAGGTGGTCGAAAGGGCTGCCGCTCACGAGGTCGGGGCGTTCGTCTTCGCGCCGAAGCAATATGCCTCGAAGGCCGACTACGAGCGGGAGATCGTCGCGCGGCTGGATGCCGCGGGCGTGGAGCTGGTCTGCCTGGCGGGCTATATGCGCATTGTGGGCGACGTGCTGCTGGGGGCCTACGGCGGGCGGATCATCAACATCCACCCCTCGCTGCTGCCGGCCTTCCGCGGGGCGCATGCCATCGAGCAGGCGCTGGAATACGGCGTCAAGGTCTTCGGCGTGACGATCCATTACGTCGACGCCGAGCTGGACGGCGGACGCATCATCGCCCAGCGGGCCTTTCCCTACGAGGGCGATGACATCGGGGAACTGGAAGCGATGATTCATGCCGTGGAATATCCGTTATACATTGAAACTATTAAAAAACTGATCGAATAATGCGCGCATTAATTAGTGTAAGTGACAAGACCGGTGTCGTGGAGTTTGCCAAAGGGCTGCGGACTCTGGGCTGGGAGGTGATCGCCACGGGCGGTACGATGAAGCTCCTGGCCGACAGCGGCGTGGAGGTAATCAACATCAGCGACGTGACGGGATTCCCCGAGATCTGCGACGGCCGCGTGAAGACCCTGCATCCCAACGTGCACGGCGGACTGCTGGCCCGCCGCGACGATCCGGAGCACCTGAAAGCCCTGAAGGATAATCATATCGAGTTCATCGACATGGTCTGCGTGAACCTTTATCCGTTCCGGGAGACGATTTCGAAACCCGGCGTGAAGATGGAGGACGCCATCGAGAACATCGACATCGGCGGACCTTCGATGCTTCGCTCGGCGGCCAAGAACTGGGCCGACGTGACGGTGGTGTGCGACCCCGCGGACTATGACGCGATTCTGGACGAGATTCGCGCCGGCGGCAATACCGAAAAGGCCACGCGCCTGAAGCTCTCGGCCAAAGCCTATACGCATACCGCCGAGTACGACGCGATGATCGCCGCCTATATGCGCGCGCAGGCGGGTCTGAACGAGAAGCTTTTCCTCGAGTTCGACCTCGTGCAGTCGCTGCGCTACGGCGAAAACCCCCACCAGTCGGCCAAATTCTACCGCGAGGGGAAGGAGGTGCCCTATTCGCTGGCATTCGCCAGACAGCTCAACGGCAAGGAGTTGTCGTACAACAATATCCAGGACGCCAACGCCGCGCTGTGCATCGTGCGCGAGTTCGACAAGCCGTTCTGCGTGGGCCTCAAACACATGAATCCCTGCGGCGCCGCGACGGGCAAGGATGTCGTCGAGGCATGGACGAAGGCCTACGAGGCCGACAAGGTGTCGATCTTTGGCGGCATCGTGGCGACGAACTGCACGGTGACGCGCGAAGCGGCCGAGCTGATGAAGCCGATCTTCCTCGAAATCATCATGGCTCCGAAATTCGACGAGGGGGCGCTCGAAGTGCTCTCGGCGAAGAAGAACCTGCGCCTGCTCGAGGTCAGCATGGACAAGGGCGACGTGGACCCGAAACAGTATGTGAGCGTCAACGGCGGCCTGCTGGTGCAGGACCTCGACGTGGCGACGAAGGCCGTTACGGCCGATATGTGCGTCACGAAGGCGAAGCCCGCTGCGGAGCAGATGGAGGACCTCAATTTCGGCTGGCATATCGTCAAACACGTGAAGTCGAACGCCATCGTGGCGGTGAAGGACGGCCGGACGCTGGGCGTCGGCGCCGGACAGATGAACCGCATCGGCTCGGCGGAGATCGCCCTGAAGCAGGCGCATGCCGCAGGCGTCACCGAGGGTCTCGTGCTGGCGTCGGACGGTTTCTTCCCCTTCGACGACTGCGTGACGCTGGCCGCCGAATACGGCGTGACGGCGATCGTGCAGCCCGGCGGTTCGGTCCGCGACGAGGATTCGATCCGGAAGGCCGACGAGAAGGGTATCGCCATGGTATTCACCGGTGAGAGGCACTTCAAGCATTAGTATCACCGGCGTTACCATTTTGGGGTAGTACAGAAATCCGACCGGATACCGGAGCCGTTGGCAAGGGACGGGCTAAAAGCGCGAGCGGAGGGGACGGTTTGTTTACAAACCCGCGAATAGTCGCCCGAAGCCAGCGTTAGACCGTTCCGGGCAGGCGGAGGTATCGTCGGAGAGTTTTTGTGGCACTTTTTGCGGAAAAAAGTGCCGGAATCTGCGGAGTTTATTCTGCGATAAAAAGGAATTTTGTTTATGAAGGTACTGGTTATCGGCGGCGGAGGCCGCGAACACGCCATTGTCGACGCGCTGTCGCGTTCGCCGCAGGTTGAAAAAATTTACTGCGCACCCGGGAATGCGGGCATCGCCCGGCAGGCCGAGTGCGTGGCCATTCGTGAAACCGAGGTGGAACGCCTGCGTGACTTTGCCGCGGAGCGGGGCATCGGCCTCACGGTCGTGGGTCCCGAAGTGGCGCTGGCGGCGGGTGTCGTCGACTGCTTCAGGGCCGCGGGGCTGCGCATCTTCGGTCCGACGAAGGCAGCGGCGCGCATCGAATCGTCGAAGGAGTTCGCCAAACGGCTGATGGCTAAATATGCCATCCCGACAGCCGGATTCCGCGCATTCACCGACTATGCCGGGGCGCTGGCCTATGTGCAGGGGCGTCCTCTGCCCGCAGTGCTGAAATACGACGGACTGGCCGCCGGAAAAGGCGTGGTGATCGCCCGGACGATGGCCGAGGCCGAAGCGGCGTTGCGGGATATGTTGCTCGACGACAAGTTCGGCGAGGGCAAGGTGGTCGTCGAGGATTACCTCGAAGGTCCCGAGTTTTCGTTCATGTGCTTCGTTTCGGGACACAAGGTGTGGCCGATGGCGCTGGCGCAGGACCACAAACGGGCCTACGACGGCGACGAGGGTCCCAATACGGGCGGTATGGGCGCCTATTCGCCCCTGCCGTTCGTGACGGCGGAGGACGAACGCTATGCGCTGGAGAAGATCATGCAGCCCGTGGCCGACGCAATGATCGCCGAGGGGTGTCCCTTCGAGGGCGTGCTCTACGGCGGACTGATGAAGACTGCGCGGGGTATCGAGGTCATCGAGTTCAACGCCCGTTTCGGCGATCCCGAGACCGAGGTGGTGCTGCCGCGCCTGAAGAGCGACATCGTCGATATCTTCTGTGCCGTGGCCGAGGGACGCGATACGCAGCTGGAGTGGCACGATTTCGCCGCGCTGGGCATCGTGCTGGCCTCGAAGGGCTATCCGGGCGACTACGAAAAAGGACACGAGATCAAGGGCCTGGACCGCGTCGAAGGGGCTGTTTATCACATGGGGACCCGGGCCGACGGCGGGCGGATTCTCACCAACGGAGGCCGCGTGCTGTTCGTGGTGGGCAAGGGCAGGGACCTGGCCGAAGCGCGGAGGAATGCGTTGGCCGACGTGGCCCGCATCGACTGCGACAATCTGTTCCACCGCACCGACATCGGCCACCGGGCTTTCGACGATTTGGAAAGATAATACGAGCGATATATGGCAAAAATAATCAGCGGAAAAGAACTTTCAGCGAAACTGAAACTTGAAATGGCGGACGAGGTGAAGACCTTCCCCGCGAAATACGGCCGTGTGCCCCATCTGGTTGTCATCCTCGTGGGCGAGGACCCCGGCAGCGTGAGCTATGTGACGGGCAAGGCCAAGGCTTCGGCCGAGGTGGGCATCCGCAATACCACGATCCGAAAGCCCGAGTCCGTTTCCGAGGCCGAACTGCTGGACATCATCACGGCCCTGAACCTCGACGACGAGGTGGACGGCATTCTGGTCCAGCTGCCCCTTCCGAAACATATCGACGAGGACAAGGTGATCGCCGCCATCGACAAACAGAAGGATGTCGACGGCTTCCATCCCCTGAACGTTGCGGCGCTGTGGCAGAAACAGCCCTGCACGCTCCCCTGCACCCCGAAAGGCATTCTCAAGATGCTGCGGGCCGCAGGCGTGGAGATCGCCGGCAAACGCGCCGTGGTGATCGGCCGCAGCAATATCGTGGGACTTCCCGTGTCGAAACTGCTCCTGGACGCGAACGCTACGGTGACGATGGCCCACAGCCGTACGCGCAACCTCGCCGAAGTGACGCGCGGGGCGGAGATTCTGGTGGTGGCCATCGGTCGGCCGAGGTTCGTCACGGCGGAGATGGTGTCGCCGGGCGCCGTGGTGATCGACGTGGGGGTGAACCGCGACCCGGAGACGGGCAAACTGTGCGGCGATGTCGATTTCGCGGCCATCGAACCCAAGGCCTCGGTGATCACGCCCGTGCCGGGCGGCGTCGGGCCTATGACGATCTGCTGCCTGATGGAGAACACGATCGAGTGTTTCCTCCGGCGAGCGGGCCGGTAGCCGGCGGAACGGAGCGAAAACTTCGGTTTTTTTGCGCCTCCGCTGAAAAAAATCAGCCGTTGACTCACGGGTCAACGGCTGATTTCGTTTTACAAGGTTTCTGTTATCAGAGTTTGATCGGTTCGGATATTTTGATATTGTCGAGGAACCAGCGGTTGGCTGTTCCGACTTCCCACTGCGTCTGCGTAATGGTGATCTTCGTATCCTTGTTGACCGTAATGCCCTTCAGGCTGACTTCGGCGCGAACCCATTCGAGCTTGTGACCATCCTCCCATCCCAGTTCGGGTATGTCGATCTGCACTTTGTCGCTGCCGTTCTCGAAGATGACGATCAGATTGACGGGGTCGATCTTGCCGGACCCCTGGCGCATTCCGCACCAGTCGAACGAGAGTGTCACATTGTCCTTTGCTTCGGGAACCCCGTCTATCGGAGGAAGAATGATACCTGCGTGATTGCCGGTCTTGCCGAATTTGAGGTAGTTCTGCTGGAGGTAGATGCGTTTGTTGTCGTTCTTGTCGTAGATAAACTTGTAACCGAGTTTTTCGACAGCGTCGAATGCCGTCACTCCATCGACAGTTACGGAGGTAAGCGCTGTCGCTTTTGCATCGAGGTTATCCGTCTCGACCGTTTGGCCGACACCGCTTGCTACGGACCACGGTTCGAGCCATTCGAAGTTCTCCAGGAAATAGACGATCTCGTTCAGGCCGTTGTCCTCGACATCGGTGGCCATGATGCGCTGTACAGGCTCGGCCAAACCGGCGTAGTAGCCCGTGACGGTTACGATATGGCCGGTCAGGGAGGAAAGGCCCAGACTCGACGGGGCGTCCACGACGCTGACCGAGTACTTGGCGTCCTCCGAAACGGTGAGGGTGCTGCCGTTGAAAACGCCCTTGACGGTGACGTAGCCCCGTTTGGAGGAGGTGTAGTCGTCGATCTTTGCGCTGATGTCCTCCGGTTCGGGGTAGTTCACCGCTCCGCCGGACAGAACCGTCACCTCGTCGCAGTCGATTACCGTAGCGAGTTTCTGCGAGTCGGACGACTTGGTGCCCAAGAGCGAAATCTTGTCGCCGACGGCAACCGTCGTGGCGTCCGAGACGAAGATATTGTCCGTGTTTTTGTCGTCGCTGATGACGAAGCCTTTGGTCGTCACGGCCACGACGATCGCCGACGGTACGGAAATGACCGTTTCGTCCGCCAGGGCGGCGAGTTCACCTGCCGTGTACTCCTTCACATCGCGGTATTTGTCTCCGTTCTGCGTGATGAGCACCTGTGCGCGGCTTGCAAGAGTCCGTCCCTTGAAGACGAGGGTGGCCTTGCGGGGATTGTCCTCCGCGCCGTCGCGCATGTTGTCGGTCACCGAAACCGTCACGTCCATGACGCCGGTTCCCGAGTTGGGCGTGACCGTCACCCAGTCGGGGACTTCCGTCACCCAGTCGGCGTCGGCATAGATGGTGATGATCTTTTCCGCCGCTCTTTCCGCTTCGAAATTCAAGGTGTTGGCGCTCGCCAGAACAGCTTCGGAAAGGTGGTCCTCATCCTTGTCGCAGCCCCAGAAGGAACATAGGGCCGCCATGAGGATCGGGGCTGTCATATATTTTACAAATCTCATAATCTTGTTTTTTAGGTTATTTCCGACTTAAAAATCGAGTCCGTCGCTCCATCCCGGATTCTGCGTGAGGTTCGGGTTGAGCGAACGCTCGCCGCTGGGAATCGGGTAGAGGTAATCGCGTTCCTCGTTGAACGGAGTGCGCAGATTCTCTACGGTTTTGTGATAGTAGACATAGCCTTTGTCCCCCTCGGAGAGAATGATGTCCGAACCGAGTTCGTATACCGAAACTCCTTCGCCGGCTTGGGGTTTGGTCTCTCCTGCCTTATAGAGAATCAGATCGGCCGTTTCTTTGCCCGCAAGCTTGTATTCGCCGGGGCCCGGGAAATACATGCCGGAAATGGCCTGGTCGATGCAATAGCCGGCTTTCCAGCGATACAGATCCTGAAGGCGGAAACCCTCCTGGATCAGCTCGACGGTTCGTTCGCGGCGGATTTCCAGAATGGCGTTTACGATTTCGTTGGAGCCGGTCACATTGGGATAGCCGTACTCCTCGGACGAAAGATACCAGTCGGGTTGTTTGTCGAGATCCCTCATGATGAGGGCCGGCATCCCCACCCGGCTTCGGATTTCGTTGACGGTGATATTCAGATCATCAGGCGAGAGCGATCCCAGTTCGGCCTTGGCTTCGGCATAGTTGAGCAGCACTTCGGCATAGCGGAAAACCGGCATGTCGCAGGTCGAACGGTCGTTGCGGTCGATCTGTCCTCCCGAGGCCGTCGTGTCCTGAACGAATTTGATGGGTTGGTAGCCGGTGATCGTGACGCCGAGATCGGGACCCTGCACCCGTTTGGCGCCGATGCGCTTGTAACCCGGGGTGCGGATCGACTGCGCCAGGCGCGGGTCGCGGTCCTTCACCTCTTCGGTGAAAGGCATTGTTTGCCACTCTGTCTTAAATTTGTCGGTGAATGCCTTGCCGTCCTTCATCAGGTACATGTTGATGAATTTGCGGGTGTAGCCCGGGCGGCCCTGTGTCGGCAGCAGCGTGTAGGCCGTCGCATTGTGGTAGACCTGGGCCTCGTAGCTGTTCCGGATGGCGAGGATATACTCTTCGGTGCTGGCATTCTCCTGTGCGAAGAGCATCATGTAGTCCTTGTCCGGATTTTTGGTGGAGTAGAGCTTGTAGGGACCTTCGTCGATGATCGTTTTGGCGGCCTTGGCGGCTTCCTCCAGATAATAGGTGTAGTCATGTCCTTCGAGGTTGATGCCGTGGTATTTGCGGTAGGTTCCCTCGAAGAGGCAGAACCGCGCTTTCAGCGCCAGCGCCGCCCATTTGTTGACGCGGTAGGTCGATATATCCTCCGTAAGACCGCCGCTGTTGATGGCTTCGTCGATATCCTTGATCATATTGGTCATGATCAGTTCGCGTGAATCGCGCGGTTTGTAGAGCGCTTCGTCGGCCGAGCCGAGCTGCACCTCGTACCAGGGCACGTCGCCGAAGCGTTTCACCTTGTCGAAATAGAAGGCGGCGCGGAAGAATTTGGCCAGGGCCGTATATTCGGTCACGGCCTTCTTGTCCTCGCATTGATCGACATATTCCAGCAGGGTGTTTATGCGGCGCAGGTTGCCCCACGACCAGCCGCCGCCGGTGTTCGGAACGGTGCGCTTGTCGCCTCCGTAGAGAACATCGGAGAGGGTCATCTGAACGAGCAGGTCGTTCTGCTCATCGTAGGGCGTCTTGTCCAGCAGGTTGTCGTAAAAGGGGTTGGAGAAGAGTTCCAGATCGCTTCTCGTCTTGAAATAGTCGAACTGCGTCACCCGATCCAACGGTTCTTTGTCCAGCAGGGAGTCGCAGGCCGATAATCCTGCAATCAGCGTTGCTGCCAGTATGATTAATCGCTTCATGGTATTCGGATTTTGAAATTATTAGAAGGTGATGTCGATGCCGAACATGAACGTCTTGGCCCACGGATAGTAGGCGTTGTTGTTCACGCCGGAACGGTTGATAGCCGCTTCGGGATCGACGTACTTGGAGTTCTTTTTGAGCGGCGACCAGTAGCAGAGGTTCTCGCCCGAGAAATAGATGCGGATCTGGTCGATGCCGGCCTTCTTGGTGAGGGTCGCGGGGATCGTGTAGCCGACGGTCAGGTTTTTCAGGCGCAGGTAGCGGATATTTTGCAGGTAACGGTCGTTGACCTTGCTCAGATAACCTCCCGATGAAGAATAGGCTCTTGCGCGCGGGAAATAGGAGTTGGGATTGTCCTCCGCCCATACCTTGCCGAGGAAATCCGTCGGGAGGTAGGAGAGGTAGGGATAGGAATAGCAGCCCCAGAAAGGCATCATTTCTCCGTGGGGATACCAGTAGTGGTTGCCGGTTCCCTGGAAGAAGACCGAAGCGTCGAAGCCCATCCAGCGGAAGCCGGCGTTGAAACCGTAGGAGAGTGTCGGACGCGAATTGCCCAGAATGACGCGGTCGCCCGGGTCGTCGACGGTGTCGTTGCCGACTCCCCAGACGCCGTTGCCGTCTAGGTCGACGAACTTCAGGTCGCCGGCCTGCCAGCCGCCGGTCAGACGGCCCGTGCTGTAACTCAGGTCGACCTCTTTGGCATAGGCCTGCGCCTCTTCGGTGGTCTTGAAGAACCCGTCGGTCTTGAAGCCCCAGATTTCGCCGATCTCCATGCCGACGTAATAATCTCCCTTTGTCAGGTTGGTCAATGACTTGTTCGGGTTGTTGTCGTATTTGGTGATGACGCTCTTGTAGTCGCTGAGGTTGAAACCGACGCTGTATTCGAACGGTTTGCCGGCGAGTTTGAACTGGTCGCGCCAGCTGACGGAGAGTTCATAACCCTTCGTGCGCAGTTCGGCGGAGTTCATGCTGGGCGAATCGGCCCCGTATACGCCGGGCAGCGCCATTCCGTCGGTCAGCATGTCCTTCGTGTCGCGGATGTAGACGTCGCCGGTGAAGTTGAGCCGGTTGTTCAGCATGGTGAGATCCAGACCCAGGTCCCACTGCTGGGCGGTTTCCCAGGTCAGGTCGGAGGCTACGGGGGCGCCCAGCGAGGAGTATTTGCCCTTTATGCTGCCGTCGAAGGTGTAGTTGCTGAAATCCTTGTTCGTGATCAGGCGCATGTAGGTGTAGTAGGACGACACGTTCTGGTTGCCCAGGCTGCCGAACGAAGCGCGCAGCTTGAGGTTGTCCACCAGGTCTTTGGCGTTGCCGAAGAACGGCTCCTCGGAGATGCGCCATCCGGCCGATGCCGAGGGGAACAGGCCCCAGCGGTTGCCCGGTGCGAAACGCGACGATCCGTCGTAGCGTCCGCTCACCTCGAAGAGGTAGCGCCCTTTGTAGTCGTAGTTGATACGGGCGAAGAAGCCTGCCAGGGCGTATTCGTTCTGGCCGCCGCCGTAAGCGCCCTCCGTGGGAGATCCCGTTGCCAGATTCAGGTCGTCGAGGTTTATGGAGGAGAGGTTGATGCCTGCCACCGAGACGTTCTTGCTGGACCACGTTTCGTAGTTGAATCCGGCGGTTGCCGACACGTGGTGCGCCTCGCCGAACGTTTCGTCGTAGTTGGCGTAGACATTGGCCGAATAGTAGTTGCGCGTCTGAACCACTTCGTCGAGCTGGTTCATGCCGGCGCCCGTGTCGTAGGCGAGCAGCGGCCCGTCGGGGTATTCGCGGTAGTTCATTGCGGAACTGCGGCTCGTATTGCGGTTCTGGTAGAGGCGGTAGGTGAAGTCACCCGTGATGCTCAACGTCTTGAACGGCGTGATGACCAGGCGTGTCGTGTTCGAGAAGTCGTTCGAGCGGTCGACGTTGCGGTGCGTGCCCTCGTTGAGCAGGATGTGGCGTCCGTTGGCGATCTTGTAATCGAGATACGGCGTGCTGTAAAGCCACGATCCGTCGGGGTTCTTCATGGGGAAGTTGGCCAGTGCGTGGCGGGCGCTGTAAGCGATGGTGTTGTCTACGCTGCCGTCTCCCAGAGACTTGTAATTCGACGAGAAGAACGACGTGTTGTTCGAGAGCGTTGCCCACCGGTTGATCCGAAAATCGAGTTTCGCACGCAGGTTGTACTTGTTATACACGTCGGGATGTGCGCGCTGAATACCTTCCTGGCGGTCATAGGCGCCCGAGACGAGGTATTTGATGTCCTTCGTGCCGCCGCTGAGCGAGATGTTGTGCTGCTGCACGGGCCGACGCTGCTGGAAGAGCATGTCCCACCAGTCGTAGTTGCCGTAGTAGACCCACTGTTTGCGGCCGTTGCGGATCTCTTCGACGACCCACGGACGGTCGGGATGCTCGGTCCTGTCGTTCACGCGCGCCAGCAGCTGCTGCATGTCGTGATCGTTGTATTTGACATAGTTCGTTCCGGAGTCGGCCTGCCAGAACTTGTTGACCGTATAGACCGACCAGTAACCGCGGTTCTCGTAGTCGGTCGAGGTCGTGGCCTCCTCCCAGCCGAAACGGCCGCTGTAACGCACCGTCGCCTTGCCGTCCTGGGCCGAGCCGTTCTTGGTGGTGACCAGGATGACGCCGAAGGCTGCGCGGGCGCCGTAGACGGCTGCCGCCGAAGCGTCCTTGATGACCGAGATCGACTCCACGTCGTTGGGGTTGACGCGGTTCAGGTCGCCCACCACGCCGTCGATCAGCACGAGCGGGTCGGCCGAGTTGATCGAGTTGACGCCGCGGATGTTGATCGCCGGCGTGCTGCCGGGTTTACCCGAGGAGGTGGTGATGTTGAGACCCGCTACGGAACCCTGCAACATGCTGCCCAGCGAATGGGTGACGCGGTTTTCGAGCTCCTTGCTCCCTACGGTCGCAACGGCGCCGGTCAGGTTGACTTTTTTCTGCGTACCGTAGCCGATTACGACGGTTGCATCGAGCATGATGGCGTCCTCTTGCAGGTAGATCGTGATGCTGTTCCGGCTTGAGGGAACCGTCACTTTCTGGGGCAGGTAACCCAGGCAGGTGACCTGGAGAACGGCTTCTCCCGACGGAACCTGGATTTTGAAGGTGCCGTTTTCAGAGGTTGTGACGCCTTTGGTCGTACCATCGACCAGAACGGCTACACCCACGAGCGGCTGTTGATTGGCGTCGAGGACTTTTCCCGACACCTCCCTGTTCTGGGCCGAAAGGGCTGTTATTCCCCCTCCCAATACCAGAAGAAGAGATAGAACCAGTGGTCTTAATACTCTCATAAGATCTGTGTTTGTTGGTTAGTAAATGATGATTGTGGTTGGGTATGTAGCGAAAATCACTTGCGTCGGTAGGCATCCGTGGAGAATGCTTTCGGCCGCTGCATGTTTTCGGTCCACTCGTTTCCGAATTCGTCCTTGACGGTGATCACAAGGTCGGTGTCCGCATCGTCCGCCTTCACCTTGAAGAAGTGCGTGAACTTGTCGGTGATGAACGACGGGGTCGACTTGAGTCCCGCGTTGTTGAACCGCTTGACCGAGAGCGCCGCGATATGGAGCGGGTCGTAGGCCCAGACTTCGGTGTAGGGCAGCGTCTTGCGGTTTTCGTCGACGACGCTCAACGTCCAGTCCGAATTCCAGTTCCAGATGTTGATCAGCACCTCGTTGTCGTTGTTCTGCGGATAGGCGTTGACATATTGCATATAGGCGTTCTTGACCGAAGCGGAGATGTCGGAAGGCATCAGCGGAACGTCGGCCATCGAAAAATGCACGTTGTTCAGGTCGTAGCTGCGGAACTGGTACTCTTCGGGCCATCCGGTCGATTTGTAGAGACATTGGAAATCGGTTCCCGTGACATCCCAGATGCCGTAGCCGCCCGGAGTTCCGTCGGTTCCGATGTGGATTCCGGGCGTGAGGTTGCCGGACCACCACCACGAAGCGCATACCGAGCCGGAGTTATACTCCCGGAAGTTATGCCCGTCCACGATCGGAGCGTCGGGCGTCACGTTGAAAAGTTTGTGGGTATGCCCCGTCACGAAGCGGACGGTATATCCGTCGAGGATGTCGAAAAGCCGCAGGGTGTTGACCTGATCGTGGTCGATCTTGAATCCCGATGTGGTCGGATAGAACACCTGCGCATGCATGGCAACGACGACGGGGGTCGTCTTGGCCACGTACGACAGGTCTTTCGCCAGCCAGTCCAGCTGCTCGGCGGAGAGGCTCTTGACATAGTTGCGGGAAGTGCTCCCGTCGTAGCTGCTGCAATCAATGTCGTCCATGACGACGTAATGGACCTTGCCGATGTTGAACGAATAGTAGGTCGGGCAGATCTGATCCACATATTTGACCGCCGCATCGTAGTCCGACCTGGTCTGGAAGTCGTTGTCATGGTTGCCCATGGTGTGGAAGATCTGCAGATTCTTGATCTGGCTGTTGACGGTGTTCAGGTACTGGGGGAAATAGTAGCTGTTCGAATACCAGTAGAGGTCCCAGGTCATGTCCCCGAGGGTGAGCGCATACATCTTCTCGCCCTTGTGGCGGGTCATGTAGTCCGTAAGGTCGGAGGTGAACTGGGCGAACTGTCCCAGGTCGCCCGTTCGGTTGGCGAGGTGCATGTCGCCCAGCATGAAGATCTTGTAGGAGTCCTGTCCGTCGACCTTTTCGAGCTTGAAGTCGGCCCGTTCGACGACGTCGGCGCTGTTTTTGAGCGCGCGGTGGAACTGCGGGAGCACCCCGACGGACGGAACTTCGTAGCCGCTCGGGACGGAGATGAAGACATATCCCCACTTTTTGGCCGATTTGAGCTGGTAGATGCCCTTCTCGTTCGTGACGGTCACCTCCGCGCCGTCGGAGACCACGACGTTCTCCACGCCGACGCCGGCCGACGACACGATCCCGTAGACCGTGGT
>ERZ827197.1835-NODE-1835-length-15870-cov-5.877205_pt1 | contig 15870 bp, 12 predicted proteins | sample MGYA00519867_ERZ827197 | MGnify/ENA primary metagenome ERZ827197 (study PRJEB31778, sample SAMEA3449278) | human gut metagenome | biome: human gut; feature: human-associated habitat; material: faeces | place: United Kingdom | collected 2010/2012 ...
ACGCCGGGCCGACTCGCTTCGGATCGGGCTCTACACCAACTTTCTCGACACTACCCGCTTAAACAGATCCCTCGTGTACACCTTGTCAGCCACATCCGCGAGCTCGTCGCTCCAGCGGTTCGCGACGATCACGTCGCAGCCGGCCTTGAATTTCTTCCAGGGGCCAAGTATCACAGCGACCGTTCTAGGAACCAAGCTCAGAGTGTCTCCGAGCGACGAGAGCGCAGGATGCGCGACATCGTCATAAGCTTTACCCAATACAATGGATGACTGAGATGCAACTTCTTTGGAAAGCTCGTCCATTCAATCTCCCTCAATTCATACCGATATCAAGTCCATGATATACAACGCCCACATTGACACAGCCAACAACGGGAAGAGCCGTCTCGCAATGTAACTCCCGAAACGACCTGCCGAAGGACCGCCTATGCCCAGCCGAATTCCTTCAACGACGCCTCAATCATGTGTCTGATGATGTTATTCCCTAGCTCTCTTTGGACGAGCTCTGTTTCGCCTGGCCTTCCGGAGAGATGCATGCAGCTGTTGTATATGGAGCCCAACAGGTGAAATGTCTCTGGCACCTCAACTCCATGCTCACTCGCATAACGGAGCCTGTCCTCGGTCCCTGTATTAATTTTCAGAAATCCAGGCTTATCATCTGCCGCCAGCCTCTCATAACTGAGCCTCTCGACAGCCAGCCTGACACCACAGCACACTTCCGATGGAGCAAAGGGCTTTCCAGAGAAGTAGTCGCTGAGCTTTGCCTCCATAACACTCCGAAACGATGAAGGGCTCTTCAGCTCACCATCAATCCCCTGCTTGGCGATATATTCCAAGACATCTTCGGAGACCGTGTCACAGTCGGAGAAATGAAGGTAATGGGAGGAAACCGAGTTATAAATATCAGAGAGTTCCTTCTTGCACCTATTTCTGTCAACGAGCAGCTTATTCAAACACCCCTTTACAGAGTCGCCCCCTGAATTGGGAATGTAGGAGGTATGGAAGCTTTTGAAACGAAAACTCTTAAAGAGGCCTGGGTCAAGATGGGTCAAGATGATGACATAGAGGTTCTTCCCGGAATTCTTGAACTGCTTCATCATCTCCAGCAGGAAGTGCTGGGCGACAAGCAGATTGGCATCGTCAAGGTAATCGAAAACCTCATCGATAAGCAATAGAGCGTCATCTTTATCAGTAAACCTCGCCCGCGCTCGAAATAGCGCAACACACAGCTGGAGTACATCGATTTCGCCGTTAGAGGCCTCATCCCAATCGGGAAAATCAACGACGAGCTGATGGTTCCTGACTTTAGCCTCGACCCCATACCTAGTTCTGTTCAGCAATGGAAGCATCTCATTGATATCATCCTTTATAGTGCGGAATCGAAGGTATGAAACGGCTCCCTTTATATCGCCACGCCTCTTCTCGATAAACCTATTGACCTGTATCGCATTCAGGTAGTTCGAGATATCCCCCTTCTCGGGATACCAACGATCAAGGATTTCCTTGATTGAACTCAGTGGCTTTACAGAAGAAATATAACTGAGAACTTCATCCTCACTAATATCCCCGCCCATGCCCGTTTCGAGCGAAATAACGCCCTTGAAGAAATTATTGATTGCTGCAGCGTATCGGGAACCCTCAGTCGTTTTAAAAGCGGCATCGCAGCTGAGTAGCTCGCTAAGGAACTCATAGCTCTTGAATGCCTCGGCAAGGTTATCCATTCTCCCGCGTAAGATCGACGCATATTTCTGTCGCTCCGCAGTGACTGAATAGTTCAAGCGGACAGTGGCTGGCGCCTTCTCGTACAGAACGCACTGTTGAACGCTCATCTTCGTTTGACTGAGAACCCTTGGCCCCACCCGGCGGTTCGTCATATTTGCGTACAATCCCGAGCGGACGACCTGCACGTCTACCCTACTCGCAATTTCATTCGAATCAGCATTAGCACTTAATGTCACGTCATCGTCAAAAGTCACGGACAAGATGGTGTCGTCCCAGTCCTCCCCGTTATAACGATCCGCGTCTGCCAATTTTAGCCGCCTGGTGTTAAGGGATGCGAACGCCGTCGCAAGCGAAGACTTACCCGACCCGTTAGGCGCCACAAGAAAGTTAGGCTTGTTCGGGTAAAAATCGCATGGCACGTCAAGATGGTTAATCCCCTTAACGTGGTTGCACGTAATACCGGTAATCTTCGCCATCGTAAGCCCCTCTCTGCTTTACGACACAGTCCTTTCTGTACGCATAGCAGCAATATTACCGCTGCTCTCAGCGTGCGAGCATAGGCGCCTTTATAAAGAATGGACCGATAGCAGTAAGGCGGCACCGGTGCGATCAGGCAGTAGATGGCCAAGCTCCTTCACGAGAATCTAACTTAACAGAAACGCTAGACTGAACCCATGCTGACCAATAGAAAGCAAAGCCGGTTTCTTAAGACTGTCAACGATTTTACCAAAGAAAATCCACCAGCGGTTGATAGATGCTGTCCGCCGATTTACTCAAAGCAATTGAACCTTTTTCAGCACAAAAAGCGACATACAGCCTTTATTATTGCCTCAAGCGCTGGCTAGATATCAAACATGAGAGTATCCGAGAACGGTTAGCTATTTGCCAACAGCACATCGGATCCTATTCAATAGAAAACTCGCTGGGCGTATAAGAGAAAGCCAAGAAGGCAGCCCGGCAAATGGCCCACTACTAGAAAGGATGATCATGTACGCAGTTATCACTCGCACACGCTATAGACAATAGTGGAGGGAAGTATGGAAGAAGAAGTAGAGGGTATTCCATATCACCATTAGCTAGCAGACGTTAAAGTTCGCGAATCAGGCCACACAATATGTTTTCAGTTTCAGCTCCAGTCATGAACTGGAGCTATTTTTTTAACCGCCTATTGTAAATTGTTGTTCTTGAAAATACCGAATAATTTTGAACTCAATTTAGAAACTGCCGACGGCTCCTGAACCATTAGTCCGATTTCTTTATTTATTTCATAACCCCTATCAATTTTTAACTGATAAGTCTGAACACCACGATCTATCTCACGTTCACGCTCGCCCCATATTTCCATCAGTTTAACAATGTGGGTGTAGCTGTAATTCCCCACTTCCCTGCCATTATTCACGGAGCATAAAAAGGGGAAGACGTAATTGACAGCCCTGAAAAAAGGCCGATGAAACGACGGGTATAGAACCTCCTCATTAGCCAACCCACTATTAACCATTAATGACAGCTGTTCCAGATAATTCGATAACTCCGTAAGCGTTTTATTAAATAGCGATGCAAAGGTTTCGCCATCAATGCGGGCTCGATCGATAGGCGTAAAAATGCTTGGATGCAATTCTGCGAGCTCAGCATACTTACCGGCAGCCTTTTCAAGATTTTCACTGTTTGCCAAGTAAGATAGCAAACCTTGTTTAACGTTCGAACTTGACATACCGGCTATAGAGATAAATTCTTTTTCGGAAAACGACTTCAGAGAATGAACCGATAAGCTCATAACAGCTTGAGCATAAATGGGAACTTCGGAAGAGACAAAGCTGAATAACTTCATCCTGGGCAGAACCTCGGCCCTAAAAGTATCGGAAAAATCAATCGACCATTCAGAGGCTTTTATATAGCTATCGTTACGCATCTGCTTAACAGTAAGCCGATAAGAACCGAATGCGGCAATAAGAGCGCCGGCAGTCGCAAGATCTGCTAACGTATTCAAGTCTTTTGATAAATCCCCTAATAATTCCTGAAGCACAGCGTTCCCCATCAATTAGACGCTTCTACATGAAGCCAATTAATCCGCATTGATATAACGTCATGCACCAGACAATGAACGTAACGTAATTTTACTTTAGTTTTCTCGAACCGTTTGCAAGCACAGCCCTTCCATAATCGCAGCGAGCATTAAAGGATTGAGCCAGACCGCCTCGGCATCCAACTCGATGCTCGTGATTCGCTGCCTGTCAAATAGCAAGCTGCAGTCGAAAACAAAGATCAAAGCCAGAGGGACAATAAGACGAAGCACCAAGAGTAGATAGGACGCAGTGGTAGATTCAGCCCCTGTGCCCAAATTAAAATCACCTAAATGATTAAGCGAGGACTATAAAATTCCATTAACGTAAGAATACCAAATTGGACCCCATCGCCACCGATAGGGTCCAATTTTAAACGAGTATTTAGCTAAACCACCTTCGCTACGGACCAGCCCACTAGTCCCGCTTAAACAAATCGCGGGTGTACACCTTGTCCGCCACGTCCGCGAGCTCGTCGCTCCAGCGGTTGGCGACGATCACGTCGCAGCCGGCCTTGAAGGCCTCCAGGTCGTGCGTGACCTCGGAGCCGAAGAACTCCGGCGCGTCCAGCGTGGGCTCGTAGACCACCACGGGCACGCCCTTGGCCTTAACGCGCTTCATGACGCCCTGGATGGAGCTCGCGCGGAAGTTGTCGGAGTTGGACTTCATCGTCAGGCGGTAGACGCCCACGACCGGCTTCGGCTTGCCCTCGTACACGCGGTCCCAAACCATCTGCAGCACCTCGTCGGCCACGAAGTCCTTGCGGGTGCGGTTGGCGTCCACGATGGCCTCGATCAGGTTCTGCGGCACGTCCTTGTAGTTGGCCAGCAGCTGCTTGGTGTCCTTGGGCAGGCAGTAGCCGCCGTAGCCGAAGCTGGGGTTGTTGTAGTGGGAGCCGATGCGCGGCTCCAGGCACACGCCGTCGATTACGTCGCGGGTGTTGAGGCCTCGCACCTCGCAGTAGGTGTCGAGCTCGTTGAAGTAGGCCACGCGCAGCGCCAGGTAGGTGTTGGCGAAGAGCTTCACCGCCTCGGCCTCGGTGGTGCCCAGCACGAGCTCCGGGATGCCCACGGTACCGTCGGCGTTCACGCGCTCCAACTCCGCGGGGTCGGCGCCCTGTGCGAGCAGGCGTGCGAAGCGCTCGGCGGCCGCCACGGCCTCGGCATCCTCCTTCGGCGCACCAACCACGATACGGGATGGATGCAGGTTGTCGTAGAGCGCCTTGCTCTCGCGCAGGAACTCGGGGCTGAAGAAGATCTTGCTGTCGCCCAGCCTCTCACGCAGGCCCGCCGTATAGCCGACGGGGATTGTCGACTTGATTACGATCCAGGCATCCGGGTTCACCGAGCGCACCGCCGCGATGGCGGCCTCGACGGAGGAAGTATCGAAGAAGTTCCTGTCCGAGTCGTAGTTGGTCGGCGTGGCGACCACGACGTATTCGGCGCCTGCATACGCTTCGGTCGCGTCAGCTGTTGCGCTCAGGTTCAAATCCCGCTCCCCGGCCTTGGCCTCGGCCAGGAACCGCTCGATCTCGGCGTCGCGAATGGGCGACTCGTAGTTGTGCAGCTTCTCGACCTTCTCGGGGACGATGTCCAGCGCGCACACCTCGTTGTGCTGCGCCAAGAGCACGGCCAGTGAGAGGCCCACGTACCCGGTGCCTGCAACTGAGATTTTCATATTGCCTCCATATAGCTCTAAATCCGTTGGTTTCATTGCGCTTCGATCGAAAACGTCCTTCTACTTCCAGAAGTCACCGAACCTCTCGATGTCCTCCTCGGTGAGCACGTCGCCGTGCTGGACCTCGATGATGTGGAGGTCGGAGGACGTGGCGCGCACGGCGTGCATGTGGCCGACCTCGATGTTCACAACGCAGCCCGCGCGCACCTGCCGCACGAGCCCGTCGAGCACGACCTCGCCCTCGCCGGCCACGACCGTCCACACCTCTGAGCGGTAGGAGTGGCGCTGGTAGGAGATCTGCCTACCGCTCGCGATGACGAGCTCCTTGGTGAGGGACTTGGCGCCTCCAGGGTAGGCGGAGCTGTCGAGCACGCGGTACTCGCCCCAGCGGCGGCGCTCGTACATGGGGCGGGTCTCGGCGACGGAGCCCACGAGGCCCTTGATGCTGGCAGAGGCCTCCTTGCCGCATGCAAGTATGCCATCGTGCGTGGCCACGACCACTGCATCGGAAAGTCCGGCCACCACCATGGGGAGGCCCGTCTCGTTGATCACGTGGACGTTTGAGCACGTGGCCCCGTCCACGACGACGCGCCCGGCCGCCCGGTCGGTCATCTCCTCGGTGAGGGTGTTCCAGGTGCCCAGGTCCTTCCAAGTGCCCGAATAGGGCACGACGCCGATTGAGGAGGCCTTCTCGACAACCTCATAGTCGAAGGAGTTCTTGGGCAGCTCCGCGTAGCGCGAGCGGAACTCGTCGAAGGAGCCCGACTTCAGGTAGCCATCGGAGATGGCGGTGAGGTAGCCCAGCCTGAACGCGAAGACGCCGCAGTTCCAGAGCGCGCCCTGGGCGATGAGCGCCTTGGCGGCCTCCCCGTCAGGTTTCTCGGTGAAGCGTACCACCCTGCGGGGGCTGCCCTCGGTGTCGCCCGGCACGATGTATCCGTACTTCACGCTCGGGTAGGTGGGTTCTACGCCGAGGAGCACCAGATCGGCGAAGCCAGACTGGACGGCATCGTCGAGCCCCACGACCCCGTCGTAGTAGGCCTGGTCGGCGTAGGAGTCGATGGGCATCACGATCACGGTGTCGCCGGCATCGGCCCCCTGCTCCATGGCAAGGTGGGTGCAAGCGAGCATGATGGCCGGGGCGGTGTCGCGCCGCTCGGGCTCGAGCACCAGGGCGTAGTCGCCCTCGACCTGCGAGCGGATGGAGAACTCCTGGTCCGCGCAGGTGGCGATGGTCACGTCTAAGTCGGCGTCCACAGATCGTATCTGCGAGAATACGCGCTGCACCATGGATACGTGGTTGCCCTGCGAATCGCGCAGCACCTTCAGGAACTGCTTGGAGCGCGAGGAGTTGGAGAGCGGCCACAGGCGCGTGCCCGAGCCGCCGGAGAGCAGTATAAGGTGGATCACTTCGTTCCCCCTAGGATGGACTCGACTTCGGCTGATATGGATGCAAGAAGGGAGTCGGCCCCCTCCACCGTCGCCTCCGTGGCGTACACGTAGGCCTTGACCTTCGGCTCGGTGCCGGAGGGCCGCACGATCGCGCGGGAGCCGCCGGCCAGGAGCAGCTCCAGGACGTCGGCCCGAGGGAGCTGCTGGGGCTTCGGGTCGGAGGGGTTCACGGCGGGCATCTCGGCGCCAACGGCGTAGTCGACGAATTGGACGACGGACACGCCGGCGAGCTCCGCGGGCGGGTTAGCGCGAAGGCCGGCCATGATGGCGGCCATGTCCGCGGCGCCCTCCGGGCCCTCGTACGTCTTGGAGAGCAGCGCGCTCGCCCAGAAGCCGTGCTCCGCGTAGAGCCTCTGCATGGCCTCGTAGAGGTCCAGGCCCCTCGCCTTCCAGTGGGCGGCGAGCTCGCAGACCAGCACGGACGACACCACGGCGTCCTTGTCGCGGGCGTAGGTGCCGGCGAGATAGCCGTAGGACTCCTCGAAGCCGAATAGGAAGTCCGCCTCGCGACCCTGGGACTCGAGCAGGCCTATCTGCTCGCCGACGAACTTGAAGCCGGTGAGCGTGCGACGCAGCTCCAGGCCGTACACGCGGGCGAGGTCGTCGGCCATGGGGGCAGAGACCACGGTGGTCACGGCGACTCTGCGCGAGAGGTCCTCGCCGCTCCCGGCGGCCCGCTCGGCCAGCATGTCGAGCAGCAGCAGCCCCACCTCGTTGCCGGAGAGGAGCACGCACTCGCCCCCGTGGGGCACGGCGATGCCCAGGCGGTCGCAGTCGGGGTCGGTGGCGAAGAGGAGGTCAGCCTTCGTCTCCTCGCAGAGCTCGAGGCCGAGCTCAAGCGCCTCGCGCACCTCTGGGTTGGGGTACGGGCAGGTCGGGAACGCCCCGTCCTGCACGGCCTGCTCCTCGACCACGCGGACGTCAGTCACGCCGATCTTGGCGAGGGCCCCGGAGACGCACTCCAGGCCCACGCCGTGCAGCGGCGTGTACACGACGCACAGGCCCGAACAGTCCACGCCGGTCGCCTGGGCGGCCGCTAGGTCGACGAACTTCTCGATGACTGCCTCGTCGATGGTGAGCGCAAGGCCGCTTGCCACGGCTTCGTCGTAGGGCATGGCCCTCACGTCTTCGAACGGGTCCACGGCGTCAATGGCCGCCTGGATTGCCTCGGCCGTCGCCACCGTGATCTGGCAACCGTCCGCGCCGTAGACCTTGTAGCCGTTGTAGGCGGCCGGATTGTGGCTCGCGGTGATGTTGACGCCCGCAGAGCACCCCAGCTCGCGCACGGCGAAGCTGAGGGCGGGCGTGGGCTCCACGCGCTCGTACATGTATGTCTTGATTCCGTTGGCCGCCAGCACCGACGCCGCGCGGCGCACGAACTCCTCGCTGCCGTGGCGCGTATCGCGGCACAGGGCAACCGTCGGGCCCTCAAGGTTCGCGTTCAGCCAGTCTGCGAGGCCCTGCGTGGCCTTGCCCACGGTGTAGGAGTTAATGCGGTTGGACCCCAGGCCCAGCTTGCCGCGCAGGCCGCCAGTGCCGAATGCTAGGTCGCGGTAGAACGCGTCCTTGCGCTCGGAGGCGGACATGGCCTCGATAGCGTCCCGCTCCCCCGCAGATACACTCGAAACCCAATCATCAAAATTGCAGATGTTTGATTTCATCTTTCAATTTCCCTCTCATTATTTGAATTAAAGCGTTCAAGAATTTCGTTCCGAATATTTTTTCCTCAACATCAAAGCGACCGAATACCTTTCGTTGCGATTGAGGGCAGCCAGAATATAAATAGGAGCACTTAGAACTCCACACAAAAGGACGCACAGAATAAAAGACGCCCAATTCACTGGTACTGCAAGACAGGAAACGGCAGAGAATGCGAAACTCATGAGGACACAAGCGAGAAAACTCCTAGCGAAAGTGGGATAAAAAGTCATGTGCGAAATCCCGAGAACATGAGTCATGTAAAGTGGATTCGTAACGATAGCGATCAAGCTAGTGACTGCCGTCGTGGTTATCGCGCAGCCGTAGACACCCAAATCCGTAAACTCGAGGAGTACAACTGTTCCGATGACACTTACCACCCCGCCGATAACGGTAATGGCGGTAGGAACCTTGTTTTTCAGCGTCAGCGTATAGATGTAGTAGAGGGGGTTGACTAAACCCTCGAAGAAGGAACCCACAATACCGATCATCGTGAGGCTGTAGACAAGTGAGATGTCTTGACCCGGGATCCAAAGCTCGAAAAAGGGAATACCGAGAGCAAAAAACCCAGCGAAGATCAAGCTGGCAAAATAGCCCGACATCTTGCTTGATAGCTTAAGCCGAGACAGGAGAGCTTCTCTGTTGTCTGAGGAGTAGCTCTCCAAGAACAATGGCTGGAAAGCCTGGGAGACAAGCTGGTAGAGCCTGCTGAAGACACTGCTGAAAGTCCGCGATAGCGAGAGTTGGCCCATCGCGACCGCGCTTAGAAGCACATTCGCAAGCAGAAGGTCAATCCCACTGATAAGCACATTTCCTAAATTGTTAATCGAGTTCCAGATCCCGTTCACGAACAGGGTCTTCATTGCGCCTAACGAAAATAGGCTTGGACGAAGCTTTATGTCAGGAGTCAGCCGCCTATATATGCACATATTGCCGGCGAAGAGAACGAGACCGGCAGCCAGCAGTCCAAGCCCATAGTAGTAGGCGTGAGCATCGAAAACAGCATAAAGAGCAACGAGGATGGCGGCCTCGACAACGTACGAGGCGACCTGGAACAAGCCGTAAATATCCAATCTATTCTTCGTGTAGGCCGCTGAGGAGAAGGAGTTTGAACCGTTTGTTACAAGGAAGTTGACGAACACGAGCACGAATAAGTACTGAACGTCGGAGACAAGTCTGGCAGGGACATCAAGTACGCCATCAATGTTCGCTATGACCGGCAGCATACAGAGGAAGATAACAAGGCTAACTGCCGCATTAGCAAAGAATAGCGAAGTAAAATAAGTGCTTGCGGCCTTCTTGTCACCCCTCTGGTACTCGACGGCAATGAAACGGGTGGAGAATGAGTTGAGCGCAGTCATGGCAATCATCGCATAGCTCACAAACGTGTTCGCGAGCGTTATGAACCCGTATGCCTCGACGCCGAGCCTCTCGGTAATATAGGGTGTCAGTAGGAAATTGATTGCGAAGGCCAAAAGCGTAGCAACACCTGTCGTCAACATGGTGACAACCAGCCGATGTGCGCGCGAGGGGCTATTTCCAGTCTGCATGGCTACCTCCTAACGCCATGTGTCCATTCCGCAAAGGAGATGCTGGGCGACGCAAGGGAAGATCAGGGACGGCTTCAATTGCCCCCTCGGCTCTCAACTCATCATCGATGAGCATGCTGTCAAAGAGCAGGAGTAGGACCCAAACGATTTTCATGCCAAGTATTTGCTCCAGGAGCATATCTACGAGAAGCGCCAGTATCGCGAGAGTGGTGAAGTCACCGGCTCTCGAAGATCGGCATTTTCTAGAGGAATGCAATATGCAGACAATGGGGGCAGATGAGATCAGCAGGAAAAGCAGGCCACCCTCGACAAGGGATTCCAGAATCTGGTTGTGAGCGTTAGCGAAATCCCATCGGCCATACAGAATCGACGCCGAATCAGGGTCATAGTAGCCCCAGCCAGACAAGGGCCGCCGGGCAATCAGCGCCAATGCTTTTGTCCAAACGTCTGCGCGGCCCGTGAACGTTAAATCTTTCCCGAATGCCTGTTGCACAAAGTCACCGAGAAACCCGACGTTCCCCACAATCATCGCGACGGCAAAAGCCAGGTAGACCCCGGCGAGGAGGTAGCCGTTGACTCTGGGCAAAGGAAGGAGCTCCGGCCAGATTCCCATGAGGACGCCACATGACATGATAGAAAGAGCGACAATCGAGGTGCTTGACTCCGAAATTGCCGCACCCATCAGGGAAACGACACACAGGGCGACGAGCCCAAGACGCGAAAAGAAGCTCGGAGAGAGCCTATGGCGCCAGTAAGCCACGGTAACGAGGGCCATGTACCAGTACATGCGGTTGTTTTTGTTGCCAAGAACCCATTCAGAATAATAGTGTTCGTAGCCGACCCCATCGGTAGTGTTCACGCCATAAGAAAGTCCGTCGGGAAACAAGACGAGCGAGATGAAGTCTGCAAAGACCGCTAGGGAGAGCATGAAAAGGAGTAGGCCGAGGGTAGACCTCTTTTCTCGTCGCAGCATGAGGTCGACAAGGCAAACAAACACAACGGTCCTGCCCCTCGAAACGACAAAGCTCAAGCCAAAGCCCGGCGATGAGTGAAGCGCGCTAGCCGTCACGAGAAAGAGGTAGAAGGCTATGGAGCAAATGGCAACACGAGAGGGCTTGTATCGCTGAGCTACGAGATAGATAACCGTAGCCACAAGCGCGAGATTTCCGGTCTGATAAGTCAATGAGGTCGCGAACATGTCGGGCATCATGAAGGAGAAGCCAAAAACAACAAGCAGGACCGTTCCGAAGGTGATCTTGGTGTTAATGAGACTGCTTGTGGAGAAGGAACGAGACATCATATGCCCACCGCCAAAGCAAAGACCCGGTTAGGAAAGGCCTTGGCGTCCGCTTCGAAGGAGAATGATCCGCGCATCAAGCCCCTCGCGGCGCAGCTGACACGGTCGCGAAGGCCGGGGTTATTGGCAAGCGCCGTGATTGAGCTTGAATAGTCCGAAGGCGCCTCGCAATGAAGGTAGCTGACGCCGTTCTCGGCAGGAATGCCCTCGATCCCGATGTCGTTCGTGAGGACGGGAAGCCCTGCGGACATCGCCTCGAGAACCTTGACCTTGATGCCGGCGCCCATGCTCAGCGGAGCAACAAGGCAAAGCGCACGGGCAAAATAGGGCTCGACAGAGTCAACAAAACCGGTGAAGGTCACGCCCTCGCGCACACGAGAGGTTAGCTGCTCAGGAGGGTTGGCACCAACGACAGTGAAACGGTAGCCATCGCCCTCGAGGCTGGGGAAGACCTCGTCGAGGAACCAGAGCGCGGCAGACCAGTTCTCGCGCCTGCGCATGGCACCGTAGAACACAATCTCCCTCCGACCGTCATATGCTCGCTCGCTTCCCAGAAGCGACTGGTAATAGGGGCACCAAACCCAGAAATCGGTCTTGACACCTTCGCCGCGCACGAGTGCAAGGTCCTTGCGGTTGTTGAGGATGACGAGATCCGCGTCACCAAGTGCGGCGAGCTCGGCCTTCTTTAGAGTCGCGGCTCTTCCTCGCAAAAACGAACTCCCAGATATATCGGCGGCGCGTTCGGCGCCCTGGTAGGCGACATCCTCTTCAATGAGGACGAACCTAGCCCCCGGGAAGATCGCTCTCACCTTGTCGACGAGCAGACCCATCTGGGTCCACTGCAGGATGACGATGTCGGGCGCATAGCCAGAGCCAGCGATGGCCCTGATCGCGGAGAGCGCTTTAAACGCCTCGAAGTTATACGTCAAACCTCCGTAGCGGTTCCAAGGGTTCAGTCTGGTCTCCATGTTCAGTCCGGCCCAGAGGGCATGAGCGAGGCCTTCGGTCTTATGCTCGATTATCTCGTGCTCGATCCCATAGCCGGAGAGATCGTCATTCGCCTCCCGATAGAACAAGGAGTCGGCGAACGTGACCAGCCTTACGTCGAAGCGGGGGTCGGCGTGCAGCGCCTTGAGGTAATAGTTGTGCACCTTGCCGCCCGCATGTGGGACGTTGTCATACGGGGCCGTCTTCGAGACCCATAGGACGTTTATCCTGTCAGCCATATCAGATATCCATTCTGCCGAGAATGAGGGTGATGGCCCCGAAGGCCCGAATGCGCACGAGCGTCACGAGCCCGACAACAGATAGGGGCATGCCCTTCAGCTCCATCCGTTCGAACGTGGGGGCATAGAAGGGAGCGCCAGCGAGGCGACGAGCGGCCTCCACGCGTTGCTGGCTTGTGAGAGGGCTTTCGGGATGGAGGTACTGCCTCTTCAGGCACTTCGCGTACATCTTGACTACCTTGAAGTCGAATTCTCCCTCGAACCACGAGTATCCGTTCTCGTCGATGAGATCCCTTATTGACGAGAGGATGTCGTCGGTTATAGAGTCGAAGTCGGGGAGGTACCTGTTGCAGACAGAGCCCTCGTTGACCCGATAGTGGTAGACGGCCCTCGGGACCCTCCGCAGGTGATTTACGCGGGAGATGGCGTTGAGGTTGAAGAGAACGTCCTGCTCCTTCTTGAGCCCGGGCTTGAAACGCAGCCCGTTTTCGTCGAGGAAGGACCGAAGGTACAGCTTGCCCCAAGGCGACCCGAGGATAACGTCGTTAGCGGACTCGAAGCCCCTGCCGTTGAGAGCGAGCGCCATGAGGCGTTGTCTATCGTTGCTGTCGAAGTCGCGCTGATCGCAGTTGATCATGGGAATCAGTTTGGTCTGCCCGTGTTTTTCCAGGAGGCAGTCACCAACGCAAATCTCGACGCCGTCCCCCATCCCCGAGAGAAGGGTCTCGAGCGAATCGGGCTCAAGCCAGTCGTCGGGGTCAACGAACATGACATAAGGACCAGTCGAGCTGGCGAGCCCGTTGTTCCGGGCGACGGAGACGCCCGCGTTCTCCTGATTGACAAGAGAGATGCGCGCATCCGCCTCGGCCCATCTTCGGCATCGCTCTCCGGAGTCGTCGCTCGATCCATCGTTGACGAGGACCATCTCCCAGTCAGGGAAGGTCTGGCTGAGGACGCTGCGGACGCAGTAGTCGACGTAGCTGCCGACGTTGTAGACGGGAACTACTATGCTTACGGTAGCTGGCAAATTATTCCACCTCAATCGCGCGGATTATCTCATTCGTTTTGGCGTCGAAGGTCTCGACGCAGGGGTGATCCTCGTAAGGTCTCGGGATTGCGGGTCGCCCATCAAGGCGCACCACACGCCCCAGAGCTCGGCTGCCCCGTCCTCGCCCCGAGCGTTTTGACGGTCCCGCCGCTCGGCTTCTGACCTCTTCCTCGTGAGGGAGAAGCAGGACCTCAGTGCGCTGCCGAAGGTCGGGAAGTCGAAGCCCAGTGAATGCTAACCCCGGCATGGCCACTCCTCCTCGCGGAGGCTATACCCCCAGTAGGGTCTGAGTCGAAAAGGCCGACTATGGCCGCAATGGGATCGTCCCAAAAATCGCATCCGGGTTGGCGATGTAAACGTAGTCGCAGCCCTTCTCCTCGATGAGCCAGCAAACCTATGTTGATGCCCGCCAAATACCCGCCGTTCACCTAACTCTTGATGTAGTGAATCTTCGGGTTGGAGAAATCCCCAGCGAAGTCGTCCGAAGCAGCATCGTCCACCACGCAGACGTAATCCACGTTCGGGAACGTCGCCGCACGCTCCGCGAGAGCAAGCGTCAAGTCGTGCGATTTGTAGTTCAGGATCACGATTCCGTTGGCGGAGCACGTCATATGCGACCACCTCGGTAATAATCCGAGAACTGCTCGTCATGTTTCGGCACACGGCAATCATGCAGCCCCACCACACGGTTCCTTTGCGGCGGGATCCCGATTGAGAAAACCATGTATGCTGCAGGCAATCCTGTACTCCGCGCTGCCGAGGGCCGTGCAGAGGCGGAGGAGCGCAAGCCCAACCGGCCCAGCAAGCCGGAACCTCTCGAAATAAAGGACGATTGAGCGATGGTCTCTCTCGAAGGTGTCGACACTCGAGAAACGCCCACGAGCGTGATCGTGCACGTATGTCGCATCGCAGACAAGGGCCTCCCTGAGGCCCGCTAGTTCGACCTGCTTGCCGAGGATGCGTTCCTCGCCATAGAGAAATGTACTCTCATCGAGGTACCCATTGTCGACGAGGAAGCTTGAGCGCATCCCGAGGAAAGCGCCGGGGACGGCGTCAACATAGACGAACCCCCCACCAGCGACCTTATCGTTCTGGGCAGCCAGTCTGCGTCGTTCGGCGCGTCTCCGCGATACGGCGAAGCAAAAGCCAATCGCTTCCTGAAGGCTCGGCAGGTCGTACCACTGCATGACTCGTGCCCCGTCATGGCCGAAGCGCCGCGTGGCAGCGACGGCTACGCATGGGTCGCTGTGGAGAACCTCGGAGACGGCCGAAATCGCATCGTCTCCGAACTCCACATCCGGATTTGCAATAAAGACATATTCGCAGCAGCGCTCTTCAACGAGCCAACGGAGGCCAATGTTGTTCCCGGCGGAGTAGCCACCGTTCTCTCGGCTCTTTATGTAATGGATATTCGATTCCGAAAACTCTCCATCGAAATGGTCGCCCGACGCATTGTCGACAACGCAAACAAAATCGACGCTCGGCAAGCTAGCAGTACGCTTTGCAAGCGCAAGAGTCAAATCATGCGAGTTGTAGTTCAATATAACTACGCCGACAGTTGGTTTCGACACTCAATCACCACCTTAATAATAGTTAGGAGAGCTGTAAGCCGCTAACAAAGAAGAACGCCGCATGTAAGCGACGAGGCGCTCCTCCCAGTCGGGCATGGAAAAGCCCGTCGCCTCGAGCTTCGCGAGGTCGAGCGCGGAGTGGACCGGGCGCGGGGCGACGGGACCGGCGGCGCTCGCGTAGTAGTCGGCGGTCGATACCGGCAAGACCTTGTCCCCGTTGCCGTTGGCGGCCTCGAAGACGGCACGGGCGATGTCGGCCCAGCTCTTCACGGCGCCGGAGCCGGTGCAGTCGTAGGTGCCGTAGGGGGCGTGCGAGCCCAGCACGTGGAAGATGGCCTCGGCCATGTCGCGCGTGAAGGTCAGGCGTCCCAGCTGGTCGTCCACGACGGTGACCTGCGCGAGCCCGTCCTCCGGGTCGGCGACACGGTCGGACAGCCCCTTCATGGTCTTGACGAAGTTGTGGCCCTCGCCGATGACCCAGGAGCTGCGCATGATGTAGTGGCGTGGGCACCCCGCCACGGCGATGTCGCCGGCGGCCTTGGTCTGGCCGTAGACGGACAGCGGGCTGA
>ERZ827197.1850-NODE-1850-length-15691-cov-7.250448_pt1 | contig 15691 bp, 17 predicted proteins | sample MGYA00519867_ERZ827197 | MGnify/ENA primary metagenome ERZ827197 (study PRJEB31778, sample SAMEA3449278) | human gut metagenome | biome: human gut; feature: human-associated habitat; material: faeces | place: United Kingdom | collected 2010/2012 ...
AGGCGTTAAGTTAAATTTAATGATCTAGTAGCAACATTTTTCATAAACTTAGCGTTTGAAATTAAAAATCCATTTGCTGATAAAGATAATGTTCCTTTATATTTATGTGATATGGCTATTTCAAATTTCTTAATCGATTACCAAGGATATTTAAATCCTTGTCATAAATGTAGAATAAAAAAGTGGAATTTATTGGAAAATGATTTTGAAACTGCGTGGGATGACTATAAATCACTTCTCAAATTAAAAGCATCTAAGGAAAATAAATGTTTAAAATGTAAATATCTAATGATGTGTAGTCCATGTGTAATTGTAAATCACTTAGTTACTGGTGATTATAATAAGCCGGCAGAAAGCGTTTGTAAATTAACACATATGCGATTTGAAATGTGCAAGTTAAAAAATAATATTCATAACACTATGTAAAAATACACTAGTGTTTTGAAAATATATTGAAAGGAGAAAGAATATGGAATATACAAGTCCAAATTTAACAACTATTTCTTTAGAAGTTAAAGGAACAGAAAGACAAAATTCTGCTGATGGTCCTTCTAAATGTAGCAATTCTTGTTGTTATTATAGAGATGGAGCAACTTGGTAAAAAGTGTTGTATTTTATAGAAACCACTTACAAAAAAAGGAGATTAGGATAAGATAAAAATTTCTGATTTTTTCCTTTTCTCTAAAGAATCTCAGAATTTGAAGAGAACAGTTTGTTTGATAACAATAACATCTGTTCTCTTTTTTTGTAATCACAGAATTAAGAAACCTAAAAAATGGTGATCAAATCATATTAAATTTGATTATCATTCATCTCAAAGTAAGTGCCAAATTATATAGTGGTTAGAAATAGACCTCACCATATTAGATAATTAGCAGTGTTTTTAGATACTAAATTTGCTATATGTAGTGATTTTAGCACTAAATTCACTATATAGAGGATGGTGAGATCATGGATATTCAAAGCATTAATGATGATATCAAGACCAAGCAGTGGTTGGAAAGGATCAAGGAGTGCAGGGAAAGTGGACTACCTGTCAGAAAATGGTGCAAGCAGAACAACATATGTGAGCAGACCTACTACTGCTGGCTAAGGAAACTGCGAAAGATGGCAATTGAAACAGGTGCTGTACAAGCTACATCATTTGTCTCCGTTGATCAGAGCACACTTGATAAACAGAACATAATCATAACTAAAGGAGATGTTCATATAGAATTTCCCTGTGATACAGATATTGGAACTGTAACGAATATTATAGGTGCACTATTATGTTAGGTGATATCTCCAAGGCAGAGCACATCTATATAGCTGTTGGCTATACAGATATGAGGAAACAGATTGATGGTCTTAGTGCACTTGTTACAGCACAGTTTAGTTTAGATCCCTTTTCAAATTCAGTATTCCTGTTCTGTGGTAGAAATCCGAGAGTGATGAAGGCACTGTACTGGGAGGGTGATGGGTTTGTACTTCTTTACAAGAGACTGGAAGACGGCAGATTCAAATGGCCTAGAGATGAATCCGAAGCAAAAGAAATAACGCGTCAGCAGTTCAGATGGCTCCTGGAGGGACTGGCAGTTGTGCAGCCCGGAAGAATAAAGAAAACGAGTCCAAAAGCAGTCCTATAATAGCCCTGATTCATGGAAGAATTGTACGATTTATGGTATAATTATTTCATGAAACGGAGGGCATTTCTGATGGATAATTCTACTAAAGCTACAGTTGAAAACATGACTATATCAGCTGAATTAGCTAGTACTATTGCAGAATTAAAAGCCAGTATTTCATCTCTAAATGCATTGGTTGAAAGCTTAAAATCAGATAATGAATACCTAAAGAATAATAATGACCTTCTTCGTGAAGAGAATGCATATCTTAAGAGAAAGCTGTTTGGCGTCAAGAGTGAGAAGATGCCATGTTCTGTAGAACAGCTTTCTCTTTTTGATGAAGCAGAACAAGAATGCGAACCAGAACTTCTTGAAGAAATCACATACAAAAGAGCCAAGAAGAAACAGAAAGGCACTCTTGAAATCAAGCTAGATAACCTTAAGCATGTAAAAGAAGTTTATGATATTGATGAGAAAGATAGAATCTGTGATATATGCGGTACAAAGATGCATAGAGTTGGTGAAGAGTTCGTAAGACATGAAGTAGTTTATGAACCTGCAAAGCTCTATGTAAAGGATATATACAGAAAGACATATGAATGTCGTAATTGTCGAAAGAGAGGAAAGGTTGTTATGCTTAAAGCAGGTACACCAGCACCTGTTATTCCTCATTCATTCACATCACCAAGTGTTCTATCTCAGGTGATCACTGATAAGTTCGTCAATCATATGCCTCTTTACAGACAGGAAGCAGAATGGAAACGACTGGGACTTGATCTATCGAGAACTACAATGGCCAACTGGCTGATCATAGCTTCGAGAGAATATTTCATTCCAATCGTAAACAGGATGCATGAAATTCTTGTTGTGGAAAAGTACGTTCATTCAGACGAAACTACGGTGCAAGTGTTGAATGAACCAGGTAAGCTGGCGACCTCCAAGTCATACATGTGGGTATATTCAAGCATCAGAGAAAGCAGCAAGCCTATCAGAATATTTGAATACAAACCTGATAGAAAAGCAGAAAATCCACAGAAGTTTCTAGAAAATTTCAGTGGTACACTGATTTCTGATGGCTATGGCGGCTACAACAATATTTCGGGTGTAATCAATGCATACTGCTGGGCACATGCAAGAAGAAAATTTTATGAAGCACTTCCTGCAGATATGAAAGATGTCTCTGATACATTGGCTTATACAGGTCTTAAGAAAATAGCCAAGCTATTTGCGATAGAAAAGGAAATTGATACATTACCACCTGAAGATAAAGTCAAAATACGCCAGGAAAAGTCAAAACCATTAGTAGATGACTTCTTTTCATGGTGCGCTGATGCTCAGAATAAGTCTTTAACACGCTCTAAAATAGGCAAAGCTATTCAGTATGCCCTGAATTTAGAGAAAGGATTGCGTGTATATCTGGATGATGGTCTAGTGCCAATGACTAATTCACTAGATGAACGTAATATAAGACCATTCACCGTGAGTCGAAATTATGCGCTCAATCCATTTATGTGCTGATAAATTCTTTTAAATATCTAAGTATATCATCTACTATGTATATAGGAGGTGACATACAATGGAATGTCAATTAGAAAGGTTTGCAGAATTCCTTAGACAAAATAAATATTCTGAGTCGACAATAAAGGCATATTTGAAAGAATTAAAGGTGATTCATCAATTTGACTTTACAGCCACTGAGGAGGATTGCGTTGTTTTTATTAATAAGACTATAAATGATGCTGAGAAGCAAGGTATTTCAAAGAGCTATATTAATAACTTACGCGCGGCCCTTCATCAATTGTTTTTAATGACTTTTGGTAAAACAGTAAAAGTATATTGTCTTCAAAATCGTTCTAGGGATTATATCGACTTATTTCTTGATGGTTTTTTCAGTTATTCTACCAAGTTCAAATCTCAAATCACTTCTACTGCATCAGCTGAGATGAACCATATCAGAGATTTCTTGAATTATATCGGATTTGATGCGTCTTATGATTTTTCACAATTAAGAGCTAATGATGTTATAGGTTTCATAAATGACAGTTATACCACATTAAAACCTTCATCCAGAGGTAGATACATAACATCAATAAGGAATTTTTTTAGATTCCTTGAATACAAAAACATCCCCATATCCAAAGAAATATTAGAACTACCATTGGCTGTTCCTGATTGGAAAGGAAGAAAAGTTCCAACTGTATTAAATGAAGAAGAGAAAGAAAGACTAAAGAATCATTTTTCTCAGGATGAGGAAGCTGGACTTCGAAACCATTTAATAATCATACTGATGCTGGATTATGGTCTAAGATGTTCAGAAATCCCTCAGATAACTATAAATGATATACAGTGGTCTATGAATAATATAATTATCAAGAAAACAAAGACTCATAATGATTGCTATATCCCTCTGAATCAGAATTTTCTGATGCTGTTAGAGAAATATATCGTTAAATTCAGAAATAACAGTTCAAAGTATCTTTTTACTACAGTAAACCCAAGAAAAAAGAATCTTAATATGAATACTGAAGAAGTAAGAAGAATTGTTCGTCTTGCTTTCAAAAAAGAAAATATACATGGATACTGGAAAGGCACACATTCGCTTAGACGTAGTGCGGCTTCACATTTATTTAATAATACTAATAGTTTTAAAGTAGTCAGTGATATATTAGGGCATAAATCAATAGAATCAACCACAAGTTACGTAAGAGTAGATTTTGAATTATTACGTTCTATTGCTTCTCCATGGCCTGGAAACGGTGGTGAAGTAAATGATTGATACAAATTATATCTCTACTTTAGTAGAAGATTATATAGAATTTAAAAGAAGTTTAGGATTTGAATTAAAGATTATTGCTAAAAGATTACGCAAATTCGCATCTTATACACGATCTATCGATTATGATGGATACATCACAAAAGATATCGTTCTAAAATGGATTTGTAAAGGTACGGATTCTCAAAAAACAAGAGGAAGAAGATTGGAGATATTTCTTCCGTTTTTGAAGTTCGCACATCTCAAAGATGAAAATAATGCAATAATATCTAGTCAAATTTTCTCTAATGCGAGACAAAGACCAAATCCTCATATATATAATGAATCTGAAGTTCTTGATTTAATTAGAAAGTGTGAAGACTTCTATTCTCCAGATCAGCTGAGAACGAAATCAATGCAACTTGCTCTGGGACTACTATGGTCAACTGGGATGCGACCAAATGAAGTAGTTTCTTTAAAATATAAGGATATTGACTTTGAAAACAGTCTTATCAAGATTCGTGATACAAAATTACATAAAGATAGAATAATTCCTATTCACAAAACTGTATTAGGCAAAATAAAAGAGTATATTTCATTTATTAACAGTCATGAAATATATCCAGAAGAAGATGATAATTTATTATATACTACCTATCATAAAGTCTTTACATTAAATAAAATGTATACTGCCTTCAAATTGATCAGAGGTGATATCAATACTAGTGATAGTGATTATAACTATGCACGTTTATATGATTTTAGACACAGCTTTGCATCTAGAACTGTTTATCTATGGCTGAAAAATGATGAAGATGTAAATGAGAAATTATACATATTATCGTGTTATCTTGGTCACGCAAAAATAAGTGATACATACTGGTACTTGTCATCTTCTATGTTATTAATGAATCTTGCAAGTGAAAAATATGAAAACATGGTAGGTAATCGAAGATGAGCCGCAATAAAGATAAGATTACATCAATACAGGTGTTGATTCAGAATTACTTTCTAGAGAGATTGATACAACAGCGTGGTGTTACTTCTCGTACGGTTGAGTCATATAGAGATACTTTTAGAATATATATCAAATACCTACAGAAAGAATGGGGTATTTCGGTTGAGAAGATAAGTGTTTTTGATTTTAATCAGACTAGAGTTCTTTCATTCCTAAAATATCTAGAAGAAATCAGACATAATAAACCGGCAACTTTAAATAACAGATTATCTATTATCCATTCATTCATGAAATATGTTGCAGAACAAGCGCCTGAATATAGTGATATTGCGAAAGGTACAATGATAATTCCGTTAAAAAAACAAGAAACTAAGGTAATTGAATATATCACTAAAGAAGAATTTCATGCTTTGCTTAATCAATGTGATGACAGTACCTATATAGGGTTCCGTGATAAGGTAATGTTGATGTTGCTCTATAATACTGGTATAAGAGTTTCCGAACTAATCAATATAAACTGGAATTCGTTTAAGGATGTTGAGTGCAATAAAGGAGGATACTTGTCCATAACTGGAAAAGGAAGAAAGAAAAGAACCATACCATTGTGGAAAAGCACTACTGAACTAGTAAGAAAATTTGTTGATATATATCAGATACAAAACGAAACTACTATTTTTATAAACAAGAATAAAGCCAACCTAACCAGATCAGGTGTAAGATTTAGAATTAATAAACTCATAATGATGGCAGGTTATGAATGTCCATCACTGCTGGAAAAGAATATATCGGTTCATTCTTTTAGACATTCTGTAGCTATGAATCTGTTACAGGCCGGAATTGATATATCAACTATCGCAATATGGCTAGGTCATAACAGTATAGAAACAACACATAAATATATGGTAGCTGACTTAGAGATTAAGAGAAAAGCAATGGAAAAAGCAGGTATTATTGATAGTTCCGTTCAAAAATTTAAACCATCAAATGATTTATTGGAATTTTTATCAAAATTATAAGTAAAGTTATGTGCTCATATTAAAAGCGAATATAGTCATAAAGCGCTATATTCGCCTTATCAGCACATAAATGGATTGAGCACTTAATTTCGGTTATGTTCTATAGCACATAATCGAAAAAATTGGCTATTTAGTACTTCTACCAAAGGAGCAGATGCAAGTGCATCAATATTCAGCCTGATTGAGACAGCTAAAGCTAATAGACTTAGTCCTTTTGATTACATAGAATACATACTGGAGATAATGCCTCAGATTGATATCATTCAGCATCCAGAGAAGATTGATTGGTTCATGCCTTGGAGTGATCAGATAAAAGAAGAGTTTGGAATAAAGGACGATTAAATCACATTTTCGATTTAATCGTCCTTTTTAGGTACACTATATAATTTGGCGCTTACGCTTTTCCACAGACTTGAGGTAGTTATTTTTAATTTCTTATCAAGAATTAGTATTATTCCTATGAAAAAAGCTAGAAATTCTAGCTTACCTATTAAACAACGTCTCTTCTATTGCACAGATCTTATCCGCAATACATACTATCCATGCTTCAGTGCATGTTGGAGGAATAGGAGTTAAAGGAAACATATGTCTAACTATAATATTTTTAACTCGTGGTGATAGTGTATAGTCCTTTTCTGCATTTTTATAAGCACATTCTGGATGAGTGAACCCGTGGAGATGTCTTCCTTCTCCATCATGCCAGTCATATAAGAAATAATCATGTAATAATGCGCCAATGACTAAAGCGTCCATATTGACTTGTATTGGGAGCCATTTCGCAATCTTAACACTCATACGAGCGACATTTACACAATGTGTATAAACAGAAATAGAACCATGCTGTATATAATTCTTCGTTTCATTGATTCGACCACAATTCTCTAGATAACGTAATTTCTTTTGAATAATGTATGTCATTCATTTATCCTCCATTATTGAAACCCTTAATCCGCCTGTATTATAATATAGACATGTAAATAAAAAAATGGTCAGAATAATATACATATGATACTAAATATACATATTTACTAGAAAGTGAGATATAACTATGGATAAAAAGATAGACAGACGTGTTCTTAAGACAAAACGTGCAATATATAATGCTTTTGTAGAACTTTTATCTGAAAAAGAAATCAATCATATTACAATCACTGATATTTCTAAAAAAGCAGATATCAACCGTAAAACATTCTATAACTACTATTCAAATACCTATGAAGTTATGGAAGAGATAGAAAACCTGATGGTTGATACATTCATTAAAAGACTTGATACAATAGAATTTACGAATATGACTGATTTCCTCACAGAAATCTTTAGTCAGTTTACTGAAATCATTAATAGCGATCTAGACTTCTTTAGTCATCTCTTTAAGACAAATAATCGCTCTATTTTAATAGTAAAGATTGTAGAAGCGATTAAAGAATATATTCGTAAACGTATTGAAAAGGAACAGGAATTAGATTTACAGAAATTTAATATTGTGGCTGATTTCTATATTCCTGGTATTTTATCTGTCTATATGAATTGGTTTATAAACAATCATAATATCTCTATCGAGGAATTATCTCATATTCTCACAGATCTTATTCTTCATGGAACAGAAAAAAATGATCAGGCAATTAAGCCTGATCATTGACTTTGTGTCGATATTTAGAGTCAAAGATGTATCGTATACCCCTTTTAATAATGGTAAGGAATGTAGGAGAACGATACATTTTTTCTTTAGGAAAATGATTTCCAACCACCTGTAATGTTTTCACATTATTACGTGTAGAGAAAGTAAAATGTCCATTGTTTTTAGTGAATATTGCGAAACGTGCAATTTTCTTATTAAAATATACAGAAGCACTGATATAATCAATTTCTTCCCATGGAATCTGAATAAAGTCTTCTTTATTCTTTTCGTTATAGAACTCAAAGGCCTTGTCCCCTACCATGACATCCCCATAGTTAGTTAAACCATTTAGTGAAGTCGCTTTAATTGAAAAATCAACTTTTGTATTTTGTGATTGTGCCATTTTATCTCCTCCTTAAAGATAAGAGGCAGTAAAACTGCCTCTATTGATTACATAATACCGATAACTCTTGCAACGATACCAACAATGAATAATGCGATGATGATAACGATTGGAGATACCTTTTTCTTTAATAAGTAACAGCATAATAATGTAAGTAATAATGCTGCTAAACCAGGGATTAACTGATCTAAGTTCTGCTGTAAAGTAGTAACTTTAGTCTGGTTTAATCCATTAGCACCAAGTGATGCATACTGACTTAATGCTTCTTTGATACCTGCAGCACCCTTTGGTAACTTATCCCATTCGATATAAGCACCTTTAGACTGAGTAACCTGAGATACTACTGGAGTAAAGCTGATAGATACCCATCTCTGTACTAATGCACCGATGATGAACATACCAAGGATAGAAGCACCTTCAGTAACCTTACCAAGAAGTCCTCCTGACATATCCTTAGCAATAGAAGTACCTACTTTATAACCGAATTCCTGTGTATACCATAAGAATGCGATACGAACTAAGTTCCATACTACGAAGAATAATAATGGTCCAACAATGCTTCCTGATAATGCAAGTGAAGCACCTAATGCACCTAAGATTGGTCTTACTGTAAACCAGAATACTGGGTCACCAACACCAGCAAGAGGTCCCATCATACCAACTTTAACACCCTGTACAGTCTGGTCATCTACAGGCATACCATTTGCACGTTCTTCTTCAAGTGCTAATGTAACACCCATAACTGGAGCTGATACATAAGGATGTGTATTATAGAATTCTAGATGACGCTTTAATGCAGCGGCTCTATCTTCTTCAGTCTTATATAATTTCTTGATAGCTGGGATAATTGAATAACACCAACCACCATTCTGCATACGTTCATAGTTCCAAGAACCCTGAAGGAACTGATGACGCCAGCATACGTCCATTCTATCTTTTTTAGATAGTGTAATCTTATCTGCCATAATGTTCGTCCTCCTTCAGATTAATAGTCGTTTAAGATGTCACCAAGTGGATCTCCAGATTCTCCAGTGCCACCATTACCTTTACCAGCATTGTCTTTTAATCCAAGATAGATTAAAGCAAGAACAACACCAATAACACCTAATGCGATTAATGTAAGTTCTGAGATAGCTGCTAAAACGAAACCAAGAGCGAAGAATGGCCAAGTTTCTTTTGTAGCCATCATGTTGATAACCATTGCATAACCTACAGCGGCAACCATACCACCGCCAACAGCCATACCACCAGATAACCAAGCTGGCATAGAATTTAATGCACCTGTTACAACCTTAGCTGGAACGAAGCAAAGGATAACTGCTGGGATCATAATACGAAGACCCTGCATTAAGATTGCAGCAATCTGCCATCTTTCAATAGCCTTATAGTCACCTTTTTCTGCAGCTCCATCCATGAAGTGAACCATAGGGATTGCAAGAGTACGACAGATCATTGTTAAGAATAAACCTGCAACTGATAATGGAACGGCAACAGCGATAGAAGTATTGATAGCGTTAGTAACGTTTGTACTACCACCCTGTAAACCTAATACCATGATGATTGCTGAAGCAACTGATGCAAGAGCGGCATCTGGTGCAACAGCAGCACCAACGTTTGCCCAACCAAGGGCAATCATCTGTAATGAACCACCAAGGATGATACCTTCCTTTAAGTGGCCAGTAACTAAGCCGATTAACGTACATGCTACTAGAGGCTGATGGAACTGGAATTCATCAAGAATACCTTCCATACCTGCAAGTAAAGCAACAATCGCAATCAGCACAATTGAAATTGCTGACATAAATTATTTCCTCCCTTATTTAGACAATCCTTCTTTAGCTTTATTAAGGATTGCATTGATGTTATCAGGTGAATCATTTGGTACTTTACGCACATCAAACTTAACACCCTTAGCCATAATCTTTTCAATAGTATCAACATCATCCTGATTCATTGATACGGCTTTAGTACAAACGACTTTACCCTGTGAATGAGCCATAGAACCTAAGTTCAATGTCTTAATGTCAACGCCACCTTCGATTGCACGAAGTGCATCCTGTGGGTTTTCGAATAATACTAATGCTTTTGTGTTACCAAAACGTGGATCCTTAGCAACCTGGATCATCTTATCGATTGGTACAACGTGAGCTTTAACACCTGGAGGTGCTGCCTGAATAATCATTTCTTTTCTAAGATCATCGTGAGCCACACCATCAGATACTACGATGATACGGTTTGGCTGAGTTGTCTTAGTCCATGCAGTAGCAACCTGACCATGTAATAAACGTGAATCAATTCTTGCTAATACATACTTGATGTGACCATCACCAATAACTGTTCCTTCAGGAATAGCGCCCTGAGGTGCTGGTGCAGCAGCTGCTGCCTTTTCTTCCTTCTTAGGTTCTAGTGTTTCAGGTTTTGGTTTAACACCATCTCTTGCCACTTCAGTGACATGTGTTGCGATTTCATGAGCTGTTTCCATAGACATACGAGATGCGTAAGTTTCAATCAACATTGGTAAATTTAAACCAGTGACAATAGCCCACTTATCTTCATGTCCATTAAGTAAAGCACTTGCCTGATTGAATGGTGTTCCACCCCAAAGGTCTACAAGGAATAATACTTCATCCTGATTTTCAAAACCAGCAATCGCTTCTTCCATTTTTCTGCGAATATCGTCTGGGCCTTCGCTAGGCATTAATGTGCAGGCTTTAACGTTAGCCTGATCACCAAAGATCATAGATCCTGACTGGAAAATGCCTTCTGCAAACTGTCCATGACTCGCAAGGATAATTCCTACCATTTTATCTCCTACCTTTCATAATTGTAAGTAAGTAGTGAAGATATACTCAATATGTATATGGACATTCATACATATAACTTATATATTCATCTAATCACTATCAAATTATATTTCTAGATAAATACAGTTTTTCCTCGAAATATATCTCCTATTTACTATGCTTACATTATATCACTCTCATCTTTCAGTGCAATAATCCCTGTTTAGGAATTATAAATACCATACTTATATATAATATATACCATACACATAAAAAAGTTGACATCATATCCCATATATGATAGGCTCTGTATACAAAACCTTTTGGTTGTGGATTTTTGTCAGAGAAATCTTATTTTCGCCACACAGCGTTTTTACGTTGTGTGGCTTTTTGTATGTTTAGGAGGAAAATTATGAATCAAGATTATATGAAAACAAAACCTATACTGCCATTAGTACTCTCTATGAGCTTACCAATGGTATTATCCATGCTTGTCAATTCTCTCTACAATATCGTCGATAGCTTCTTTGTGGCTCGTATTAGCGAGAATGCGATGAATGCCTTATCTTTAGTATTCCCTATCCAAAACTTAATTACTGCGATTGCTGTAGGGTTTGGTGTGGGAATGAATGCAGTTATTGCCTTCTATCTAGGCACAGAGGATCATAAGAAAGCCGAGGACTCCATGGCACAAGGATTACTTCTTTCAGCAATCCATGGGCTAATCTTAATGATTGTCTGTGTTGTGTTTATTCCTAACTTCTTAAAATTCTTTACAAATGATCCTGTTGTATTAAAGGATGGGATATTATATGGACGTATTGCCTTCTCATTCTCTTTTGTGATTCAGGTAGGTATTGCCTTTGAAAAGATCTATCAGTCTTTAGGACGTATGGCTCTCACTATGAAGATTATGATTATAGGATGCGTGACAAATATTATTCTTGATCCTATTTTAATATTTGGTTTAGGCCCTATTCCTGCAATGGGTATTGCGGGAGCTGCGATTGCGACTGGTATTGGTCAGACAGTTCCTTTTATTCTATATCTATATTATTATAAGGTTGATTTACCACTACGTATTCATAAGGAAGCTTTAGAAAGTACTCAATATTATAAGAAGTTATATGGTATTGGTATTCCTGCCACTCTTAATATTGCCTTACCTTCTGTTCTTATTTCTGTCTTAAATGCGATTCTAGTAAGCTATTCAGCTATCTATGTCGTTGTACTTGGTATCTATTATAAGCTTCAGACATTTGTCTTTATGCCATCTAATGGAATCATCCAGGGTATTAGACCACTTGTTGGATATAACTATGGGGCTAAAGAATATAATCGTGTCAATAAGATCTATAAGCTCACTCTTGGTTTAAGTTTAATTATTATGATTGCAGGAACTCTTCTTTGTTTTGTATTCCCAAAAGAAGTCATGGGACTCTTTACTACAAATGAAGAAACACTTAACGCAGGTGTGACCGCCTTACGTATTATTAGTATTTCCTTTGTCTTCTCTTCACTCTCGCTTACTTCAGGAGGAGTACTCGAAGGACTTGGTATGGGTATTCCATCTTTAATTATCTCTTTATGTCGTTATGTAGTCATTATTCTTCCATGCGCTTATATTCTTTCTTCACTACTTGGACCAACTGGCGTATGGCATGCTTTCTGGATTACAGAAGTGTTCACTGCAGTTATTTCTCTACTTATATATAAGAAGAAAAAGAAGGATTCATTTAACTTATGAGTGAAATCACAAAACATGCATTAGAGGATTCATTGAAGGTATTACTCTTAAGAAAACCTTTTAATAAGATTACGATTGGTGATCTCACAAAGGAATGTGGTATTAATCGTATGACTTTCTATTATCATTTTACTGATATGCATCAACTTCTTTCATGGATCATCTTAGATGAAATACATCAATTACTATTAGATGCAAATATCTACCCTGAAGGATGTATTCGTCTTCTCTATAAGATGAAAGAAGACCAGATCTATATTATGAATGTATATCATTCCTTACATCAAGAAGAGTTTCAAAGCTATTTATCTCCAATGATTCAAGGACTGCTTAAAATGAAGATAGAGGAAGAAGCCCAAGAAATATCTATTAAAGAGTCAGATAAAGAATTTATTGCCCACTTCTATTCTTATTGTATTGTAGGATTGTTGATAGATTGGTTGAATGATGATATGAGAGAAAATCCTGAAAGATTATTTGATAAGATGGATGAGATTATGCATGGATGTATTACAAGGGCGTTGAAAAGATTTGAAATTCATCAAAACTAGTATTTTGATTAAAATTTTTACACTCATTAAGTCATGATAAGACATTTATCATGATTTTTTGTTTGTCTAAACAAATGTCTTCAAACTTGATTTATACTAGAGTCATATCAAGGAGGTAACTATTATGTATTATTCATCAGGAACTTATGAAGCATTTGCACACCCAGAAAAACCAGAGGGTGTAGAAAAGAAATCAGCTTATATTATTGGAACAGGCTTAGCAGGTTTAACTGCTGCCTTCTATCTTGTAAGAGATGGGCAGATGCCTGGAAATCATATTCATTTATTAGAAAAGCTAGAACTTGCAGGTGGAAGCTGTGATGGTTATAAAGATGTTCATAAAGGCTTCTATATGCGTGGAGGACGTGAAATGGATAACCACTTTGAAATCATGTGGGATGTATTCCGTGATGTGCCTTCTATTGAAACACCTAACGTATCTGTATTAGATGAATACTATTGGCTCAATAAGCATGACCCTAACTATTCTTTATGTCGTGCAACAGTGAATAAAGGGGAAGATGCCCATACTGATAAGCTATTTAAATTAGATAAAGATAGCGCAATGGCATTGTCCCAGCTCTTTATTACACCAGAAGTTAATCTAGAAGATAAGAAGATTTCAGATGTATTACCAGAATCATTCTGGGAGACTAATTTCTGGCTATATTGGCAGACTATGTTCGCCTTCCAGAAATGGTCTAGTGCATTAGAAATGAAGCGTTATTTATGTCGTTATGTGCATCATATTGATGGTTTACCAGACTTCAGTGCTTTAAGATTTACTAAGTATAATCAGTATGAAAGTATGATCTTACCTTTAATTGAATATCTAAAGAAGCATGATGTAGATGTTCAGTTTGGTATGGATGTTAAGAATGTGGTTATTGAAGAAGTTGATGGCAAGAAGACAGCTAAACAACTTATTTATATAAAAGATAATGAAGAACATTCTATTCCTTTAACTGCAGATGATTTAGTCTTTATTACTAATGGATGTTGTACTGATACATCAAGTTATGGTGATCAGACTCATGCCCCTGATTTATCTCATATTGTGAATGGTCAAGGTGAATCATGGGATTTATGGAAGAATATTGCGAAACAGGCAAATCATGATGAATATGGACATCCTGATGTGTTCTGCAGTAATACAGAAGCGACTAACTGGATGAGTGCCACTGTAGAAACATCTAATGAAGATATTATTCAGCATATTATGAATATCTGTAAACGTGATCCTCGTGCTGGTAAAGTGACTACTGGTGGTATTGTGACTGTTAAGGATAGTGTAAACAATTGGTTCTTATCATGGACTATTAACCGTCAGCCACAGTTTAGATCTCAGAATAAAGATACAGTACTTGTATGGCTCTATGCTCTTCGTACTGATACAGAAGGTAACTATATTAAGAAAGCTATGAGAGATTGTACAGGTGAAGAAATCTGTCAGGAATGGCTTTATCATATTGGTATGGATGAAAGCAAGATCAAAGACTATTCAGAAAATGCATGTAATACAACAACATGCTTTATGCCTTATATCAATGCCTTCTTCCAGCCTAGAAAGAATGTAGACCGTCCTAAAGTTGTACCAGAAGGTGCAGTGAACTTCGCATTTATTGGACAGTTCGCAGAAACACCAAGAGATACTATCTTTACGACTGAATATTCTATGCGTACAGGTATGGAAAGTGTCTATACATTACTGAATGTCGATCGTGGTGTACCTGAAGTATGGGGGTCTCAATATGATATCAGAGAATTATTACGAGCAGCTTATTATGCAATAGATAAAAAGAAGATTAATGAGTTACCATTAAACTTTAAGGAAAAGATGCTTTTAAAGACTGTATTGAAGAATGTAAAAGGTACTGATCTAGAACTCTTATTAAGAGATACAGGACTTATAGATTAGGGGCTGTAACAGATAAACACCTCATTACAATTTCATAAAAAGCAAAATGCGGACCTCGGTCCGCATTTTGTGATATATTTAATTTGCAATGATACGGCATATCAAACATATGTGCTACCAGATTTTAATATTACTTTTGAAATCTAAAGTGAAATGTTAAATTCCACTTTAATAAATGCGTAAAGTGTAGTTTGTAGTATGGACATCCATCCCAATTTTTATTACTATAATTATAGGTAACCCTCCTTATTTGTTTGCGGTAATCCCACAATACTATGAATTTTTATTTCTACTCAAAGTATAATGGTAAATCCACGATTGAACAATTAAGGAGAGTTACT
>ERZ827197.1857-NODE-1857-length-15639-cov-4.911576_pt1 | contig 15639 bp, 15 predicted proteins | sample MGYA00519867_ERZ827197 | MGnify/ENA primary metagenome ERZ827197 (study PRJEB31778, sample SAMEA3449278) | human gut metagenome | biome: human gut; feature: human-associated habitat; material: faeces | place: United Kingdom | collected 2010/2012 ...
TGTTTTCTATCATTTTATTGCTGATATTGACTATATCCTCAACAAGATCCTGTGTACTTATAGCCGCATTATTAACTCCAGCAGCACCATCATCAACTACTGTTGTTATCGTATTGATGGAATGAGCTATTTCATCCATATTTTTCTTCAGGACATCTGTTTTCTCAACGAATTCATCCATTGCATTCTCTATATATGAAGCATTTTCTTTATATTTCACGCCGCCATCAACAAATGTCTGAAATTCAGGAAGAATAGTCTGCTGAAGATACGAAACCAGATTATTAGCATTATCTGATAGATTATTAACAGCAGCAACAACAACCGAGTTAATACTTTGTATCTTGTTGGCAGTTTCACGGCTTGAATCTGCTAACTGACGAATCTCATCTGCCACTACTGCAAAGCCCTTACCCGCTTCACCTGCTCTGGCAGCTTCTATTGAAGCATTGAGTGCTAACAGATTCGTCTGGCTTGATATATTAAGAATATCATTCGTAAGGTTATTTACCTGGTCAACGCTCTTACTATCTTCTATTGCCTTATTAAGACCATCTAATATATTCCCAACCTTTTCACCTGTCTGAACCATATTATATCTGGCATCACTCTCTATTTTTTCTGCATTTGCCTTCATTTCCTTTGAAAACTGATTAATATTATCTGACTTAGTTGCTATAATCTCAACATCTTTTAGTATATCATCAGCATTGTCATTAATAGTATTAACAGAAAGTCCTACATCCTGCATAGTTGCAGATAATTCCTCTGTCATGGCAGATAAATCTGAAGCACTGTCATTGGATTTGACAACACTTCCATCAACCTCAGCAACAACATTTTCCATATAGTTAGTATTCTCTATAATCAGCTTTAGTATTTCCTGCAGCTTATCCATAAAAAGATTGATACCGTTACCAAGGTCTGCTATCTCGTCATTAGATATGACTCTTACGCGCTTTGTCAGATCTCCTTCTCCATTATCGATTCCATCAATAATATCCCTGATATCTTTATTGGTTGCAATAATTGGTTTGATAACATACTTCATAACACAGTATATTGCTACAATAATTAATATAGCGCTTATAATAATAACTATACCATTACTGACAAGTGAGCTTATATACACACTTGCAAGCCTTTCCCTTGCCTCAGAAGCTGTATCATTGGCATGTGTGCTTAGCACCTCAATATCCTTCTGGATTGCTGTGCTGCTATCACTTACGACTCCGTTAGCAATAGCATATGCTTCCTCATTCTTGCCTAAAGCACTGTATGCCATAATGTTTCCAAGTTCATATTTCATAGTATTATAATTACTTACTAATGAATTATATGTATCCATATCATCATTCTGGACATATTTCTTATATTCGTCCAGCTTTTTCTCTAATTCTTCCTGATTATCATTAATCTCACCTACCACTGATATCATAGTATTAAGATCTGTTGCAATAATATGTGATAATCCAAGTGTATGAATAACCTGTATATCATTCTTTATTTCACCAAGATCTGAAACACTCATCATACAATTATCTGTTATATCAGCGGCATTAGAGTTAACAGTTCTTATATTGTTTATAGCCATAACATTACATATTATTGTTAAAGCACCTAGTATAAATACCGGCAATAATATCAGTGTCTTCAGGCTCGCCCTTTTTTATTATTCATGCTTGTTCTCCAATCTTTTTCACATACAGTAAATCAACTTTGATCATCTTACTGCTACTTAACAGCAGAAGCTGTAATTTCATTAACTAATGTATCCATAACTTCCTGATCTGATAAACCACCGTTATTACCACTAAGTACGGTATTAGCAAACTTCTTACAGGCATCCCAGTAGCTGTTTCCTACTCTTTGCAATGTTCCATACTGGGACTGTGCAATGATTGCCTGTATTGCAGCCACTTTTTTGATTTCATCTGATTCTGCTGCCTTACTGTTAGATGGTCCCTGATTTTTCTCTTTAAACCTAAGCTCCTGATTCTGCTGATTAGTCAGCCAGTCAGCAAGCCTGCATGCCCATTCTTTATTCTTTGAATAAGAGTTCACTCCCATCATCTTATAGCCTGTAAACGAAGACATCTGAACTTCCTTTCCTGCAACTGTATATGTTGGCAGCTTACAGGCACCATAATTCTCTCCCCAGGCTTCCTTTACATTCATAACATCCCATACACCACTTATTCCTGCTATAACATCACCACTTTTAATCTGTTCAGCTATATCTCCGTTAGGCATACTTACAAACCCTGGATTAGCTGCTATACTATCAAGTGCCTGCTTTATAGCTGCTCCGGTTATGTCACCTGTCTGCGAATTCCAATTACATTCATTAGTTATACCATCTGGTTTAATAGAAAGACTAAGTCCTGTATTTCCGAAAAATGTATAAAGATACCATCCAGAATTAAACTCCATAGCTACTTTTTTATTATTAGCTGCTGCAATGGACAACATTTTGTCTAATGATTTAACATCATCTTCTGAAAAATAATCTTTATTGTAATACATAAAATATCCATTGTCTGCTGTCATAGGATATCCATATAATGTATCATTCAGCGTAGCTGCTTCGACTGACTCCTTTACATTAGCTGCTGCTATTTCATCTGCATTGGGTACCTCTGTCAGAACTCCGCCAGCCGTTAATGATATAATCTGATCATCTGGAAATGAAAACACATCTGCACCATTGTGTACATCTGTAAGCATAACATCACGAACCTGTGAATCTGCCTGGATTTCAACCGTTATATCAAACTCTGCTTCATCTTTATATTGTTCCTTAAAGCTGTCCAGCATTTTGTTCATGACATCCAGACCATCCTTTTCTGTCCACACTTTTAAGGAGACAACTTTATCTGTGCCACCTGCTGATTCATCTATACTTCCACCTGTTATACCTGCTTTACCACATCCTGATAAGACAATAGAAGATATCAAGCCAATAGCACATAATTTCTTCGCTATCTTTTTATTCATATTAATATACCCCTTTTGTATAAATTTACGTTCTTAATATACCGATTAGAATCTAATAATAAATGTAAAATCGAAATCACAATCCAATTTCCTTTAGATTACTTCACACGAATTTGACAAATCATAATAGAAATTAATTAACGTACTAATATATTATATTTATTGTAGACTTTATAACAGTATTTGTCAATCAATTTACCTGCTGACCGGCTTATCCTGTACAGTCTTTTCAACACTTCTGAAAATAGTAAGAATTGAGATAATGATTTTTTATAATAAACTTCCTTAGCGTTTATTATATTTATTGTCTGTTGTTGTCAAGGGTGTGTATACAAAACACATTAAACTCAGGTCGAAGAGGAATAAATTAGAATAATTATAAACTATTTATAAATTATTAGCACTCACCACTTGACAGTGCTAATAATCAGGTGTATAACATAGCCAGAACAAAGGAAAGGGAGTTAAGAAATAGTAATTAAGATAACGCCATTCCAGATGTTCCAAAGAAACAAGGTAATAGTTCAGATGAATATGTAATCCTGGGGATTGGTTATTTATATATCCAATCTGAATGAACGAAAGGTTCAGCCGAACAAATAGTTTATTAAAAAAGGAGCGATGACTTATGTTAATGCCTAGTATTTTTGGAGAGAATTTATTTAATGATGATTGGATGAACTTCGGATTTCCTGAAGTTGAAAAAGCTTTATATGGTAAACACGCCAGCCACGAAATGAAGACTGATGTCAGAGAAACTGATTCCGGCTATGAAGTTGATATTGATTTACCTGGCTTTAAGAAAGACGAAATCAATATACAGCTTGATAATGGTTACCTTTCAATCAGTGCCGCTAAGGGTCTTGATAAGGACGAACAGGACAAGGAAGGCAAGTATATCAGAAAGGAACGTTATGCCGGCTCTATGAGCAGAAGCTTCTACGTTGGTAATGCAATTACTCAGGACGATATAAAGGCTAAATATGAAAGTGGTATTTTAAGACTTTCTGTTCCAAAGAAAGCTGCTGAGGAAATTGAAGGTGCTAAGAGGATTGCTATTGAAGGATAATCCGTACATGAATGTATGAATTGGCCTGATTGGTAGTGTACTTAGCATCTGGGACTGCAGTTGTTAATGTAGTTCTTGCCAAGATATGAGTTGTAATTGAATAATTAAGAAATGCCAGTCCCTAAGGTTGAACTTAGAGACTGGCATTTTTATATTTTGCCATAACAACCGACAGATTTCTAAAACTACTCATTACTCTATTAATCTTACAATTGTTACTCTTCTTAAATATACTACGCAATAAAACATTTCAATAACATGTAGATTTATCACTAAGCTATTTTCTCTTTACAATAGGGAAGTTCATATAATGTATCCGGATCAATATCAATACACTTACAAGCATCTCTATTTCCACCTATATCCCATGTTAATGTATCATTCATAACTGTACATGTATCAGTAAATGCCGAAATATCCTTCAATGGTCTAAAAACTTCTTTATCCAACATATTTTCATATCATAACATACGATTTTTCCATCTTCAAAATACACATATACTGTGTAGTCTTTCATAGGTACTACCTGAACTACCTTCGGAAACATAGACAAACATCTCCTATACAAGTGGATTAATTCTATTTAACGGCTTTCCATCTTTTGATAATTCCCAATTCTGCATCAACTCATCTTGATGTAACACACACCACGCTAAAATCAACTTTAACTGTCTTGATGGCAAAGTTCCCTTGATGCATCTAGCTGTATCAATTTCAATAATTGCCTTATTTCCATTATACTCAGCATGAAAATGCGGCGGATTATGATTATCATAATACATTGTAACTCAAATCCCATAAAATAAAGAAATTTCCGGCATTTATTTACCTGCTGATAATCTGATGACAATAATATTTTATATGTAAAATCTCTTTTATTTATTGTACCACAGTTCTTACAAAAAACACCCCAGAACAAAAAGTCCTGAGGTGTAATACACTTTTCTGAAACGTCGTAAGACGCACTGGATTGTTGAAATATTATCTCTTTGAGAACGTTTGTAGAGCGTGAAAAGCCCATAAATTGGGGATTTGTGTCTGGTAGTGTTACATATCTGTTGTATGCGTAGCACTATCCACACATTCCCAGAACTGCTCATTACTTTATTAAAGAAAAGACTCTCATTATGAAAAAATACTTTGCTTATTACAACCAATACAAGAACGGAATTGACATTGCTTTTGATGACAATGTGCTTCTGTTTATCTCATGTTCTGAAGCAGAAAAGGATCTCCATATCTCACCTATCTCTCAAGAGATTATTGACAATCTTTTGAGAGATGAAAAATAACATCTATGATTTCTCATAAAGCAGAAAACTAAACTATTGTTGATTTACACATATTTTAAGTGTAAATCAACAACTATTTATCCATTTAAAATATTCATTTAATTTATCCCTATAACAATACAGTACTTTGTCATAGTTTATGGTTAAGTAAAATATTTGACTATCCATCATTTTTTCAAAACAAAATCGTTTGTTATCTGATACTATTATTTCATTGTATATTTCTTTCAATTTTTCATTTTTTATATTTCTTTCATACATAAAAAATCCAATTGTAAATGCAGGTAAAAATGTAACCATACTCTTCTTTTCTAAATTGTCATATAAATATGAAACAACTTCATTATATTCATTTTCAATGACACCATTTCCTTTATCAATATAACTTAACCAAATATAAAAAAATGCATTTATACTATTTGTGCTTTTTATATATCCAGAATATATATCTGACATTATTGAAACTCTTGGAACAAAAAACTCTTTATTCTCATTTGAAATAAAATAATATCCCCAAGTATCAGAAAAAAATCTCATTATTACCAATCTAACACTCTGTATGTTACTATAAGCAAATATTATTGCAATAATTGTTACTAGTATATTTATTATAATAATATATCTGCAATTTTCTTTTAATACCATCCAATCAATTAATGCACTTACAAAAAATAAAGATATGAGCAAGATATCAAATTTACACTTAGCCTTATTATACCATTTCTTCTTATAACAATCCATTGTTGTTACAAACTCTATAGATTTCAAAGCACCTATTTTATCGCAATTGCATATATTTAAATAATGTTTCAATAAATATTCAATATTAACATCTACAACTTCCTTGTTCCATTTTCTCTCTGTATTAAATTGTAGAGTATCAACCCTATCAAACCAAAACCATCTATATAATTGCCTCAAAAGAGAAAGTTCACTCTTTTGATCAAAAAACATTATAATAACAATTACGCACATTATATATGTAACACTAATAACATTATATATTACCGCAATTTCGAATATTAGGAATCGAATAACATCAAAAACTGAATCAATTTTTCCATTTAATAACGTTAAAGTAGTAATTGACACTATAATGCAGGATACAATAACAATAAATAACCATTCCGCAAACTTGTATTTTTGCAAAACTTCACGAATTGAAAATACAATATAATACCTCTTATCAAATAGTATTATAACAACAGCCATTGTTATTGCAATAGCTGTTAATCCAATCACAATACTACTTACTACTCCAATATTATTAATCATCTGATAAATATATAATTCGTACTTCACATCAAGGACAGCTATGAAAGGAATGATTGCAAGAGTAATACATATAAATAAATATATCTCCGAAAAATAATCTATCTTTGAAAAAATCTTTTCTGTCTTATGAAATTTCTTTTTGTTCAAGATGTCATCTAATGGGTGTAAAACTTCTTTTTTTGTACATTTTATCATAATAGCACACAAAAAAATTATAAAAGCTAAAAAAACAGGCAATACTCCCCAAATTGACACATTGATTATCTGTTCTAACAATACACGCATTACCTTACTCCTTAGTATTAATTTATATTTAACTAAAGTATCTATTGTTAAAGTGATTTCACTCTTTGATATAAGTTTAGCAATTCATTGATATCCATATCCAAAATCGGTTCATACATAAAAGAGTTTAAATGTATATTCTCCGGCGTCATAATGTTAACTTCATCCAACATCTTCACCTTTTCATAATTACCAAATTGCGAATAAGCATTATACAATTCACGCGTTTGATTCGAACATTGTTCTAAAAATAACTTAAAATCATTATTAGTTCCAGATACAATATTATGACGTACTTTCCAAGTTATTGTTCCTGAATAATTATCTATTTCTTCAAGCATGAACACTTCAGCTTTATGCCGTATTGCAATTGCTAAGATTATTTTATTTTCTAAATCAACATCTTGATCACTAATTGCATTCGCAACATCATAAATTTTATCCATCACTTTATCTGATAGAGTAATATTTTTAAATCTTTCAGTTCCCAAATATGCTTTATATAGTTTCTTAAGGGTATCAAACGTTATGTTATTAGTATTATTTTTCTCATGCAGTAAATGAGTAAGTAACAGGTAGTCACTATCAATCCCTGCAATTCCGCCTACATTTTTATCTTCTCCATATTCAATTAGATTTCTTACAAATGGAATAAGTGCTACAGTATTTTTTAAAATCAAATTATTCTTCCATGCGATAAATGGTTTATCTTGATATTTTTCTTCTTTTAATTCTATACTATTTCCAACACGTTCAGCAGACAATCTATCTCTTCTATTTAATCCCAATCGCATTGATACTGTACGATAAAAATCGAAATTATGAGATAGAATAATTAATCGAAAATTTGGATTTGTGGACATTTCTCGTAAATATTCTACAATGGCATATTTATTTTTATAATCAAAAGAATCTGCTATATCATCAATAATGAATAGCATTTCCTTGCCCGTCGATTTAATTCTTTCTATATCAAATATGATATTTAACAGATATAAGGCTCGTTTTTCCCCTTGGCTTAAAACGTCAATATTTTCTAATTCACTTCTATCCATTTTAACGACTTTTTGATCTCTCTTAAACGAAAATTGAATTCTAGGAATACTTTCCCCTATTATTGAGCCCTTCATATTGGATATTTCCATTTTATAAGGAACTGTAAATCTTTTTTCAAATATATTTAACGCATTTTTCCAAGGCGTATCGTCTAAATTAATAGCACTAATTTCTGATTCTAGTTTGTGGTATTCAGTTAATAACTCTCCAAAAGCATTACCTTCACTTTGTATATATGATAGCCATAACTGCACTCTCAATATATCCAATTTTTCCTTCTTAAGATATCTTATAATCTCTGGATTGTTTTCGATTACATCTTTCAATATCAATCCTTTTGCATCACTTAGCATCTTCTCAATCTCAGAAAAAACAGGAACCATTTTAATCTTATCTTCAATCTCTTTTATTTTCGCTTTCAATTCCTGTGATTCTTTTATTTCAAATCCACCGTCAAGAAAAAGATGATTATTTTTTACAAAAAAACTATCATTTTCTAATGATTTTGTTATATTCTTTAGCTTAGGTAGAGTAAAGTTTCCTTTTTCCAAAAATTCAAACTCAGAATATATCTCATCACTTTTCTTACAAAATTCCTCTATCTTTTCTTGAAACTCTGTTGAAATAATCTTTTTAATAACAGAATCATCAAATATACTATTATACTTAATAGCTGCACAAAAATAATCTATTGTCATTTCATTTAATGCACTTATATTCAACAAAAAACTATCCTCATCAAAGCCAAAATCTTTTACTATTTGAGGTTCTAACTCATATACCTTCTTTCCCATAGAAGTTTTTACTACTTTGAGTCCTGACATTTTCTCTAAGTTTTTCAAAAACTTATCTTTTAGTTTTAGAACGTTTAATATTCTTACCTTTATAGTATCATCAACCAAAAGTGAAGAAATGCTATTAGATTCATAAAAGCTCTCAAACGACTTAATTACAAACACATTGTCTTTTGATAAAGCAACTCCATCTGCCTCAACATCCACAACACCATTTAAATCAAAAATTTCATCCTTAACATCTAATATTTTTCCATCTTGCAGTTTCTTAAATGTTTTCGAAAAAGAGGTTTTCATCAAGCCATTTCTTGCATATACACAAATTGCATTTGTTTCAGCAAAATCGAACTCATGATGTAATTCTTTAATTCCATAGCAATTTTGCAGATTACATGTTATCTTTTCCATAATATATCCCCCTATACAAAAAGATTTTTCATAACTCCATTCTCCATGTCATCAATACTGAAAATCGTATCCATAACCTCGAATGTCTCTCTTAGATTACCTCTAGCACTCTTCCAACCTATTCCGTCAGTAAACCACACAAATGTAAATCCATCTATAGTATCAGCTTCCTGTGAAAGCATCTTATAACTTCGTGCAGTTTCGTTAAGCTTCGATCCACCGCCACCATAGAAGTTTGTTTCAATAGCATAAATCATCTCGTATGTTTTAATTACAAAATCAAATCTCTTTGCAGCTTTGCCCTGATTTGAAAGTGCGGATAAATCTATATTCCATTTAGCTTCAATATCCTTCAAATACATTTCTTTGAAGTAATTCACATTCTTCTTAAATCCTGCTGCCACAATATATTTTTCAACCAAATCTTCCATCTGATGACCACCACGATTTTTACGACCATTAGAGTCCAGACCAGTTTCAATACCTAATGCATAGTCAACTAGGTTATTCACAATATGGTTTGCAATCATATCAAACAATCCAGTCTTACGCATAAATATCTTGTACTGCTCCACGCTGTAGTTCATCTGCTTGAAATTATATAGAAATTCCCCTTCCTCATCCTGTGCATAAATCTCATTTCCACGAACTGCAAGCAATAATGGAATGCATTTTAATGTTTCTGGATACTTGGTTACAATCTTTTCAAACTCATTTTCTATGTTTTTAGAACCGATTAATGAATTCAGAATGTTAAGCTCTACCTTAATTTCATCGACATTCTTAATTACCTTTGCAAAATCTATGTAATAACCATAGCTTGATATACTTGGTCTGAATTTACTCAGCCATTCATCAAAATCTCTCATCTATCAATGCTCCTTTATAGTAATATCTATTTTATCTTCAGAAAATTTCCAAATTGCCTTACATGGATTGTACGAACCATCCTCAGCAATTAATCCAGATTTCTTATACAAATCTGTTACGCCTGCCAGATATCCTCTATTCTTTGCTACCGTTAATTCTTTAGGTGACAGTCCATTAAATATCACTTTAACTTTATGTGCGTCTTCTGGTAACCGATTTGTAATAGCTTTTGGTAATCTTAATATTCTTGCTCGAATGTCATTAGCCGAAATCTGTTTATCCACAACCAGCTTAATCTCTTCGTTTTCTTCAGCGATTGTTCCATCTTCTTTTACCAAATCATCTGTTTCATCCTTTAATGCATCCATTGCATCTTTACTGAATACAGGTGTAAATACAAAACCAATCTCGTTATCAATGCAGCTTTCAACAAGTGATTTTCCATCTATAAGTATTATCGGACGTGATGGATCTTTTTCTATAAATTCTTCTGTCTTTTTTGAGTAACTTGCAGTTGTTATAAATATCCCTTTACTGCCTGATGGCATCACACCTCTAAGTGCCCTAACTTTTTCAATAGGAATCGTAGTTCCTGGTTTATTTTTCTTTGCCTGAACAAAATAATCAACAGCATCCGCCCCATCAAAACCACCAACACCATATCTTACAGCCTCTAAATCAATTCCACCATCTGAAGAACGCTGTGTGACAATAACCTCATCTAAACCAATCTTTTCAAGATACACTTTTAAAAATTCCTCGAATGCATATCCGCTTTCGAAATAACCATAAAATTGTTCCAAAAATTCACTTATCTTTTCATTCGATATTTCAATATTCTTTCTCACTTTCTAGTACCTTCTCCAATCTTTTCTTAGATATTTCCATATACTCTTCGCTTACATCTATTCCTATAAACTTTCGTCCAAATCTTACTGCCTCCACACCTGTAGTTCCTGAACCACAGAACGGATCTAATATAATCTGTCCCTCTTCCGTAGATGCCAATACTATTCTCTCCAGCAAATATTCTGGCTTCTGTGTAGGATGCTTTCCTTCTGTCTTCTCGGATGGCTTAGTCAATGAACCCGTCCACACATCTTTCATCTGCTTGCCGCCATTCATTTCTTTCATTTCCTGATAATTAAAAAAATGCCGAGACTTCTTTTCATTCTTCCTTGCCCATAAGATAGTCTCGGTAGAATGTGTGAAGCATCGACATGCTAAGTTTGGTGGTGGATTTGTTTTCTGCCATGTAATATTATTAATTATTTTGAAGCCTTCCTGCTCCAATGCCATACCAATCGAATATATATTGTGTAATGTTCCTGATATCCATATTGTGCCATTTGGCTTTAGTACTCTCTTACATAACCTAATCCACTTTCTGTTAAACTTATGTTTTTCTTCGACGCTGGTTCCGCCTTCTGAAAGCTTATCCCATGAGCCCTTATTTACTGAAACCATCTTTCCACCCTGACAGGTAATTCCGTCATTACTTAAAAAATATGGTGGATCCGCAAATATCATATCTACAGATTCTGGTTTCATTTTTGTTAGAATTTTAAATGAATCACCTACAATCAACTGTGATTCATCCGTCTCAAAGTATAATGGCACTTTTTTAGTAAATAAGTTATCCATTATATGTCTCCTTGTGTCCCCAATTAATAATTGCATATAATCACTTCTTCTCCAACTCGGTTAGAAGCATCTGAATTAATCATACGCTTTACGCTTACAACATCTATCTTATAATCCTTATTTCCATACAACTCATTTATCAACTCCGTATTATGATTTGTAAGCATACAGTAGCAGCCTCTAGCAGTTAATTCATCATAAAGTTTCGCTAATCGCTTGTGACTTTCTATATCAAAACCTTCTTTTGTGTAAGATTCAAAGGATGTAGGATTCAAAGGTGCATACGGACTGTCTATAAATACAAAATCGCCTTTCTTTGCATTCTTACAAGCCTGTTCAAAATCACCATCTATAATAGTTACTCCCCTAAGATACTCTGATGTAGCTATAATAACGTTCTCATCAACGGAAACCCTGCGGCTGTTATTATATGGAACATTAAATAATCCCTTGCCATTCACACGATATAATCCATTAAAACAATGCTTATTTATAAATACAAATAATGCTGCCAGCTCTACATCATATTCAGACCGCATAAGCTTGTCATTATAATGTTCTCTGATAGTATAATAATACTTTTTCCCATCTTCCCACATATCATTATCTAGCTTGTTGACCTCTTTCAGAAAAGCATCAGATTCATTACATATTGTTCTGTATGTGTTAATCAAAGCTTTATTTATATCATTAATCAGAGCATTTGCAGGCAGTAGATCAAATATTACAGCGCCACCACCTACAAACGGCTCATAGTAATCATTATATTTTTCAGGCATTCTTTCTCTTATCTGCGGAATAAGCTGACGTTTTCCCCCAGCCCACTTCACAAATGGAGCGACACTTGAATTACTCATTTTGATTCCTCTTCTCTAGTCACTAAGTGACAAAATCCCATAAATTTATTATACTTGCTAACACAGAAAATAACAATCAAAACTTTCACTCCATGTAAATCCCATATACTTCCATTACTTCTCAAAGACAAATATATACTCATGTGCAAGAAGCAAAAAATTATTATTCTGTTTTTCCCAGTAACCAGTAGATTTACAATTATGCTGTTCTTTTATAATTATTTCTTTGTTGATAAATCCAGCACGCAAAAAACACTCCATCATACGAAACCCTAATGGAACAACTTTTCCACATTTTCTTATATCGCCAATCATTACAGCACACATCTTTCCCTTTTTCAACACACGATATGCTTCATATGCCACCTTATCCATTGCATCTATGAATGACTTTACTCCCAACATGGAAATATCCCCTTCTATGCCTTCGCTGTACTTTATGATATCAGCATATGGTGGATGAGTGCAGATAAAATCTATATGAGCGTCTTTGATAAAATGCAATTCTGCTGCATTTCCATCTCGTATATATATTTTTGAACTTGTATCACATTGGAATTGTAAATTTGTTTCTGAAATTGAAACTGACTGCGGATTAATATCTATACCTACCGCATTACGACCTAGTAGTTTTGCCTCAACCAGTGTGGTTCCACTACCCATGAATTGATCTAAAATCCAGTCACCTGGTTTAGAATATCGAAGTATCAGATTTCTTGGTACATATGGTGACCAATTTCCCCGATACTTTCCTGAATGCGTTGCCCAACTTCCTCTGTCCGGAAACGACCAGATTGTTGTTGGTTCAAGCTTGAAATTATTTGGTTGTAAACTTATAAGTCATGCCCCCTTCTTCTTGATTTGAATACATCTTAATGCTTCTTGCATTAATGACATAACTAATTTTACCTCGGGTTAATTAAAAAAGCCATCTCTTTTTTCTTTCACAATAAGTGAATTTTCATCTCATTTATAGCATGAGATAATATTCACAAATAGTGAAAGATGTGTAGCTATGCATTTTAATAATGATTCTGACCTATATCGTACTATAGGTTCAAATATAAAACATTATAGACAACAAGCTAATTTAACACAGATGCAGCTTGCAGAAAAGGCTCAAATCAGTATCAGTTATCTTTCTAAAATTGAAGCTTCTGGTTGTGATAAAGTCTTTCCATATCTGTACTTAATCAGATTGCAAATGTACTCAATGTTGAAATCAATGACTTTTTTAATGAGGATGAGACAAATGCCAAGACAAACTAATCGCTTTTGTGGCGGATCTAACACCAATAGAAATGGACTCCATTTCGAACAAGCAACATCCCTAAATACAGCATTACAAAATGCTGTATTTATCATCGACAATAATTTTGAAGTATATGATAAAAACCAGTTACTAGGTTACTCTATAAATCAAGATGAATTTTCTACAATATTTTTGAGACAAAATGGAATTGATGACCGAGCCATCAACTCCAAACGATGGAAGCCTGATGAAGCTTTTATAAATGAAATTGATAAAACTGTTTACATTATTGAAAAAAAATTTCAACACACTAGTAGTTCAGTTGATGAAAAACTCGCAACATTCCCATTCAAAATCAGAGAATATAGACGGCTTTTAGATCCTATTGGTTACGATTTGGTTTATATCTATCTATTGTCATCTGATTGGTTTAATGTTCCCAAATATCAAGATTATTATGATTATATGGATGAACTTGGTTGTCCTCATTACTTTGATAACTTACCATTATATGCTATTGGTCTATAAGCATCGATAGTTATTTTAGAAACTATCATATAGGAGGTGTTTCAATATGGCTATATGTAACAAACAACATCGATATTTGCAAGGTTTTAATGAGCTTTCAGAAGCTCAAGATAATAGAAACGGGGGACGACATATCTGTGCCGCTTGTGCTTATGAAGAGGGACTAAAAGATGCTCTACAAGGCAATTCACCACAATCAGATCTTTCTCATTTGCCCGATAGTCAAGCCGGTGCTGTACGCCATAAGAGTGCTATTGATGCATATAATCTCGGATATAAATTTGGCAAGAAAATCAGTTCTTAACTAATATTATAAGGTATCTTGAAAATTATATTCAAGATACCTTATTTTTATCTCCCCTCATACACCTCCCACAATCTCTTCTGCTCCGCTCCTATCCTCAATATCTCCTGTAAATCTCTTGCCATTGCCTCAACATTAGCATCCATCTGCTCAACAGTACCAGTACGTTTATCTGCCATAATCTCCCACTGAATTGACTCTTTGCTATAATATTCCCTAGCCTCCACATTCATATATCCATACACCGAATATGAATATCCATTGCTTTTCTCTATGAATACCGGAGCTACTTCACCCTTAGAAGTTTTCCACCTCATAAGCCTTGGAAACCAGCATAATCCTTCTTTTATCAGTTCCTTAAATGTCTCCAACAGTTTTCCTATCTCATACAGAATTCCCCTATATGAGTTTCCTGCTTCTATAATCTTATCTGCTTCAACATGATTAGCATATTCTTCTATTGTCGGTGCAAATAATCTGAATGATGATACAAAAGCATTGACCTTATCAAGCAATTCTGCTGCTTCATTTGCTTTGACCGTCATGCTTGCAATCTCCGGTCTTACCGATTGAAGTTCTGAACGCTTTTCATTTAATTCCTTAGTCTGTCTACGCTCCAATTCCTTATAAGCAATTTGTAAAGCAAGCATCATCGTGGCCTATTTACTGTCTGTTGCACCGCTTGTAGAAACGTGCAAAAAAGGACATTCCCCAGTGTTTCTACTGAAAAATGTCCTATACATATCAATATCTTTGTTGCATACCTGCTGCATATGTGTTGCATTCGATGTAAATTCCAGCACATCTGACAACTTTCCACAACCTCTGTAACCCTTGAAATATGGGCTTTTCTTGATATATGCGTTCTTGTAATTCTTTTGCAAAAAAGAATTTATTATCTCTTTGAGAACTGAGGAGCACGACGAGCTGCCTTTAAACCGTACTTCTTTCTTTCCTTCATTCTTGGATCTCTTGTTAAGAAACCAGCCTTCTTAAGTGATGGACGGT
>ERZ827197.1882-NODE-1882-length-15453-cov-8.261592_pt1 | contig 15453 bp, 10 predicted proteins | sample MGYA00519867_ERZ827197 | MGnify/ENA primary metagenome ERZ827197 (study PRJEB31778, sample SAMEA3449278) | human gut metagenome | biome: human gut; feature: human-associated habitat; material: faeces | place: United Kingdom | collected 2010/2012 ...
GTGCTGGGCTAAAAAGCTGGTAAACGGACTGGACACGGGTTCTCGCATTCTTTCTGAGGTTGCATTGATGCAATATGCAGACAACATATTGCCACATCAGGGCGTTTGGCGCGGCAGTTTTGGCGATTTAGGACAACGGGCGTGCGTTTGATGGAGCGTGCCTAAATCAGCCTAAAATGCTCGAGCGCCGCAACGACACCGTCACGATCGACGGCGTCGGTCACGTAATCGGCCTTATCCTTGAGATAGTCCGGTGCATTGCCCATGGCGATACCGACATCGACGGCGTTCATCAGCGAGACGTCATTGCTGGCGTCGCCAATGCCGTATACGGTTCCGTGGTGGGGATCGAGGGCGTCGAGTACAGACTGGATGCCCCCGCGCTTCGTGCATTCGCGGGGCGAGATTTCGGTTACCTCGAGTTCGAGCTCGTTAAAGCACAGCAGCGGCTCAAGTGCCTTATCTTGAGCGATGTGGTTGGCGAGCGATGTAGACATCAAGATCTTGTAGACACTGTAATGTTGCAGCTGCGTGACTGCGTCGCCCAGGGTGCGCGCGTATCCGGGAGCATCGGTGGCATCGGCACTCATGCGCACGACGCCGTTGAGGCCCTCAAAGCGGATGACCTCGCCCGATTGCTCAAGGTAGGGGGCAAGACGCTGCAGCATACTGGGCGTCATCGACAGATCGCGAATTGTGTGTCCGTTGATCTCGGCGTAACCGCCCGCAAGACAGACGATGCCGGTCCAGGGCAGCTCAAGAAGTTTGGGGTGGATGCAGCTCAGGGTACGTCCCGTGCAGATAAAGGCCATGTTGCCGTTGGCGACAAACTCGCGGATTGCCTGCGAAACCGCCTCGTTGGGATAGGGGGAGAGGTCCCGCTCGTCTTCGGGAAGGTCTTGGGCGAGCCTGGGGTCTTGCCAGGCGAGCGTTCCGTCGATATCGAAGAAGCAAATATCGCCGCGCTTATGGGCTGCGCTGGCGGCAGGGGAGGCCGAGGTGGTGGGCACAAATTCCGGCTCGAGGCCCATGATCTGGTCAAAATGCTCTTTAACGCGGGGAACGGAGATGCCGATGATCACCTGGGCGGTCTTGCCCGTAATGATGAGGCCCTTGGCGCCCACCGCGACAAACGACGCGTTATCTGCAACGATGGAAGGGTCTGCGACCTCGACGCGAAGGCGCGTGGCGCAGTTGGTTGCGCCCACGATATTGCCAACGCCACCTAAAAGCTGAATTACCCGCTCAGCGAGGACGTGATCTTGATCGGATCGACTATTGACCTCGTCATTGGGAGATTGCTCTTTGGCAAAGTCGCTTCCCGTTAAACAATCGATTGCCGCGCGATTGGCAACATGATCCTCGCGGCCCGGTGTCTTAAGGTCATAGACCAAGATGAGTGCTCGAAAACTAACAAAAAAGATGAGGCTAAAGGCAAGGCCGATACCGAGCGCCAAAAGATAGGCACCGGCATGCGTGCGCATGAGCGGAATAAAGTTGAAGGCTGCCATCTCCATCAGGCCGCCCGAGAAGATGCCGACGATGCCAAAGAGATTCATGGCTGTGGCAAGGCAAGACGATAAGACGGCGTAGAGCAAAAAGAGCCCGGGGTGGGTGAACATAAAGAGAAACTCGAGTGGCTCGGTAACGCCGCAAACCACCGAGGCGATGATGGCGGGAACAAGGATGACCCTGAGGCCGGCGCGGCGCTCGGGTTTTGCGGTGGAGTAGAACGCAGCTGCGATGGCAGGAAGGCCAAAGAGCTTGACCCAGCCGGTGGCGGTAAAACCGGCCCACGGCGCAAGCTCATTAAGGGGGCGCGTGCTATGGGAGAGGATGGGGAGCAAACTGCTCCACGTGGCGTAGATGCCGTCGTTAATGACCAGGTTGTCGTAGTAGATCGGCATGTAGAGCAGGTGGTGCAGGCCAAAGGGCTCGAGTGCTCGCTCCAAAAACACAAAGATACCCACGCCGAAGGGGCCGACGCCCGCAAGTGCGTGGCGCAGCGTTTCGGTCGCTGCGTATACGAAGGGCACGATGGCGGCCGAGATGGCGGCAAGGGCGAACACGGCAAAAAAGCTGATGAGGTAGACCAGCGAGGAACCCGAGAAGGTACCGAGCCAATCGGGAACCTTGGCATCGTAGAAGCGGTCATGGATGGCGACGACGGTTGCCGACACCGCCAGCGGGCCGATAATGCCGGTGTCGAGTGTCTTGATGCCGTCGATGATGGTGATGCCGCTAGCGGAGGTCAAAGACGACGGGTACTTAAGTCCAAGGTTGTCTCCGCTCAGCTTGATGATCTCGCTCAAAAAGAAGCAATAGGCAAAATAGGCCACGAGCGCCTCGAGGCAACAACGAGCTGGTTGTTTTTGGGCAAGACCGATGGGCAGCGCTACGGCAAAAAGGAGCGGAAGTCGTTTAAAGACCGTCCACGAGCCGCGCTGGATGATAGTCCAAAAAACGTACCAAGGGGTTCCGTATACGGCGAGGTCGCCGACGATATCCGCAGACGTTGCGAGGGCGGAGACGCCGACCATAAGACCCGATATGGAAAACAACATGGCGGGCGCGAACATTGCCCCGCCAAAGCGTTGGATTTTCTGCAGCATAATATGCCTTCCGGATGCAACATGCTGTGCGAGCAAGAACGTTTAAACAATGAACTCATTGTAGAGGACTGACTGCTTGCCGCATTGACGGTTTTGATTCGATCCGATCTGGGTGTCGGGGGAACCGTCGACGGTAAATAATCGGTGCTTTGCCGATAGACGGTTTAAACAACCCAAAGAAATGCTATCGTGCCTAGCCATACATATTCATTAGAGGTGAAGTCATGCCAAAAGCGATTTACGAAGGAATCTACCGCGAGATCCGTTCGCGCATCATTAACGGGACCTATGCGTTTCAGGAGATGCTGCCAACCGAAGCCGAGCTGACCGCGGAGTTTGGCTGCACGCGCAATACCGTTCGACGCGCCTTGAGCATGCTGGCCGATCAGATGTTTGTGCAGCCTATACACGGCAAGGGCGTGCGCGTTATTTGGCTCAAGGGCGAAACCGACATGCTGGGCGCACTCGAGGAAGTCGAGTCGTTTGGCGAATTTGCAAAGCGCAACAATGCCGTTGCATCGACGGACGTTAAGTCTTTTGAACATTTGATTTGCACTGAGCAACTTTCTCGTCGCCTGGGCTTTAAGGTGGGCGAGGAGCTGATTCGTGTAGTGCGTGTCCGAAGCCTCAACGGCAATGCTCGCCAGGTGGACCACGGCTACTTTTTGGAGTCGATCGCCAAGGGTCTGACGCCCGAGATCGCCGCAAAGTCAATTTACGACTATCTGGAGCACAAACGCGGCGTCAAGGTGATGGCGAGTCGCCGTACGGTGAGCGTCGAGCTTGCCAACGATGAGGACTGCAGTTATCTTGACCTCGGCAAATACAACTGCGTTGCCGTCATGGAGAGCCAGTCGTACACCTCGGACGGCATCTTGTTCGAGGTCACGCATGCCCGCACGCATCCCGAGATCTTCCACTACCGCGTCAACTCCAAGCGATAGCCGGCTAGCTCGCAGCCTGACGAGACTCATGCCATCAAAGCGAAAACGCCCGGTCAAACCGACGATACATCGGCTTGACCGGGCGTTTTCTCTGCATTAGATAACAAATAATTGTTTATACAAAACTTGTCAAGTATCAAGTTGAAATTACCGTTCACCGAAGTTTTTCTACCGCTCTAGTAATACTTGTTCAAACAACTAGCCAAATAGCGTATTGTATAAATCAGCAAAAGGGGCAAAGTCCCCGAGCCAATCTCCGAAGGCGGCGGCAAAGGGTGCCGCCACGGTGTGAAAGGGTGGATTGTAATGAAGAACGAAATGAGCAGAAGGCAGTTCCTGGGCTTTGCTGGTTCCGCGGCTGCGGTTCTTGGTCTGGGTCTCGTGGGCTGCGGTGGCTCCGCCGGCTCCGGCTCCTCTGCTTCTGGTGACGCTGCCGAGGTCTACTTCCTCCAATTCAAGCCCGAGGTCGACAAGGAGTGGAAGGAGATCGCCAAGGCGTACAAGAAGGAGAAGGGCGTCGAGGTCAAGATCGTGACCGCCGCCTCCAACACCTACGAGGAGAAGCTTAAGTCCGAGATGTCCAAGAGCTCCGCTCCGACCCTGTTCCAGGTCAACGGCCCCACCGGTCTTAAGAACTGGAAGGATTACTGCGCCGACCTGTCCGATACCAAGCTCCGCGGTGAGCTCATTGACGACTCCCTGGCTCTGCAGTCCGACGGCAAGGATGTGTGTATCGACTGGGTTCAGGAGAGCTTCGGCATTATTTACAACAAGCAGCTGCTCGAGAAGGCTGGCTACAAGGCCGAGGACATCAACTCCTTCGACAAGCTGAAGGCTTGTGCCGACGACATCCAGGCCCGCAAGGACGAGCTTGGTGTCGAGGGTGCCTTCACTTCCGCCGGCATGGACGACTCCTCCAGCTGGCGCTACACCACCCACCTTGCCAACATGCCGCTCTACTACGAGTTTGAGAAGGAGCACAACCAGGAGGACGACGAGATCAAGGGTGAGTTCCTCGACAACTACAAGCAGATCTTCGACCTGTACATCACCGACTCCACCTGCGATCCTTCGCAGCTTGCTTCCAAGACCGGCGACGACGCCACCAACGAGTTCGCAACCGGCAAGGCCGTCTTCTACCAGAACGGCTCTTGGGCCTACTCTGACCTCGTCAAGGCCGGCATGACCGACGATCAGATTGGCATGATGCCCATCTACATCGGTGTTGACGGCGAGGAGAACCAGGGCCTGTGCTCCGGCGGCGAGAACTACTGGTGCGTCAGTTCCCAGGCTTCCGAGGATGCCCAGAAGGCCACCGAGGACTTCATGTATTGGTGCGTCACCGCTGACACCCCGACCAGCATCATCGCCGACAAGATGGGTCTGACCGCTCCGTTCAAGAGCGCCAAGGAGACCACCAACGTCTTCTCGCAGCAGGCCGTTGCCATGGCCAAGGACGGCAAGAAGACCGTCGCTTGGGACTTCGTCTACATTCCCTCCGAGGAGTGGAAGAAGAACCTCAAGCAGGCTCTGATTGCCTACGCTGCCGATAACAGCAAGTGGGACGGCGTCAAGAACGCCTTCGTCGATGGCTGGAAGACCGAGAAGGCCGCTTCCGAGTAAGCAGTTGCTGCCCAAGCTATCTGATTAGCGACAGGGGGCGGGCAGACGTTGGTTTGCCCGCCCCCTGCATATTGAAAGGACCCTTTTATGGGCAAAGCACTCAAGCGCTGGTGGCCGCTCTTTATGCTGCCCACGTGTCTGGCGTTTATGATCGGGTTCGTGATCCCTTTTATCCAGGGCTTCTATCTCTCGTTCTGCCAGTTTATTATCATTAGTAACGCGCACTTTGTCGGTATCGAGAACTACGTACGCGCGCTGTCCGATCCGCAGTTCTCCACGTCGTTCTTCTTTACCGTGGCGTTTGCCTTCCTGTCGACGGTGCTCATCAACGTGATCGCCCTCGCCATCGCGCAGGCGCTCACCCGCAAGGCGCTCAAAGGCACCAACATCTTCCGTACGATCTTCTTTATGCCGAACCTGATCGGCGGCATCGTGCTGGGCTACATTTGGCAGATTCTGATCAACTGCCTGCTCTCCAACATCGGCGCCGACCTTATCGCCCTTAACTCTGCTGCTGGCTTCTGGGGCCTTATCATCCTGACCCTGTGGCAGCAGGTCGGCTACATGATGATCATCTACATCGCTGGTCTGCAGTCCATTCCGTCCGACTACATCGAGGCCGCCAAGGTCGACGGCGCCACGGCATGGCAGACGTTTTGGAAGGTTAAGATCCCCAATCTGATGCCGACGATCACCATCTGCCTGTTCCTGTCCATCACCAACGGCTTTAAGCTGTTCGACCAGAACCTCGCCCTTACCGGCGGCGCCCCTGCGCACTCCACCGAGATGCTCGCCCTGAACATCTACAACACGTTCTATTCGCGTGCCGGTATCGCATGGCAGGGCATCGGTCAGGCCAAGGCAGTTATCTTCTGCATCCTGGTCGTAGCAATCTCCATGATCCAACTTAAGGCCACGAGGTCCAAGGAGGTGCAGCAGTAATGAAACGCGATAAGGCTATTAACCGCGCGCTCTCGATTTTCTTTACGATTCTGTCGCTCGCGTGGATCTACCCCGTGTTCATGATTGCGCTCAATTCCTTTAAAAAGGGAACTGCAATCAGCACCACCACGGCGTTCGATTTGCTTACGCCTGAGACATTCAACGGCCTTGCAAACTACGTGCACGCTCTTAACGAGCAGGGCTTTGCCTCGGCGTTTATGTACTCGCTCATCATCACGGTCACGTCGGTCGTTCTGATTTTGGTGTGCTGCTCCATGTGCGCTTGGTACGTGGTTCGTGTCAACAACAAGATTTCGAACTTCTTCTATTACCTGTTCGTGTTCTCGATGGTCGTGCCCTTCCAGATGCTCATGTTCACGCTGTCCAATTTGGCGGACCGCATCGGCTTCAACACGCCGTTCAACATCTGCTTTATCTACCTTGGCTTTGGCGCGGGCCTGGCGGTCTTTATGTTCGCCGGCTTTGTAAAGAACATCCCGCTCGAGATCGAAGAGGCGGCCATGATTGATGGCTGCAACCCGGTCCAGGTGTTCTTTAAGATCGTCCTCCCCATCATGAAGCCCACCTATCTTTCGGTCGGCATCCTCGAGACCATGTGGGTCTGGAACGACTACCTGCTGCCCTACCTTACGCTCGACTCCACCAAGTACAAGACCATTCCTATCTTGATTCAGTACTTCCGCGGCGGCTACGGCCACGTCGAGCTCGGCCCCATGATGGCCTGCATCATGATGGTCGTTGTCCCCATCGTCATCATGTACATCCTATGCCAGAAGTACATCATCGACGGTGTGGTGGCAGGTGCCGTCAAGGGCTGATGCCGTAACTGTTTTGCAAGTTTTAGCGGCGCCCCTCAGCGCGGCGCCGCGTATCGAAAGGTAGAGACATGGCCGAGATCGTTCTCAAACATGTTCAGAAGGTGTATCCCAACAACGAGTCCAAAAAGAAGGGCTTCTTTGGCAAAAAGAAGAAGACCGAGGAGAAGAAGCACAACCTCAAGGTTACCGAGGACGGCGTGCTCGCTGTAGAGGACTTTAACCTCACCGTTCACGACCAGGAGTTCATCGTCCTCGTTGGCCCCTCTGGCTGCGGTAAGTCCACGACGATGCGCATGGTCGCCGGCCTGGAGGACATTACCTCGGGCGATGTGCTCATCGACGGCAAGCGTGTCAACGACGTGGCGCCCAAGGACCGCGACATCGCCATGGTGTTCCAGAGCTACGCTCTGTACCCCAATATGACGGTGTACGAGAACATGGCATTTACGCTCGAGCTCAAGAAGGTTCCCAAGGACGAGATCGACCGCAAGGTTCGCTCTGCTGCCGAGATTCTGGGCATTACCGAGTACCTCGACCGTAAGCCCAAGGCGCTCTCCGGCGGCCAGCGCCAGCGTGTCGCTATCGGCCGCGCCATCGTGCGTGACCCCAAGGTCTTCCTGATGGACGAGCCGCTGTCCAACCTGGACGCCAAGCTTCGTAACCAGATGCGTGCCGAGCTCATTAAGCTGCGCCACGAGATCAAGGGCACGTTCATTTATGTTACTCACGACCAGACCGAGGCTATGACCCTCGGTGACCGTATCGTGGTCATGAAGGACGGCGTTGTCCAGCAGATCGCCACGCCGCAGGAGGTCTTCAACCATCCCGCGAACATCTTCGTCGCCGGCTTCATCGGCGTGCCGCAGATGAACTTCTTCGATGCCCAGCTGGTGCGCTCGGGCAACGGCTTTACCGTCAAGACCGAGGATATGAACGTGGCGCTCGCCCCCGAGACCTGCGCTCAGCTTGCCCTCAACTGGGACGGCGGCGACGTGAAGGAGATCACGGCCGGCGTGCGCCCCGAGCAGATTCTGCTTGCCGACAAGGACGAGGAGGGCGCGCTCCAGGGTACCGTCGAGGTGACCGAGCTCATGGGTTCGACCGAGCATGTCCACGTGACCGCTCCCGACGGCCAGTTTGTTCTGATTATCCCCGTCGTCGACCTCGAGGCCAAGGGCGCGCTCAAGGCTGGCGACACCATCTGGTTCAAGTTCGAGAAGAACGCGACCCATCTCTTCGATAAGGTCTCTGGCAAGAACCTTATCTAGGCCCGGTGCATCCAGGCCCTCCCTTTGGGCGACTGCGGTATTGCCATCCTTTTGCCGCGGTCACATATAAGGCTCCCCTCCCGTCCACTGGGCGAGAGGGGAGCCTTTCTTTGTGTTGGGATTGTCTGACCGGTCGTTTGTCTCGATCTGTAACGGGTAGGGCCGATTTCGGACGTTAGATGTTACAGATCGAGACGGTTCCGCTGAGCTAACCATTTCATCTAAATCTGTAACACCAAAGGTGAATTTCAGCTGCTAGATGTTACAGACTGAGATAAACCCAAGGGAAGGGGCCGGTATGTCTCAATCTGTAACAGCTGGGACCGTTTTTACCGAGTAGCTGTTACAGATCGAGATTGTTTGGCCGAGTCGGGTCACAGGGGCAACGCACGGGCACAAAAAACGGAGCCGTGTTGCCACGACTCCGTTCCTCAAGAGGATGGTAAGGGGAATGGGTTAGTCCAGGTGCCAGATCTCGTCGTTGTACTGGGAGATCGTGCGGTCGGACGAGAAGGTGCCGGCGTTGGCGATGTTGATCAGCGCCTTGCGCATCCAGGCGTCCTGGTCCTCGTAGTCGGCCAGCACGCGCTCCTTGGTCTGGATGTACTCTTCAATATCGAGCAGGGCCATAAACCAGTCCTTGCCCTTGATGTCATCGTGCAGACGCTGCAGGCGCTCGGCGTTGCCGGTCGCCATAAAGGCCGGGTTGGTGATAAAGTCCACCAGCAGCTTGATGCCGGGCTTGCGGTAGAGCGCGCCGGCGTCATAGGTGCCGTCGGCGTAGAGCTGCTCGACCTGCTTGGACGAGGCGCCAAAGGTATAGATGTTCTCGTCGCCCACGAGCTCGGCAATCTCTACGTTGGCACCGTCGAGCGTGCACAGGGTCAAAGCGCCGTTGAGCATGAACTTCATGTTGGAGGTTCCGCTCGCCTCTTTGGAGGCCAGGCTGATCTGCTCGGAGATGTCGGCGGCGGGGATCACGCGCTCGGCGGCGGTGACGTTATAGTTCTCGATCATGACAACCTGCAGGTAGGGGGCCACGTCGGGGTCGTTTGCTATCCACTGGGACAGCGTCAGGATTAGATGAATGATGTCTTGGGCGATGGTGTAGGCAGGGGCCGCCTTGCCGCCAAAGATGATGGTGACGGGGTGCTTAGGCTTATTGCCGTTTTTGATGTCGAGATACTTCCAGATGATGTAGAGCGCGAGCATCTGCTGACGCTTGTACTCGTGGATACGCTTGACCTGAACATCGATGATGGCGTTGGAGGGAATGGTCACACCCTGCTCGAGCGCCATGAACTGGCGCATGATGGCCTTGGCCTCGGTCTTGGTGGCAGCCAGGCGCTCAAGAACATCTTTGTCGTCGGCGAACTTGGCGAGTTTGCTCAGATCGCCGGTGCTGCGCCAGTCGGTGCCGATCACATTATCGAGCAGGTTGGCGAGCGCGGGGTTGGCTCCCTGGATCCAGCGGCGGAAGGTGATGCCGTTGGTCTTGTTGGAGAACTTCTCGGGGTAGATCTCGTAGAACGGATGAAGCTCGGTGTCCTCCAGGATCTTGGTGTGGAGTGCGGCGACGCCGTTGATGGAGAAGCCAAAGTGGATGTCCATGTGGGCCATGTGGACGGTGTCGTACTCGTCGATGATGGCGACACGCGGGTCGTCGTGCTCGGCCTTGGCGACCTCGTCGAGCTTGACGATAATGTCGGCGATGGCGGGCGAGACCTTCTGCAGGCTGGTGAGCGGCCACTTCTCGAGCGCCTCGGCAAGAATCGTGTGGTTAGTGTAGGCGACCATGGAGCGTACGATGGTCACGGCCTCGTCAAACTCGATGTCATGCTCGGTGGTGAGCAAGCGAATGAGCTCGGGGATGACCATGGTGGGGTGCGTGTCGTTAATTTGGACCACGGCGTAGTCGGCCAGATCGTGCAGGTTGCTGCCGCGCTCGACGGCCTCGTCGATCAGGAGCTGGGCGGCGTTGCTCACCATGAAGTACTCCTGATAGATGCGAAGTAGGCGGCCCTGCTCGTCGGAATCGTCGGGGTAGAGGAACAAGGTGAGGTTCTTGGCGATCTCGGTCTTGTCGAAGTCGATGGAACTGCCGGGGACCAGGCTGTCGTCGACGCTTGCCAGGTCGAACAGGCGCAGGCGATTCTTGGTGGGCTGGCCGTAACCGGGCACATCGATGTTGACGAGCTTGGAGGTAACGGCAAAATCGCCGAACTCGACGGTGTAGGAGCGGTCATCGTCGACTAGGATGTCCTGCTCACCGAGCCACTCGTCGGGGACGGCCTTCTGCTGGTTGTCGACAAAGCGCTGACGGAACAGGCCGTAGTGATAGTTGAGGCCCACGCCATCGCCGGTCAAGCCCAGCGTGGCGATGGAATCCAGGAAGCACGCGGCCAGGCGGCCCAGGCCGCCGTTGCCGAGCGACGGCTCGACCTCGAACTCCTCGATCTTGTTGAGGTTGTGGCCTGCGGCGGTGAGCTGGTCCTTAACCTCGTCGTAGATGCCGAGGTCGATCATGTTGTTGATGAGCAGCTTGCCGATCAAAAATTCGGCGGAAATGTAATAGAGCTTTTTCTTGCCGTTGTTGAGCGGGCGGGCGGCGGAGCGCTCCTGCACGAGTTTGACCAGCAGCTTGTAAATGCGACGGTCGTCGAGCTGCTCGAGCGAGGCGCCAAAAGACTGCTCGGCGAGTTCCATGAGGTTAATTTGGGGCATGTTTTCTCCTGTGATGGGTTGTTTCATGTCTGCAATTCATAAGAAGCCCGCGCGAGGGGATTGGGGTGGCCTCGCGCGGGAAAAGCAAGCGCGTCCGCACGGTGGGGAGGGGTCGGGCGCGGTAGCTCCTATTGAGGAAGCTCGATTTCGGCTTCCGACGGGATACGGAAGTAGGTCTCGGTCCAGTCGGTGAGCTTGTGCTCGAGCTCGCGGGTGATGGCGCCGTCGAGCATGCGCCAGGTCCAGTTGCCGCCCAGCGTGGCAGGGGTGTTGATGCGCGCCTCGTTGCCCAAGTTGAGCAAATCCTGCATGGTGTAGATGCACGTGTCGCTCACGCTGGCGGCGATGGTGCGATTGAGTGCATCTGTCATGGGTTCGCCGGCCTGCTGATGGGTGTACAGGGCTGCCTGCTCGCGCTGACGCGGGGTAGCCGTTCCCTCAAACCAACCGCGCGCCGTCTCGTTGTCGTGGGTGCCCACATAGGCGACGGTGTTGGCAATGTAGTTGTGCGGCAGGTAGTACGAGTTGGTGCCCTCAAAGGCGAACTGCAGGATCTTCATGCCGGGGAAGCCAGAGTTGTCGCGCATGTCGATGACGCCGGGGGTGAGGAAGCCCAGGTCCTCGGCGATGATGGGCAGCGTGCCGAGCTTTTCCTCGAGCGTCTTGAAGAACTTGAGGCCGGGACCCTGCGTCCACGAACCGTAGGACGAATCGGGTGAGGAGAACGGCACCTCCCAATAGGCCTCGAAGCCGCGGAAGTGATCCAGGCGGATGACGTCGTACATGTCGAGGGCGGCGCGAATGCGGCCCTCCCACCAGGAGAAGCCGTCGGACTCCATGGCATCCCAGTCGTAGATGGGGTTGCCCCAGTACTGGCCGGTGGCCGAGAACTGGTCGGGCGGCGTGCCGGCGACGCTCACCGGATTGCCGGCGGCGTCGATCTTAAAGAGCTCAGGCGTCGCCCACATCTCGACGGAGTCACGCGAGACATAGATGGGCAGGTCGCCGATGATGAGAATGTCGCGCTCGTTGGCATAGGCCTTGAGGCGGCTCCACTGGCGATCGAAGAAGTACTGCGTCATCTGGTGGTAGAGCATACGCGCCGGATGGTCGGCGCAGACCTTGGCGGAAGCCTCGCCGCGGGTGCGGAGCTCCGCGGGCCACTCCCAAAACGCCTTGAGACCGCACTCCTCTTTGACGGTCATGAACTCACAGTAGGGGATGAGCCAGTCCTCGTTGGCCTGGATAAAGTCATCGAAATCGGCCGGCTTGTCGGCAGCAAAGCGCTCGGCGGCTCGGTCGAGAATCTGACGGCGGCCGCCAAAGATAGCACCGTAGTCGACATTGCTGGGGTCGGATCCCAGATACACGCCATCGATATCGCGCTGCTCCAGATACCCTGCCTCGATAAGCTCGGCAAAGTCGATAAAGTTGGGGTTGCCTGCGCGGGCCGAGAACGACTGATAGGGCGAATCGCCATAGCTGGTCGTCGTAAGGGGCAGAATCTGCCAGTAATGTTGTTTGCACGAGGCGAGAAAATCGACGAAGTCGTAGGCATTCCAGCCAAAGCCGCCGATTCCGTATGGTCCGGGCAGAGATGAGACGGGCATGAGGACGCCGCTTGCACGCTCCATGAATGCGCTCACCAACCTTCTTGTTGTGGGGTCGGCCTGCCGATGGGTGTGCAGTCCGCCTCCGATGTTCTGATTCGATACGTCTATTGTAAAACATGTTGTTTAAACATGTACAGGCAAGATAAAAAAGTTGGTCGATTTTCGGCGAATGGTTACATGCCATGAAAAAGCCCCGACCTCACAACGTGAGATCGGGGCAAGAGCGGTATGTAGGTTTTGCTACTCGGCGTCGGCGAAGCCGTTGGGGTTGTGGCTCTGCCAGTTCCAGCTGTCGCGGCACATATCCGCGATGTCGTATTGGGCCTTCCAACCCATCATGCGCTCGGCCTTGGAGGCATCGCACCAGTTGGCGGCGATGTCACCGGCACGGCGCTCGCGGATCACATAGGGCAGTTCCTTGCCGCAGGCCTTGGAGAAGGCGGCGACGACTTCGAGCACCGAGGTGCCGGTGCCGGTGCCCAGGTTAAAGATCTCGACGCCGGTCTTGCCGTTCATCCAGTTGAGGGCGGCCACGTGACCAGATGCCAGATCGCACACGTGGATGTAATCGCGCACGCCGGTGCCGTCGGGGGTGGGGTAGTCGTTGCCAAAGACCCGAACGGCCTCGAGCTTGCCCACGGCAACCTGGGCGACATAGGGCACCAGGTTGTTGGGGATGCCCTTGGGGTCCTCGCCGATCAGGCCCGACGGATGAGCGCCAATGGGGTTGAAATAACGGAGTAGCACGACGTCCCACTCGGGGTCGGCGGTGTGGACGTCCATAAGGATCTGCTCGATCATCCACTTGGTCCAACCATAGGGGTTGGTCGCGGGCTTCTTAGGATCCTCCTCGGTGACGGGCGGGTTGTCCGGGTCGCCGTAGACGGTCGAGGAGCTCGAGAAGATGATGGACTTGCAGCCATGGTTGCGCATGACGTCGATGAGCACCAGGGTGTTCTCGATGTTGTTGTGATAGTACTCGACGGGCTTGCTCACCGACTCGCCGACGGCCTTAAAGCCGGCAAAGTGGATGACGCGGTCGATCTGATGGGTATCGAAGATCTTGTTCATTGCATCGCGGTCGAGCACGTTGGCCTCGTAGAAGGTGAGGTTCTTGGCGGCCTCGTCGCCCACGATGGTCTTGACGCGGTCGACGGCGACGGCGCTGGAGTTGGAGAGATCATCGACGATGACGACCTGGTAGCCACCCTCGAGCAGCTGAACGACGGTGTGCGAGCCGATAAAGCCGGCGCCACCGGTAACGAGGACGCAGGTGTCTTTGGGGTCGAGTGCTTTGGACATGTAGTCTCCTATCGAATCAGGAACACTTCTTCAGGGGAGTATAGCGCAGGCAGGGACGCCCAAATCGTGCGCTGTAGGAAAAGCAGAGGATTGTGCTAACGTACTCATAGAAGAGCTTGCGTACGCATAACCTGATCTTTGACATTTGCTTACGAGCCGCTGACCTTGTAGTTTCCTGCCGTTCGTGGAAATCGTTGGGACGCGCCATATGTACGCTAATATGTATGAGTTGAGCGACATATAAATAAGCATGTAACGGAGTACATATGTCACCAAACAGCGATTCCATCCTTTCCCAGGAGCTCTCGCGCCGCACTGCCCTCAAGGCCCTGTTCGGCGCCGCTTCTGCGGCAGTTCTTTTTGGCCTGCCCGCTCGCGCCCATGCGGCGGAGGCTTCCAAAGAAACCACCGATAAACTGAATGCCGCCCAGGCCCAGCTCGACGACGTTCAGGCCCAGCTCGACAGCATCGCAAATGAGTATGCGGCGCTGGCCAACAAGAATGCCCAGACCCTCAACGACATCGAGAATGTCCAGGGCAAGATTGACGACACGCAGGCCCAGATCGATGAAAAGAAGGCCGAGCTCAAGAAGAAGCGCAACGACCTTTCCGATCGCGTGGCCGCCAGCTACAAGTCCGGCGGCACGAACATCCTGTCGCTGCTGCTGGCCTCTGGCTCGTTTGAGGAACTCGTCGCCAACGCGCATTACGTTGAGAAGATCAACAAGAGCGACCGCGACGCCATCGAGGACATTCAGACCATCCAGGAAGAGCTCGATGCGCAAAAGACCGAGCTCGAGTCGCAGAAGGCCGACTTAGAGAAGCTCAAGGACCAGCAGACTGCCCAGATGCAGGACATGCAGGCCAAGCAGCAAGAAGTCCAGACCGTGCTGAACGGTCTTTCCGACGACGTCAAGGAGCTCATGGCTCAGCGCGATTCCGAGATCCTCGCTGCCGCCCAGGCTGAGGAGGCCGCTAGGAAGGCTGCCGCTGCCGCGGCTGCCGCGAACAAGAACAATTCCTACTCGGGTGGTTCGAGCTCGGGTGGTGGATCGTACGCGCCCGGAACTCCGCAGCAGAATGCCGGCTCGGGCAAGCAGCAGGCTGTCGTCAACGCGTGCTACTCCACGCCTTCGCCGGGTCAGAACTGGTGCGCGGCGTGGGTCACCAATGTCTTCCGTAACGCCGGCGTTGGCTACTTTGGCGGCAATGCGTGCGACATGTTTAACGCCTGGTGCTATAGCTCCGACCGCTCGGCGCTGCAGGTGGGCATGATCGTGGCCGATTCCTCGCACAGCGGCACGGGTGCTCCGGGCCTTATCTACGGTCATGTGGGTATCTACGTTGGCGGCGGCATCGTTATGAGCAACGAGGGTGCCATTACATCGAAGTCGCTCGATTCGTTCATTAGCTTTTATGGTACTGGCTCTGGCGTGCGCTGGGGCTGGCTTGGCGGTATTGCGCTGTCGTAGCTGCGGTTTGAAGTAAGTTGGTCCGTGGCTGCCCGAAAGGCATTAGGTTGCCTGCTCGGACAGTCCTGCTCGCACGGAGAGCACATTAAGTGCTCTCCGGCTCGTGCGGAACTC
>ERZ827197.1892-NODE-1892-length-15383-cov-5.391897_pt1 | contig 15383 bp, 20 predicted proteins | sample MGYA00519867_ERZ827197 | MGnify/ENA primary metagenome ERZ827197 (study PRJEB31778, sample SAMEA3449278) | human gut metagenome | biome: human gut; feature: human-associated habitat; material: faeces | place: United Kingdom | collected 2010/2012 ...
CTCCTGGCGGTATGTTTGGCGGCGGCTCAATTCAGGAATACGATATTTACAGTATTCGTTCGATGCGACGAAACCCTGTGATTGCTGACCTGTTCCACCGCATGAAGTACATGGAACGCCGTGGAAGTGGCCTACGCAAAATCGTCAGTGAAACCGAAAAGCTACCTGGATATACAGCGGCATATAAGCCTGAATTTTCCTCAACGGCAACCGATTTCAGAGTTATATTAAAAAATGTAAATTACCATCATGATTACTCCATCATGGATATAAAGCAAGTTAAGACCCAAGTTAAGACCCAAGTTACCACTTTTGATGAGATTCTTGTTTTTTGTTCAATTCCTCATTCAAAAGCTGAAATTGCAGATTATTGTGGATATAAAAACAACAAAAATTTCACCAAGAAATATCTACGGCCTTTACTAGATTCCGGTACACTTAAAATGACAATTCCAAACAAGCCAAACAGTAGGAATCAAAAATATATTACCGTCCGCACAGAGTGAAATAAGAAGCAGGACATTGGGTTTCATCCCTATCGTCCTGCTTCTTATCTATTCTTAATAAGCACCAAATGCTTGAAATTTGGTAAAAAGAATCCCCTGCAAACCAGTGTTTACAAGGGTTCCGAGTGTTCTGATTATTATCTCTTTGTTAACGTTTTGAGAACAAGAAAAGCCCATAAATAGGAAATCTATAGTGGGCATTGTTGCATATGTGTTATATGCCGGTGGCTTCCCATACATTCCCAGAACTACTCATTGCCCTAATGTTTTTGCCAACAACATTATTCCATTAATCCTAATATATCCTGTTCACTCCAATATTCATTTGGATATATTGATAGTTCCTCTTTATGCTTACGAATAATTCTTTCTGGTGATTTAGTATTATCATAAACATGCATAATATCACATATATCTAGTAACTCTTTTATGTTATTAATTGATTTATAATATCTTTCAATAACTTTACCGCTATCAACATTATGTCCACCTGCAGCCACACGGGATTCTATTCTAGCAATATTAATTTGTGGATCAACTGTCAACACGAATACACATTTTATGAAATATCCCTCTTCTTTTGCTTTTCTTAAAATGTTTAACTTATATTCAGATGACAAGACTGTTTCAAATGTAAAATCTTCTTTCTTGGCAATTGATTCATATCTCATCATGTCAACCAAAACAGCAGCTTCCATATTATTCATTCCTGTAGTCGCAACAACATCATCAGCATTAGTATTATTTACCAACTTTATCAAAAAAAGTTGTTATTGTACTTTTCCCCGAGCCATTTGGTCCTGCTAATACAAGAATCATCGGTTTTCTATTCTGCATACTTTCTTTCCCCATTCGCATACTCTACATAAGCCCGCTTTTTTTCTTTATCATAACCTGCTATAGGTTTCTTACAAATCTTAGCTTTATTTATCGCTGCCTTAACAGCTTCAACCGCTCTTTCGTCCATTTCACTGTCTGATTCAGTCAATGTACTCTTCTCTTCTTCTCTGGATACAACTTTTATAATTCTACCACTCTTTGTGCTTACAGTTGTCATATAAACATCTCTCCTTAATACAAAAATTGCTTCTCAATTATAATATATTTTATCACATTTTATATAAAAAAACACCTCGGAACCGAAATTCCGAGGTGTAACATACATTTCTGAAACGCCATAAGGCGCTTTGAATTGTAACTCCTATCTCTTTGTTAACGCTTGCATAACTCCGAACGCCTATTTTCGGGCATTTTTCAAGCATTTGTTCGTTACATGTGTTTTACACATAAAACCCCGTCTTGTTTCCCGTTGTTTTATTATATCATAACTGCTCGAATTGTACATGCTCCGATTCTCCGGAGAGGTAAAGGTCGCCGATTGTTCTGACCATCTTCTTTCCGTCCACAACATGAATCTCTTTCACATAATATGACTGTCCTCTGATAGCACGACCGCAGATGTTATCATTGCCCCACGCTGCTGAACGTCTGATGTTGAGTGAACCATCGCAAACGACAGTCACTCTCATTTTGCCCTGCGGGATGATGACCTTGTCCTCCTGCTCGTCCTCTGTTGCCTCGTCTGCCTCTGTATTCGCTCCATTTTCGCCGTTTTCCTGTTCGGTCGGTGGATTTGTCGCCTTGTCCTCGTTTGAGGCGTTCTCGTCGTCCTCTGCGTTCTCCTGCTGTGTTTCCTGTTCATTGTCTCCGGTGACTGCTGCCACGGTCTCACTGTCTACTGTTCCCGCAGATGTTCCGTCCTCATTGAACGCCGGAATGCTGCCGTCCGGATTCGTCTGCAACGCTCCCTCCGGAACGTCATCCGTGAGTGAACCGATGACCTTTCCGGTTTCATCCCAAACGACGAGGCTCTCGTCCTTTGCTGCTGCCTTGAGTGCTGCATCAAGTTTCTTGTACTCTTTGCAGTCCTCTTTCTTGAACTCCGTTCCTTTGCCTAAATAGTATAACATGATTATCCCTCCTATTTGCTCAAATATTTACTTGATGCATAACCGACGATATTCTTATAAACCACATACAACCATTTCACGCCGTTGTGGTCGTTATAATATCCATAGCACTGGACTTTCTCGCCGTTTTCCATTACCGCAAGGATTGACTTTCCTGTTCCTGCTCCCGCACGGAGGTTCAATCCGGATGCAGTCACCTTGTATGTTCCTGCAATGCTCTTGTCGAATCCGTGTGCACCATCAACCTTTGTGTTGCTCTTGACTGGTGTTGTGTTTGATGCTCCCGCTCCGGATGACTTTGCACCGTCTGTGAGGTTTGTTGCTGTGTGAGCACCATCATTCAACAGAATATCTCCTGCAAGCAAATACGCATCCGATGTCAGATATTTGTTTTCTGTCAGTACCTCGAATCCTGCTGCCTTGAGTGCTGCTCGCAGGTTTCCGGTATAACATGCCGTACTCACCTTTTTCAGTGCGTCAATCCCCAGTCTGTAACCTGCACCCTTTACGATTGCAGCGACACCGGATGAACAGTCTGCCTCACATGCAACTGTAATCTGTGCAGGGTCGAAATTTGAATCTGCAAGATTCGTCCAAAATGTACCCCTGTGAGACTGACAATATCCGATTTTATTATTGACTGCTGCTGCCTTTGCCATGCTCGCAATCATCGCTCTCACTTTTGCGTTCGGGTGACGGAGAACGCATTTCCACGGTCTACTATACCAATTTATAACCTGCCACTCTGTACCTGTTTGGTCTCCGGCTTTTCCTCCGGAGTATCTTCCGTTTTCGTCATGTCCGCAATTTGAAATCATTTGTTTTCCTCCTTGTCAAAATCGTCTGCTTTGAATCCGCACAATTCCGGATTCTTTTCTTGTATCTTGTCATATATCATCAATCCCGCCACGATTAGAGGTGTACACCACCACATCACCGCAGCAGGAATTGAAATGATGAATCCGGTCAACCTTGTTATGTGTTTCCCGAATTTTGCCTCGTCCGTGTCAGAATAGCAATCCCCGTATTCTCTCATTTCTTCCCGAATTTCTCTGTCTAAATCAAAAGAAATTTTCCAAAAATACAGATTTACCGCCACCCATACGATGACAGCGACGATTGCATATATCAGCACGATTGTGTGTGCGTTTCCGGTTGCGAAATCACATATCCTTTTCAACCGTTTCACCTGCCTCACCGCTCACAAGCGTCTGCATCGCTTTGTTGTTCTCAAGCATCTTTTTCATTCTCTCAAGTGCCTCGTCGACCATCATCGAAAAAGCCTCAAAAGAAATCACTCTCGCAAGCCATGCGAACCGTGCGACGAACATATCATATACATATCGCAGTTTGATTTGACCTGTACCGCCTCCCAGTTCCTTTTCTGCCTTTGTGACTGCATAGAGCAGCCATTCTCTCACTTTGTTCAACTGTTTGTCTGACGGCATTTTCACGAAAACATATACTGCATATCCTCCCGCTGCACATACTGCAATCAGACCCACAATCACAAACCAATTCTCGACGATGTATTTCATCCTTGTACCTCCTCGTCATCCTGTTCCGGTTCGTCATTGTGTTGTATTTCTCCGTTTGACTTTGTTCCCTTGACCGTTTTCACGGACTTAATGAGTGCCATTGCACCGCCCTCAACTGAAAGAAATCTGAATACATTCTCAATCAGTGTCGACGGTTCTGAACCCATCCGCAAAAACACAAATATCATCACGACTGTAAAGATAAATGCTGCAAGAATCAAAGTGAATACAACACGTTTCATGAACAGACCGGACACCTTTTTGTCATGTCTCTCTTTTCGCTCTCTTATCCGATGCATTCTTTTCAGATGCCGGATTCTGATGCGTCGTTCCTGTTCTGTCATTCTCATGTATTGCCTCTTTTCTGTGAGGTTGATTCTTGCCCGTTTCCTGCCCTCCTGTTATCGGTCGGAATGTTGTTCTCCGTCCAGTCTCTTGTGATAGCTCTTGAGTGACTGTTCCACAATGACAACACGCTCTCTCAACTGTTTCATCTCCTCACGGTTCTCTCTTGATTCCCGTTTGATGTCCTTGATGTCGTCTGCGATGTTCTCAAGTTTCACAACCACCATTGTGTCATTTTCTGCTCGTCTCTCCGTTTCTTCCTGTGTGTCTTTTTTGTCGTTCCTCTGCTTTGAGCAGATTCCGAAAAAGATTGCGAATGCAACCGACACTCCGGAGATTAGCAAGGAAACCTCAATCGTCAACGGCGTTCTCCTTTCCGAACTCTGTCGCCTCGATGTCGTCGGTGTCGCAGTATTTCCGCATGTGATATTCGAGAACATCCATCTCCCTGTCTGTCTCCTCTACCTCCTGCCGGAGTTCCGCTCTGACCGCCTCCTCGATTTTCGACTGTTCAATGATTGTTTGCTGTTTTTTCACGATTGCCGATAGATTTTCCGTCACATCGCACAATCGTGATATTATTTCAAGCGGACTCATTCTGTATCACCGCCGGAGAATTTTTCTCCTGTGATATATTCATATTCATCCGCTGAAATACTGCCCTTTGCGACACGCTCGGAAATCTGTTCCTTTGTGAGAGTGCCTTTTTTGTACATTCTTTTGAGACTTTCAACAAGTATTTTCATACTAAATCAACCCCTCCTCAATCAACTGCTGTGTGTATTCGTCAATGACCGCATCTTTCTGAAACTGTGTCACTGATTCGACGATTCCGGATGTGTTCTCCTCAACGACTGACTTCATGAGTGCCATGTTCTCATATTCCTTGACTGTCATTTCTTTCTCGTCGTACTGCCATTCGGTCACTGTCTGCATCTTTCCGTCGCTGCCCTCAACCTCTCTTGTCACCTGTTCGATGTTCTTACGCAGGTAAACCGTTGACGGCGACGATGTCCTGTCGACCTCCTCCGGCTTGTCCGGCTGTGTTCCTGTCACCTTTTTCCAGTCTGTCATGTTCGTTCTCCTTTCTGCTATGCTTTGAAACTATCCTCTTGAGTTTCTTGACATTGATTTTCGGTTTGATGTAATCAATGTAATAGTTGTATGTGTCTGTGTGTTTGAACAATCCCATATATGACAACATCACCGATGCGTTATACCATGAGATTTTATCCTGCTTTGAGATATGGTTTGCCTTGCGTCTCGCAGCCTCAATGTTTGATTTTCGGATGGTTGTCCGGTCATGGTGAAATTGAAATCCCATAAAATCAAGCATACGACCCTTTGTGACCTGCTTTCCGTCTTTATTAAGTACCGGATTCCCGCTTTTATCAAATACCGGATATTCAAATCTAAACACCTGCCAATCACCTTTTATTTCAAGGTCGAGATTGTCATTCAGATATGTTTCGATTGCTGCATGTATTTTGTGCAGTTTCTTTTTGCTCTTTCCCAGTATCACCATGTCGTCCATATATCGCATGTAATGCTCTGCATGGAGTTCCTCTTTGATGTAATGGTCGAGTGCTTTCAAGTAAAAATTGCCGAACCATTGTGATGTGAAATATCCCAACGGAACGCCTTTTCGCATCTCCTCAATAATTTCTTTCAGTTCATCGAACATCGCTCCTGTGATGCCGATTTCCTGCAATATCTCCAACGCTCCGGAGATGTCGTCAAATGCTATACATCCGACAAGCGTTTTCGTCTGTTCTGCATCTATCTCAACACCTGCATCCGTCAAAATCTTTGCAACGAGTGCTATTTTGTCATGTTCAATCAGTATGCAGAGTAATCTATAAAACCGTTTATCTCGAATTACCTCTTTGAGTTTCCTTTTGAGGATTCTCCGGTTTATGGATTCAAAGAAATGGTGAACATCCATCTTGAGAACAAAGAATTTCTTTCCGTCGTAGGAATCAAGCCATTTTCTCATGTACTTCTTTCCGTAATGAACACCCCTGCCCGGAATGCTCCCGCATGAAAATTCATACAATCCATTCATCACAATCGGTTTGAACTGACCTATTGCACAATGATGAATAACCTGCTCATATTTGTAATGCGGTTTCAATATACGGCGTGTTTTCTTGCTGCTGCTCTCGTTGATGATGCTCGGTTTGTGATAGTCCGGAATGAACAACTCCTCTGTCAACATCTTTTTCAAGAGTTCTGTGTGTTCATCGAGGTTCTCTAATACCTCCCGCACATCATTCCTGTTCTTTTTCTTTTTGGATGCATTTATAAAACGCTGTTTTATGTAGTCGTCTTGTAACATTGGTTCATATAGGTTGTTGTAACTTCTCATATAGTATTTTCTTGTCTCCTATCGGTTTTTGTGCGGATGTTTACTCAACCGACCCTATATCCGGAATGATTTTCGCCTTGTGGCGTGGGATATAGGCTGCATTTGATTAAACGCTCCGATATGAGAAGAAATTGGACGCACCGATGTTCCAGTTCGCATTGCCCGCAGAATTGTTCAAATTCAAGTAATCCGCACCGCAGTTCTCGCCATTGTTACAGTTACCGCCGACAAGGGCGACCGCAGGGAGCAGGAACACCGCCCGACACCGCACCCTATATCCCTATATTTATTTTTCTAAAAACGACCACACCGCCTAACGGCGGGAATAGCGGAGGCGTTCCCCCTCCGTTCCTCCCCCTGCTGCTTACGCAGCGATAGGCTGTTCTAAGAAAACGGACGCACCGAAGCACCAGTTCGCATTGCCCGCAGAATCGTTCAAATTCAAGCAATCCGCACCGCAGCGCCCGCCATCGGAACAGCTACCGCCGACAAGGGCGACCGCAGTAATTCCGGCATTCCACCAAAAATAGTCACATGTGTATGTGCTACTGCTGCCACCTATTGAATTGACAATGCGTCCGAATCTGCTTGACTTTGTTCCTTTCTGATAACCGTTGCCGGATGATGCGAATGTGATTCCGACCTTTTCAAAGTCCTTTCCTGTCAGATTGTACGGTGGTGTCATCTTTGCAAGGATTTCACCGCCTACCATCAACAGACCGTTGATTCTATCCCAACGGTTGCCCCACGGTTTTTCCATGTAGAACACTTTGACCTCATGTGTTGTGTCGTTATATCCGAAAAACTGTCCTTTGTCCTTGAGTGTTCCGGTTGCAAGATGCCCGTAATTCTGTGATGCGTCGTTCACATATCCGGATGTCTGACCCTGTCCGAATGCAGTCTGTGAATTGTCTGTCTTTGACATAATCTTGAGCATACAATTCAACAGGTTTCGTTTGCTCCATGAGCCGATATTCCATCCCGCACCGTTTGCCTTTGCTCTTGCAATCTCTGTTGATGCGTTTGTGTTATACATGAGTGCCTGTCCTGCAAGTGAGCGGATGCGTGTTCCATCATACGAACCGCCAAACATCGGGAAATAGAGTTTGTCCGCATGTGAACCGTCCTCTCTGACATATGCGTCATCGTTGTATGATTCATCGTACTGGACGTTTGAAATAATCATGTACTCATAATTTCCGACCTCAAACTGTGAGAGCCAAATCTTGCCCTTGTCACCGCTGCCATCGAATACGCTCATTGCATTTCCTCCGTATGCCGTGTTTGAGACATCGGATGCCGTTTTTCCGTCTGCTTTCTTTGTGTGGTCGTTCGGGTCGAGTTTATAATCTTCTGTACCGTCATATTTGACCATTGCCGGATAATTGTTCTTTACAAAAAAGACGTTTCCCCAGTCTCCAAAATCGAACCGTCCGGCAGAATAATTCATCGCAGCAGGTGACATTCCCACCGCATCGAAAAGATATGTGCATCGTGTCGCCGGATTGCTGTCATTTTTGTTGATTTTCATTCCGTAACGCTTTACACCCTTTATTCTTACATCTTCCCCGACTGCTGCCAGTATAGCGTTTGTATTCGCATATGTGCGGTCGAGTGTGTCTTTGTCTGCTACTTTTACAATCAAGTCTCCACTTGCCATTTTTTACGCCTCCCTTATCGTCAAAATTCCATCCTCAACCGTGAGGACACATGATTTCTTTGTGACGGTGTCAACCATAGTGTTGAGACCGTTCACAATGCCTTGACACGCTTTTGCTGCTGCACTCGCTGTCGACGCTGCATTGTTTGCCGTTGCTGCTGCACCGTTTGCACTGTTCGTCGCCTCTGTCATGTTCTTGCTGAAATTGTTCACGGTGTTCATATATCCCTGTGTCAATGTCAGTATTTCCTCATAACGGGCATTGTTGACGATAATCGGCAGGTCAAAGAATTTCTTTTTACCATCTCCCTGTCTGATTTGATAATGACCGGATGTGTCAATCTCAACTCCGATTTCTCTTTCCTTGAGAATCAGAGTGTCCTCAACTGCTTTCCAGTCTGCCGTTGTTCCGGTGCATGGTCTGATTGCTGCCATTGTTCAACCTCCTTTGCTCCGTGATTATGGAATATATCACACAATCACTCCTTTGTGTTCGTTTCGCCGTCTGTTTCCAGTATCATGGAATTATACTGCTAATTGTCGGGAGGTCGGCGTTCCTCCGTCAAAATCAACGCCCTCATTCGCATTTCTGACCTGTGGCGTTGCTCCGTCAATGAATACTGGTGTCACCGTTCGCAGATACGGCGTTTCTCCGTCACAATCAAGATACATGCTCGAATATAACGCCTCTGCACGGTTGAAATAGTCCTGCACACTCTCAAGGATTTTCTCTGCTGATGCAAGCAGTGAATTTTGAATCGTGTCATCAATATCCTTTTTGTCCTGCTCGACCTGTTTCTTTGCCTCTGCAACTGCCGTCTGCATCTGTGACACATCCTGTCGAATCTGTGTCGCCGTGTTCAATGTCGCCTCAAGCTGCTCTTGATTCTGCAATGCGTCCTCTGCCCGCTCTGTGACCTCTTTGCAGGCTGTTGTCGCCCTCTTGGATTCATCCGTTGCATCGTTCGTATTCTTGACCGCCTGTGAGGTGTCCTGCTGCCTCTGCTGCTCCTGTTGGATGCGGGTGTTTTCATTCTGCTGTCGATTATTCTCTGCGTTCGCTCTTGCCTGTTCTGCTTTTACTCTCGCATTTTCTGCGGTCACTCTTGCCTGTTCCGCTTTCTTGACCGCCTCATTCGTGCTGTCAATACTCTCAATGTGACCCTTGACACGGTTCTCAAGTTCTGTGAACTCATTCGCTGATAGAATCGCATTGTCGTTCCTCTGTGACGGTTCAATCTCTATTGTGAATGATGCGGATGTGATAACCTGTGAATCGTCACTCGTCCGGATTTCAATGTCGCAATACGCCGTTCCGGAGGCTGCAAGTGCTTGATTTGTCAATTCGACTGTCACATCCGAACCGGAATATGAACATGTGTTATATACATGTTTTCCGTCCGGTTTTGTAATGTTGATGACTGCTCTTGCCCCTGTCGGGATTGTGTACGGTTCGCCGTTGTTGAGCAGCCTTGCGATGATGAATCGTGTTGCCTTGTCTCCCTGCTTTGCTGATACTAAATATCTTTTAGTGTCTCCGGACATCTCAAGATTGATGTTCGTCGTCAATTTTGTCAACGCTGCCATGCTCTCACCTCCTCTCGGTGTTTATTGTTTATTCTTCCGGATTCTCCTGTGTGTCCTGTTCCTGCTCCTCGTCCGGTTCTGTTTTCAGAACTCTCTTTGCTGCTTTCTTTGCCTTTTCAAGTTCCTCATTTTTTTCTGTCATCATTGTATTTGTGGAGTTTATGAGTTCAATCTTTGCCTCGCTCCTTACCTCTGCCAGTACGGAGGACAAAACTCCGTCCATGATGCACGGAGGCAATGCATGTCTTTTCTGTATCGTCTCCATAGCATTGAGGATTTCTCCCTTTGCACATTCAATTCTCACTGCAATCGGTGTATTCATGATTATTCCTCCTTTGCCGTCTGTGTTGCTGTTTGTGCTGCAAGTAGCATGTCAAGTTTCTTGTCGATGCTCTGCAAGAGTTCCGTGTTTGTCTCCTCTGCTGATTCTCTTGTCACAACCTCTGCTGTCTCGTTTGGTCTTGAGTTGTCGGCAGCATCTTCCGGAATTTTGTACTCCGGTTCTGCTGCTCGTTTGACTTCCTCTGTCTGAATATTTTCGTCATTCATCTGCATTTCTTTTCCTCCTGTTTTATCCATTGCTCCATGTTCCGGACACTAATATTCCTCTTTTGAACTCAAGCGTCGCCGTTGACCACTTTGTCAGTTTCCCGTCGCTGCCTACTTCTAAAGGTTGTTTGAATGTTAGCGTTCCACTTATTGAGCCATCCTCAAAACTTACATTCCTTAATGTGAAGAAATGCATGTTGATGTCTGCCCCTGCATGTAGCATGTTCGCCTCGTAATTTCCACACTGCTGTGTGCAGTACGACCATTTCATCGTGTACACATCTGCATTCTGCGATTCTTTATTTGACCATGACATATACGCAGTGTTGTACTCAATATCAAAAACAAGTCCTCTCTGACTGTCGTTGTCTTTCATCGTGTTCGTTCCGATTTTTCCGACATAATATCCGTCACGATAGAAATGAGTTCCGCCGTAGTCAAATCGTGTTCTTTTTTGGTTATCCGTAATCGTTCCGGTGTACATTGTGATTCCGGTTGAATCAAACTGCATGTACGAACTGCCGTTATTGAATGCAACTCGGACATTGTATGCGTTCTGTGTGATTAGTGTTCCGAAATCATCGCTGTTCACTTTTTTGTTGACCTCGGAGGTTATTTCCTCCGCAGTCACTTGAATCTTTGCATCCGCATACAATGAATACAATCCTAATACCTCAATATCTGTGATATACACGGGTGCGTTCTGTGTGTATGCGTAAATGTAAATATATTTCGTTCCCTCTGATACCGTGATTTCACGTTCAATCGTCGTGAACTCTTTGCTCTTTAGCGTTCCGGAGGATGTCGTTGAATAACTTCCCAACGCCCCCACCTGCACCCTTGCCGTGTTTTCGTACCCTGCTGCTGTTGCTGCCTTATATCTCACACGGTACGTTCCCGCAGGTAACTTTCCCAGTGTTTGCCGTATATAGGAACTGGTCGTTGATGTTTTCAAAATCTTCGCAACCGTTCCCAATCCGGACACATCCATCACGGCATTGTTCGTCTCATTGCTGTTGTACCAATTATCATCAAGTCCGTTTGAAAAGTCTCCATTCACAACATAGTTGTGCATTGAGTTTTCCTCAACATGCTTTACTTCTTGAGAAATCTCCTCTTTCGTGGCTTTTATCAAGGAATCCATCTGCACGGATGTATAATAATTTTTCAGAGTGTAGGCAACACCTGCCTCGACTGCCTCTTTCGATGCCGTGATTTTGGTTTCAATCTCCTCCGTGGTCGAATAGTTCTCAAGGACTTTCTTGGTTGCCCTGTTGGAGATGGAGACCGCCTCCTCTGTGGCTGCTGCCGTCTCCTCTTTCTGAATCTCTGCGAATGTCTTTCTCGCATTGGAAATCTCAACCGTGTTCTTTTCCGGCGATTCCGGATATTCTGTGATTTTGACAATCCTCTGCTTTTCCCTCGTCCTCGTTTTCTTTGACACAAGTGTGACCGTGTCTCCGATTCCGTATGAGAGAATGTCTTTGTATTCCTCTGACGCTTTCGCAAGGTCGACCACCTCTGCGGTGTATGCCTTGTATGGTCTTGACATTTCCTCAATCTTTGCTGTCGCATCCTCAATCAGACTTGTGGTATTGGTATATCTTTCGTCTTTCCAAACATACGCCTTGATTTTGGAACTGTACTGAAAATTGTCGATGTAATCTTTTCCGGTCAACCATTCCGGTGTGATGCCGTCCTTGCCTATCGGATAGATTCTTGTGTAAAAATCGTATGTGTCCGACTTCAATGATATTTTCCGGAGGTTCAACCCCTCCATGAAATAACACCCTTTGTCGCTGCCTATCCGGTCATATATGTCGATTGTCTTTGTCAGTGAATGGATGATGCACTCGCAGCGGTATGTTGTGAGGCACTTTTGCAGGACATCCCATGCGGTGACACTCTCCTGCTCGTCGATGGTTCTTTTCTTTGTGACGGTACATATTCCGACATGCCATCCCGTACCCTCAAATGCAAACTCAAGACATGCCTTGATTGTCTGCTCCTGTGATTCAAAACCATACGGGAACGCTGTTCCCTCCAACTCCTCGACATTGAGAACTGCTGTGTATTTGTTGAATTGTTCTCCCTTTTCAACCGCTTTGATGACATATTCGTCCGTTTTGGTGTGTATATAATATTCTTCTTTTAACAGGTCAACCAACGCTCCCGCTGCCGGATAACTGAACGACAACTCTTTGTCTCCGGAATCCAGTGTCGTGGTGATTTCCCTGTCCTTGAATCCGGACAATGTTCCGATTCTTTTCTTTTTGTCGTTAAAAATCTGCAATGCTCTCACCTCCTAAATCCACATAGGCGTGTATCTGATAGTCACTCTCGCCTTTGTGTTGGAGAATGTGAGTGCTGTTTCTCCGGTCTTTAATACCGGAAACGTCCACATGTTCACCTTGTCGAATGCATTTGCCCCGTCGATTGTCACAAGTCCTGTCTTTGCATCTATCACAACCGTCTTTCCTGCTGCCAAACTCTCAATGATGATGTCATCCTCTCCCAGTCCGGTGATTGTGTAATTCGTCAAGGCACTCTTTGCATATACCTCCACAACGCACGGAGCGTCTCTTGTACCCACTTTATAGAACGATGTAGAGGTTTTCCCGTCGAATGTGATTGAGAGGTCGTCATCGACGAAAAAGCCGTCAAATTCAAGGTTTACAACGTACCTCTGTTTCACATTCTTTTTTTTATAGTCATTTGATGTGATGAATCCGATATATGTTCCTTTGTAGCCGTCAAGTTCCATCTTGCAAGCCTTTGTGAAATTACTCATGAACTCCGATGCAGCACGGATGATGTTGTTCCTGTCCTTGCCTTTGAAATATATTGACAGTTTCAAATGACCCATCTGAACCTCTGTCTCAAATTCCGTCGGCAGTGCTGCACCCGTCAACCATTCGTATGAATTAGCAAAAGAGGGAGGCTGCACATCGGCGGTCAACTGCTTTGCATCATATTTTCTGATGTCTATTCCGTTTATTTTCATCGCCCTGTTTTACCTCCCTTTTCGTTTATTTGTTACCATTTCCGCATCTACCTTTGACACGGTTCTGCTTGCGATTTCGTCGCCGTCAATGTATGTGTGATTTGTCACATATACAACTTGCGATTTCTGAACTGCATCAAGTTTCTTGTCAAGTATGCTGTTTAATTTGTTGTAAAACTCTGCAAGTGGCAAGATTGCCTCGTCACCCGCCTCGCCTCCTACCATGAGGCTGTTGCCGTTGATTCCGAACACGGTCGGATTTGTCATAATACCACCGGATTTGTACCACTGAATCGAGAATGACGGGAGTGAACCTTTTCCTCCAATTCCGAACGGTGCAACGCCTCCGGACACGCTGATGTGTGGCAAGTTCAAATGTGGCAATGACCATTTGAAATTGAACGCCGATTTGATTCTTGACAATGCACCTGTCACCGCTCCGTGTGCGGATTCCATCTTTGAGGAGAATGATGATTTGATATTCTCCATCGCAGACGATGCGGTCGATTTTGCACTCGCTAATTTGCTTGAGAACGCCGATTTGATGCTGTCAAGTTTCCCGCCTGTCAGAGTGTTCGCCGTACTCATGAGAGAGTTCATTGTGTCCTTTACGCCTGTGAACGTAGCAGACACGATTCCCTTGATTCCCCCGCCTTTTTCACTGTATGCGGATTTCATATTATTGAGTTTCGTTGAAACATTGGACTTTGCTGTCTCCATGAGTGAGGTTGCCTTGTCCTTTATGTTCGTGAAATCCGTCGACCATTTCGTTTTTATCTCCGAAACCTTTGAGGAAAATCCGGATTTGATTTCTGTCAATTTATTCGATGCATTATTTTTCCATTCCGTCATTTTTGTGGTGACGGTGGTTTTCATGTTCTCCCAACCTGTTGAAACATTTGACTTGATGTCTGAAACCTTTGTTGAGAAATTCGTCTTTATTTCATTCAGTTTGTTTGATGCGTTGGTTTTCCATTCCGTCATTTTTGTGGTGACAGTGGTTTTCATGTTCTCCCAACCCTCGGAAACCTTTGTTTTGATTTCCGATGTCTTTTCAGAGAATTTTGATTTGATTTCAGAGAGTTTCCCTCCGGATAAATTATCAACGAATGTGAATCCTGCTGAATAATATCCTTTGATTCCCTCCCATCCGGCAGCAACAACGCCCTTGATACCGCCTCCGTTTTCTTCATAGGCGGTTTTCATGTTCCCCAGTTTTTCCTTTGCCGTTTCGGTCGCTGCCGACATGACATTGTGAACCGTGTCCTTTACGCCGTTGAATACTTTCGATGCAGCTTGTCCTATTGTGCTATTTTTTATGTTGTCACCGATTTCCTTGACCTTATTCGTGACCGCCTCTTTCGCTTTCGTGAATGCTCCCGTGATAGTCTCTTTGATTGCATTGAATTTTTCTTTGATGTTGCCCCACAATTCGGACAGTTTTTCTTTGACCTTATCCCAATTTTTATATAGTGCGACACCTGCTGCAATCAGTCCGGCAATCAGTGTTACAATTAAAATAATCGGACACAAGTTCATAACTGCATTGAGTGCCGTTTGTGCCACCGTCATTCCTCCGGTTGTTGCCGTGGCTGCTGTTGTAGCTGCCGTATGTGCTGCCGTGGCTGCTGTTCCTGCCGTATCTGCTGCCGTTCCTGCTGCCGTGGCTGCTGTCTTTGCCGTAATCTTTGCAATTATCTTTGCAGCTCCGGACACAAATTTCTGTCCGGTCGTTACCGTGTCAGAGATTCCCTTTGCCACTTTTCCGAATCCGATTGACAACGGACCGATAGCAGCGACCACAATGCTCAACATCTTCTCTGCAACAATGTTCTGCATGATGAAATGAACCGTCT
>ERZ827197.1912-NODE-1912-length-15236-cov-6.603518_pt1 | contig 15236 bp, 9 predicted proteins | sample MGYA00519867_ERZ827197 | MGnify/ENA primary metagenome ERZ827197 (study PRJEB31778, sample SAMEA3449278) | human gut metagenome | biome: human gut; feature: human-associated habitat; material: faeces | place: United Kingdom | collected 2010/2012 ...
AGTTCTTGGAAAATATAGTTGAAACAACCGCCGAGTTAAAATATCGTCGGTTTGTCGAGCAGCCAACTGAGGTAGACAATTTGCAACAGTGAGCGTGTCCAAAGTCGAAGCACTCTTGAAAAAAGATGTTCCCACTTGGTAGCCGACGAAAAAGGCCAAAAGTCACCCATAATTTCGAAAGTTAACAAAAAAGTCACAAATAGATATATGGATTCTATTGCCTTATAAGCCAAAAATCAGATTCATTTAACAATCGTGCGCAAATGCTGCCTAACTGTGTTGAGATTTTTGAATTATCCACCGAGCTTTCAGTAAGATGAGAGAAGTGTATTAAGCACTGCCTCCTCAAAACATTTTTAATGCGTTTTTCGTCCCGCTGCCAATTTTTCACTGTGTAAGACTACCACTGGTAATCCTTTTTCTGTATAATAGGGTACGAGGAAATAGAATTAGGTGGAGACGCTTTGCTACTTATCTGTTAAAATCTTCCACAAAATATTTTCGGCAAATTTTTCGCTATCAGTAGCATCAAGTGAGTCAGAGTGTACAGACACGGTTGCTTTCAACCATCGCTGTACAGGGAGGTAAAAATGCTGGAGCAGAAAAGGGAACTGGTTCAACAGCACATCAAAACCCATACGGAGCGTTCAGAAGAAGATGTAGCGGCGGTTAATACGCTCAACAGTTTTTTGTACGCGGAAGGAAAAATCAATACAGACTTTTCATCCAACGATAAGTGGCCGAACCATGACGGTACGCTTGAATTTGTGCCGGACCCCGATCTGGATCGCCGTCCGAAGCAATGCTTCTATGTGCAGATAAAAGGAACAAAAAACTATACCCCAAAGGACGGTGCTATAAAATATCTGCTTCCGGATCTGGCCTTTCCCGCATTTATCTGCAACGAGGTAACACGTGACCCCGGCCTTCTTTTTGTGGTATTAAATCCGAAGGAACGAGGAAAAAGACGGGTGTTCTGGCGCTATATGTCCGTTCAGTTCCTTAATTCCATCGATTTTTCAAAGAGCAGCTGTACGATAACATTTTCCCCTGAGAGTGAAATTCTGGACACCGATGAAAGCGTCAATGCGTTTTGCCGAGCTTTGGACCACATTGCGGATCATCATGCATATATCAACACGCTGCGGACGGATGATTATACCGTCGAGAATGTCATCCGACTGATAAAAGACTGCGATGAACAGATTGAAGAGTATCTCATAAATTTTTCCCTCCAGAAGCAGACGCGGGACAAACTGTCCATGAGGCTTCTTACACGCATGAATGATTTGAGCGCGGCGGCATTGCTGCTGAACAGCCTGAAACAGACAGCGGGCGCAACAAGCATCCGTCTGGCGTGGGAACAAGCACTTCTGGACCGGAACACAAAATATCTGAGCGATTTTTATCAGGGAATGCAATTGGTGAATCTGCATATCCCAGAAGAAGGCCAGTCAGAACGGCTAATGCTCAAATACTATGATTTTCTGTGGAGCATTCGGGAGTTTTTGCAAAGAGATTACGACCTTTCCGTTCTGAAGGAATTGGAAAAATTTCCGCTGCGAATCAACACGCTAGATCAAGAATATTATGCCATGGCCGCCGCTACGGTTCAGCAGAGCGATGATGCCAAGAGTTCGTGGAGCAATGTGCGGTACTATGTGCAAAAGCAGGAACCGTTTTATGTGGAAGGAAAGCGTTACTATGAGGTGACGCTGCAATTGACCGGTATCTATGCAACCAAATACAATCGTGTTACAGTTTATACCAGAGAGCGCATCACAACGTATTATTCCGTACAGATCAAGTACATCAATACTTTTCTCACCCTGTGGGATGTGACATCGCCCATCAAGGTAGTCACCCAATGGAAAGTATCCATCGATCCGCGCTGCCTGAACCGGCTAGCGGCGATTCTGAAAATGCCGGCAAAGCTGAGTTCAAACTATGGTGAATACCGCGAACTAATGAATTTTCTGACGAAAACTGGTCTTAGCCTGCTGGATCTGATTGACCTGAAGGAGATTAATTTTTCTGAACTGCTGGACAAGGTTTATGAAAAAACTAATACCCATATATTCCGGGAAATCATTACCAGCCTACACGATGACTATCGGCGGGAAACCGCGAAACCGGGCGGAAATGTGATTCGCTATCTCCTGCTGCATCTGCGGGAGGAAACATTGGAGGCAGTCTACCCTGTTTACCATAACAATACCTGGGAAGCCTGTCCGGAACTTCTGCTCTCCAAAAAGTGCGCACCGTTTGACAAGAACCCATTTATATCTAATTTGGTGGGCAGTAAAACAAACGCACCAGGCCTTACCAGCGTACTGACCCGTGCCGTCGGAAGGGAACGCTGCCACAAAGCGTGGCCTTATCTATACCTGAAACAGCAGATTGTACGCACCGGGGAGCTGTATTTCCCGGCGGGAACTGAGGCCTTTCCGCAGAGAGTGGCGGAATATAATGAAAGTCTAGATGAATGGGAGCAAAATCAGGGATACGAGATTCGAAAAAACAAGGACGGACTGTATTATATCGACGCCTATGAAAAATCAACGCTCAGTATTCTTAAAATACTTTTATCCGTATCGCAGTGCAAGAACAATGGTCAGGAAGCGTTCAATGCACACTTTCTGCGCGAGAATGAAGCCTCTTTTACCGATCCACTCAAGGTAAAAGCAGTGAAGAATGCCTTTGTGCAGTCGCGGCTGTTGCTAATCTATGGTGCGGCAGGAACCGGAAAAACCACCCTGATGAATTACCTTTCGGATCTGATGAGCACAAAGAATAAACTATTTCTGGCCAAAACGCATACAGCGCTGCAAAACCTGAAACGAAGGATCAACAATCCGGGCGCAGGAGCGGTGTTCAGCAGCATTGACCGCTTTGCGCGGCAGAGAGAGCAGCCGGACTATGACATCATTTTTGTGGATGAATGCAGCACCATCGATAACCGTACAATGGAGCTGTTTCTTCAAAAAATAAAGCCAGATACGTTTCTGGTGCTGGCAGGAGATATTTATCAGATCGAAGCAATCGAGTTTGGAAACTGGTTTTTTTATGCGAAGGACATCATCCAGACCGATGGTGCAATGGTTGAACTTCTGGATACTTGGCGCACAAAAGACACAACCCTCAAGGATCTCTGGAGCGAGGTGCGGAACCGGAGAACATTCATTACCGAAAAACTTGTGATTAACGGCCCGTTCTCGGAGGACCTTGGCGAGAATGTTTTCACACAGCTGGCGGAGGACGAAGTAGTCCTCTGCTTGAACTATGATGGAAAATTTGGTCTGAATAATATGAACAATTATTTCCAGAGTGCCAATCCCAACAACCCTGCCTATATCTGGCAGGAATGGCGCTATAAGGTTGGCGATCCGGTGCTGTTCAATGAGACCCGACGGTTCCCGTCTCTGTACAACAACCTGAAAGGCCGCATCGCTGCAATCCAGAAAGAGGCTGACCGGATTCTCTTTACAATGGACGTAGAGTGCTTTCTGACCGAAAACGACTGCCGGAATGAAGAAATCGAGTTTGTTCAAAGCACTCCAACAGGCACACGGATACGTTTTTCTGTTTATGCCTACGAGGATAGCAAAACGGAGGACAACGAAGAACTGCGCAAAAAGACGGTGGTACCGTTTCAGCTTGCCTATGCCATTTCTATCCACAAGGCGCAAGGTTTGGAATATGATGCTGTAAAGATAATTATTCCTAGCAGCAATGCAGAAAAAATAACGCACGGGATTTTTTATACAGCAATCACCCGTGCAAAGAAGATTTTGAAATTATATTGGAGTTCAGAAACGATGCAAGCGGTCATAGCAGGCTTTTCAGAACAGCGAGCAACGCCAAGAAGTCTTGAATATATCAAGCAGGAACTGGGAGTCTAGTAATTTCAAACGTAAAGGTACTGTCTGGGTAAAGATTCTGTACATATTTACCCAGACAGTTTCCACTATACCACCATAAAGAAAGCTGGATTTCTCCAGCCTTCAAAACATATGTATCAACGGTTACTGCTCAAAATCTTCTCAAGCCCATCTGCAAACTTGACATCTTGCTCCTTCGTTCGCTTTGCACTCCCTTTGGGGTGCTTTCCGGCACGGAGGAGCTTTTTGTTTTCATACCGCCGCAGCATAAGAGCGTCTATGTTGTCGGCGGTGTATTCCAGACCATTCTGGTTCAGCACTCGTGCGCACTTGGCAAGGCACATACTCGCCAGCCCGTAGTCCTGTGTTATGACCACATCCCCCGGTTTTACCCGGTTGACGAGCGCAAAGTCTACGCTGTCAGCCCCTTTATCGAACACCATCGTCTGCGCACCTTCCCGCTCGATTTGGTGAGCGGTGTCGCACAGGATGATGACTGGAACACTGAATTGCTTTGCGATTTGCAACGTCAGGTCCACCACAGGGCAGCCGTCGGCATCAATCAAAATGGTCATGTGTGTTCCTCCATCACCCACCGAAAGGCTTTCGCCGTGCGCAGGTCGGCATCTTTGAAATGCCCGCCGCTGTTCCATTCAAGGGTGCAGTCTGCGCCACACTCTGCAAGCCGGCTGTGCAGGGCACGGATGTTATCGCCCACCGCAGCCATGACAGCGTTTTTCGTGCGCTCTTCCTTGTCGCCAAGGCTTAGATAAACGCGCTGTGCCTGTATCGGGTGCTGCTGTTCAAACTCCATCCAGTCCGGAAACCACACAGAGGGCGAGGCGGCAGCGATACCGTAGAACAGATCAGTCTGGGTGGACGCCCACAAAGCAAACAGTCCGGCCAGTGAGTAGCCACCCAGAATGATTTTGACGTTTTCCGGGAGAGGAAACTGTTGCTTCAGTGTGGGAACGACCTGTTCTGTCAGAAAGCACAGGGTTTCCGCAGCATTGCCTCCAAAGCCTTGCTTCCCCCACACGGCAGGAGACTTCCACGGAGAAAGTGCATCGTTCCAGCTTTCCACCGGAATGGCCGCAAACAGAAAGTGGTGCGCACTCTGTGCAATAGCGGCAACCTCGCTGTCCATGCTTTGCAGCTCATGTTCACCGGTCATTTGGAGCAGTAGGTATTCTGCATGGGGCTCGCCGTAAATGCGGCAAGGTTTGTTCCCGATTTGCATTATCTGTGCAGTCACTGCGGCATCCTCCCGAAAAAATTTTGATAAGCCCAGTATAGCAACTGAAAAATCATTTTGCAATTCAAAAGGCTTTCATAGCCGTAGCAAGCAGTGTCTTCGTATATACAAAGACCATTTTGCGTTGCAAAATGCTTGTTGGGAAATCCCAAACCCTTGAACTACATCCGATGGATGCAGGCTACGCGTTTTTTGCAAAACGCTCATTCAGCACACCGCAGGAATGCGCAGCCATCACGGAATTGTGATGATTACAGGGATTGGGATTGCATCCCAACAAGCGAATGAACACAGCAGAATTTTAATTCTGCGTGCGAATTTAGCCTTTGTGCGCACAAAGGCTCTGCTTGCCACGGTTATGGTTCTGCGAATGCGATTGAGAAACTTTTCATTCGCATTGCAAACCGGGTGGCGGTTTTGTATAATTGGTTCAATGAATACACGCATAAAATCGGAGGGGCTGTCCGATTAAAAAATCTAAAAATGCGCTATTGCAGGCCACTGGGAGGAATAGCATGAACAAGCAGCAACTCGCATCGAAAATCTGGGAATCTGCCAACAAGATGCGCTCTAAAATCGAAGCCAACGAGTACAAGGATTACATTCTGGGCTTCATGTTTTATAAATTTCTGTCGGACAAAGAAGTCAAATGGCTGAAAGAGAATGACTGGACAGACGAATATCTGCCGGATTTGACCGAAGACGATGCCGAAACGCTGGATACCGTTCGGAAGAATGTCGGCTATTTTATCGCCTATGAAAATCTGTTTTCCACATGGATCAGCAAAGGCAGCGACTTCAAGGCTGACGACGTAACGGTGGCATTGCAGGCATTCAGTCGACTGATCGACCCGCACCACAAAAAGGTGTTTGACGGTGTCTTTGCTACGCTGCAAACCGGCCTGTCCAAACTGGGTGAAAGCTCCGGTGCGCGGACAAAGGCCATTCGCGACCTGATCTATCTCATCAAAGATATTCCCATGGACGGCAAGCAGGATTATGATGTTCTCGGCTTTATCTACGAATATCTGATCAGCAACTTTGCAGCAAACGCAGGCAAGAAGGCCGGCGAGTTCTACACGCCGCACGAAGTTTCGCTGCTCATGTCTGAAATCGTGGCGTACCACCTGAAAGACCGGGAAGAGATCAAAATTTACGACCCCACCAGCGGTTCCGGCTCACTGCTGATCAACATTGGTCAATGTGCCGCACGGTATATGGGCAATGGCAACAACATCAAATACTACGCACAGGAGTTGAAGGAAAACACCTACAACCTGACCCGCATGAACCTTGTCATGCGCGGCATTCTGCCCGACAACATTGTAACGCGCAACGGCGATACGCTGGAGGAAGATTGGCCGTACTTTGAAGAAAACGACCCGGTCAACACCTACGACCCGCTGTTTGTGGATGCAGTGGTATCAAATCCCCCATATTCGCAGGCGTGGAATCCGAACGACAAAGAGAACAACCCGCGCTTTTCGGATTACGGCCTTGCCCCCAAAGGCAAGGCAGACTACGCCTTTTTGCTGCACGACCTGTATCACATCCGCAATGACGGCATTGTGACCATCGTTCTGCCCCACGGTGTTTTATTCCGTGGCGGTGAAGAAGGTACAATTCGCAAAAATCTGATTGACCACAACAACATTGATGCAATCATCGGTCTGCCCGCCAATATTTTCTTCGGCACAGGCATTCCCACCATCATCATGGTGCTGCGGAAGAATAAAAAGGATTCGGACGTTCTGATTATTGATGCGTCTAAGGGCTTTGAGAAGGACGGCAAAAACAACAAGCTGCGTGCCTGTGACATCAAACGCATTGTGGATGCTTACAAGGAACGCCCGGAGAAAATCGAAAAGTTCGCACGCAGAGTATCCCGCGCAGAGATTATCCAGAATGATTACAACCTGAACATCCCCCGGTATGTGGATTCCTCGGAAAAGGCTGAGAGCTGGGATATTTACGCTTCCATGTTTGGCGGCATTCCCGAGGCCGAACTGCAAGACCTGTCTGCCTACTGGACAGCATTCCCGCACTTGAAAGCGGCTCTGTTCAGCCCGGACAACGAAGCCTATTGCCGTCTGAATGTGGCCAATTTAAAGAACGCTGTTCTGTCCCACCCGGATGTGGTGGCGTTCAAGACCGCTTTCCAGAATGCTTTCGGTGACTTTGATGCCTACTTGAAGTCCGCACTCATCGACGGCATGACGCAGCTGAATGCTGCCGGCGAGGAAGAACGCCTGAGCCGGGAGATCTTTGCACGGCTGGCAGAGATTCCGCTGGTTGACCGCTATGCAGCATATCAGCTTTTGGACGATGACTGGAAGAAAATCGCCATTGACCTTGAAATCATCCAGACCGAGGGTTTTGCTGCAACCAAGCAGGTAGACCCCAACATGGTGCTGAAAAAGGATGCCGAAGTACAGGACGGCTGGGTGGGTCATGTGCTGCCCTTTGAGTTGGTGCAGAGCGTTAAAATGCACGAGGAAGTAGCAGCGCTGCGGGCAAAGGAAACCAGACTCTCCGAAATCGCCGGAGAATATGAAAGCTATCTGGACGAACTGAGCGAGGAGGACAAGGAGCAGAACTTTGTGAATGACGCAAAGGACGCCTTTGTTGCCGCTGAAGTCAAAAAGGCCATCAAAGCGCGGGAGGTAGAACCTGCCACCATGAGCATTCTGAAGGATGTGGACGCGCTGTTTGCCGAGGAAAAGACCCTGAAAAAGCAGGTCAAGGACGACAGCGCCGCCCTCCACCAGCGCACCAAGAGCGTGATCGAGCACCTGACCGATGAAGAAGTGCGTGACCTGCTGCATCGCAAGTGGATCCTGCCCCTGATGGAAAATCTGAACAGTCTGCCGGATGCCGTTCTGGACGATTTTGTGAAGCAGTTGGATGCCGTCTGCAAGAAATATGAAACCACTTTTGAGGACGTAGAAAGCCAGATCGCCAGCACCGAGCACGAATTGCTGGGGCTGCTGGACGATTTGCAGGGAAATGAATTTGACATGCAGGGCATTGCAGAACTCAAAAAGTTGCTGGGAGGTGAATGATTATGCAGGATAACGAGAAGAAACCTGCCCTCCGGTTCAAGGGCTTCACTGACCCTTGGGAACAGCGTAAGCTGGGGGATATTACGGTTGAGCTGTCAGAATACGCCACACAAGAATTAGGACTTCCGCTATTAACTTCATCACGTAGTGGCCTTATGTATCAAGACGAATATCGTGATAGTCGAACGACAAAAAGCACGGAAACGCTTTTTAGTGTTGTTCCAGTAGGAACGTGTACATATAGGCATATGAGTGATGATGACGTGTTCCACATGAATATCAATACCTTGGAAAAAGGATTGGTAAGCCGTGAATATCCTGTCTTTGAAGCATCTAAGGGCAATAATCTTGAATTTCTGGTTCAACATATTAACTCAAGTGAGGAATTCAAGGCTTTTTGTGCCGAACAGAAAAAAGGCGGCACGAGAACCAGACTGTACTACAATACGCTTTGTCAATTTACCGTGCGTGTTCCAGCATTAAAGGAACAGGCCCAAATTTCCCAATGCCTCAAAAAACTCGACACCCTTATCACCCTTCATCAGCGTAAGTATGAGAAGCTGGTGAATATCAAAAAGTCCATGCTGGACAAGATGTTCCCAAAAAATGGGGCATCTGTGCCGGAAATTCGCTTCAAGGGTTTTACTGACCCTTGGGAACAGCGTAAGCTGACGAATTTGTGCGAAAAATTCACAGACGGTGATTGGATTGAAGCAAAGGATCAAAGTGATTCTGGTGTGAGGTTAGTTCAAACTGGAAATGTTGGAGTAACCGAATATCTTGACAAACCTAACAATAAAAAATGGATATCATTCGAGACGTTTGAACAGCTTCACTGTGAAGAAGTTTATCCGGGAGATATATTAATTTCTCGATTGCCAGAGCCAGCCGGAAGAGCATGTATTATGCCGAACCTAGGCACAAAAATGATAACAGCGGTAGACTGTACAATCGTGCGACCCAACGCAGTGACAAGCACGCGGTTTTTATTGCAATATCTGTCATCACAGGCGTATTTTGATGCGGTAAATACTTGTCTTGCAGGAGGAACACGACAAAGAATAAGCAGAGGTAATCTGGCGCAATTTAATGTTCCAATTCCATCCAGCAAAATAGAGCAAGAAAAAATTGGAGAGGTTCTTGAAAAACTGGATACCCTTATCACCCTTCATCAACGTAAGTTGGAAAAGCTGCAAAACATCAAGAAATCTTGTCTTGAAAAGATGTTTGTATAAAAACAAGTGGTGCAATTTGCCCGCAACCAGAAGATGGACGTACCGTCGTTTGTTGTTTGGCTAAGGAGCAACGCAATTTCTCTTGCCAATTCAGAATATGCAAAACAGGCTGATGAATGAAAATTAAGGCAATGTCAGACGCTTGGAACAGCTGTGTTTTAAGACTATCGAGAGTCAAAAATCAAAATTTGAGCCGAATACGCAAAACCGAGAGTGAAATTTTCAGCGAACATTCGGTAGGCGGTGGAAAATAGCTGCTGAAAGTGTGCATTTGCTCCTACTTGGGAACAGCGTAAGGTCGGAACGCTGATTGGAGATTATACTGAAAAAACTGTGACTCAGAATCAATATCCGGTTTTGACATCATCCCAGCAACAGGGAATTGTCCTTCAAGAAGATTATTTTGCAGATCGACAGGTAACAACGGATAATAATGTTGGCTACTATGTACTACCTAAGGGCTATTTTACTTATCGAAGCAGAAGCGATACGGATGTATTTGTTTTCAACCGAAATAACATCGTAGACAAGGGGATTATTAGCTATTACTATCCGGTCTTTGCTCCTAAATCTTGTGATTCAAACTTTCTTCTAAGGCGCTTGAATCACGGAATAAAAAAGCAGCTTTCAATGGCGGCAGAAGGTACCGGTCAAAAAGTTCTTGCACATGCAAAGTTCAAAAATATGGTGGTTGACGTTCCATCTCAATCCGAACAAGAAAAAATTGGAACAATTCTCGAAGAGTTGGATACCCTTATCACCCTTCATCAGCGTAAGCTGAAAAAGCTTGTACAAATTAGAAAAGCCTTCGCAGAGAGGTGCTTTTTGCAAAGTCGAAAGGAGTTCGTTATGGCGTTTACAAAAGAAGCCGATTTTGAAGAAGCGGTGGTAAAGCTCCTGATAGAACGCGGCTGGAAAGATGGTGTGCTGAAAAACTACACCGAACAGCAGCTGATCCAGAACTGGGCGAACATCCTTTTTGAAAACAACCGTGGCATTGACCGACTGAACGATTATCCGCTGACGGATGGCGAGATGCAGCAGATCATGGAACAGGTCATGAACGCGAAAACGCCGATGAAGCTGAATAAATTTATCAACGGCAAAAGTGTGCTTATCAAGCGTGACAATCCTGACGATAAGCTGAATTTCGGCAAAGAAGTGTCCCTGAAAATCTATGACCGACTGGAAATTGCAGCCGGACTCAGCCGCTACCAGATCGCAGAGCAGCCAAAGTTCCCCACCAAGTCCAAAATTTTGAATGACCGCCGCGGCGATTTGATGCTGCTCATCAATGGTATGCCGGTCATTCACATGGAACTGAAAAAGAGCGGTGTTTCCATCAAACAGGCTTGCAACCAGATTGAAAAATACGCGGCAGAGGGCATTTTTACGGGACTGTTCTCGCTGGTGCAGATTTTTGTGGCCATGAACCCGGAAGAAACGGTCTACTTTGCCAATCCCGACCCGGAAGGACAATTCAACCCCAGCTACTATTTCCATTGGGCGGACTTCTACAACGAGCCGATGAACGACTGGAAAGACGTTACAACGGCACTTTTGTCTATCCCGATGGCGCATATGTTGGTGGGTTTTTATACCGTTGCCGATGGTTCCGATGGCATTTTGAAGGTGATGCGCAGCTATCAGTACTACGCTGCCAGCAAAATTTCGGATGCCGTTTCCAAGGCGAAATGGGAGAATGACCAGCAGCGTGGCGGCTACATCTGGCACACCACAGGTTCCGGCAAGACCATGACTTCTTTCAAGTCCGCTCAACTGATTGCATCTTCCAAGGATGCAGACAAAGTGATTTTTCTGATGGACCGAATCGAGTTGGGCACCCAGAGCCTGAAAGAATACCGCAACTTTGCAGGGGAAAACGAGGAGGTGCAGGCTACCGAGAACACGGATGTTCTTGTGGACAAGCTGAAAAGCACTTCGCCGTCCGATACGCTTATCGTCACCTCCATCCAGAAGATGAGCAACATCAAGGATGATGCACAAAACAAGCTGAACCCCAACGACATTGCGCTGATCAACGCAAAGCGGTTGGTTTTTATCGTGGACGAGTGCCACCGCTCCACCTTTGGCGATATGATGCAGACCATCAAGCATACATTCCCGAAAGCGCTGTTCTTTGGTTTTACCGGCACGCCGATCCAAGGCGAAAACCAGAAGAAAATGAGCACCACTGCCACCGTTTTCGGCAACGAGCTGCATCGGTACAGCATTGCAGACGGCATCCGGGATCACAATGTGCTGGGCTTTGACCCGTACAAGGTGCTGACCTTCAAGGACAGCGACTTGCGGAAAGCAGTCGCGCTGGAAAAAGCTAAGGCCGCTTCTGTGGGCGAGGCTCTGGCAGACCCGCAGAAGAGCAAGGTTTTCTATAAGTATCTGAATCTGCCGATGACAGGCGGAAAAGATGCGCTCGGTGAGGAGATAAAGGGCATCGAGGATTATATTCCCAACACCCAGTATGAGGGCGAAGAACACCAAAAAGCCGTGGTGGAGGACATTTGCGAGAACTGGCAGACCCAGAGCCGCAACAGCAAATTTCATGCCATTTTTGCAACCTCCAGCATCCCGGAAGCCATCCAATATTACAGGAGGTTCAGAGAAGCTGCACCATGGCTGAAAGTCACCGCACTATTTGACCCCAACATTGACAACAACGGCAAAGGTATCACCAAAGAAGAAGGGCTAAAAGAGATCGTAGAAGACTATAACGCCCGCTATGGACAGGACTTCAGCATTCCAACCTTTGCCAAGATGAAAAAGGACATTGCGGCACGGCTGGCGCACAAATCACCCTACCAGCGCATCGAGCGTACCCCGGAAAAGCAGCTTGATCTGCTGATCGTGGTGGATCAGATGCTGACAGGCTTTGACTCCAAGTGGATCAACACCCTGTATCTGGATAAAATGCTGCAATACGAAAATCTGATTCAGGCGTTCTCCCGAACCAACCGACTGTTTGGCGATGACAAACAGTTTGGCACCATCAAGTATTACCGCCGTCCGCACACGATGGAGAAAAATATCGCAGATGCGGTAAAAGAGTATTCGGGCGATAAACCGTTCGGTCTGTTTGTGGACAAACTGGACAAGAACGTGGAAAAACTGAGTGCTCTCTATGCGGAGATCAAAGATCTGTTTGTGTCGGCGGGCATTGAAGAGTTTTCGCAGATCCCTGCGGATATGGCAGAGCGCAAAAAGTTTGCCGACTTGTTCCAGTCCTTCAACGAAAATCTGGAAGCAGCCAAGGTACAGGGCTTCGAGTGGGATAAGCCCATTGTGATCGTCAACGAGGATACAGATGAGAAAACAGAACTTCATGCAGACTTTGACGAGAGAGCGTTCAAAGTTTTGGCACTCCGCTATAAAGAGCTGTTCACGCCGAATCCAGATGGCGGTGAAAATGACCCGGACGATGACGTTCCCTATGCGGTGAACAGCTATCTGACCACCATTGATACTGCTGACATCGACACGGACTATATGAACTCCCGCTTTGAAAAGTACCTGAAAATTTTCTATCAGGAGGGTGCAGAAGCGGAAGCCATCCATCAGGCCGAAACGGAGCTGCACAAGACCTTTGCCACCCTCTCGCAGGAAGAGCAGAAGTACGCTAATATTTTCCTGCACGACATTCAAAGCGGCGCAGTGGTTCCGCAGCCGGGAAAGACCTTGCGGGAGTACATTGCCGAGTACATCGCCCAAAAGCAGAACGACCAGATCCACAAAGTAGCTGAAGTTTTCGGCTTGGACGAAAAGAAGCTGCGGGCATTCATGCGTGCAAACATTACCGAAGCCAACATTAACGAATTTGGCCGTTTCGATGACCTGAAAGCTACCGTAGATAAGGCAAAAGCAAAGGCATATTTTGAAGCAATCGAGGGCACAAAGCTTATTCCGCCCAAGGTGCCTGTCAAGTATGATAAACTCTTGCGCGAGTTCATCGTAAGTGGCGGATTTGATTTGAAAATGCCAAAAGAATCATAAAATGGGTGCAAAATCACCCTGCTGACCAAGAGCCGAGGCGCGTCCTCGGCTCTTTTTTCGCGCCAAAATCCCAAAACACACCTACTTGGGAACAGCGTAAGTTGTCAGATATTGTTGAAAAGGTTACAGAGAAAAACGCAGGGTGGCAATATATAGAGACATTCACAAACTCTGCTGAATTTGGAATTATCAGCCAGCGCGATTTCTTTGACCATGATATTTCAAAAATAGGAAGTTTGGATGGCTATTATGTTGTTCATAATGAGGATTTTGTTTATAATCCACGAATTTCTGTTACCGCGCCAGTCGGCCCAATTAACCGCAATAAACTGGGACGAACTGGCGTAATGTCGCCGCTTTATACTGTATTTCGACCGCATGACATTGATACGACCTACCTCGAACACTTTTTCAAAAGTGAATATTGGCATTCCTTCATGAATTTCAACGGCGATTCCGGTGCGAGGTCTGACCGTTTTTCCATCAAGGATAGTGTGTTCTTTGAAATGCCGATTCCAACACCAGATATAGAAGAACAAAAGAAGATCGGCGAGTTTTTGACACTACTTGACACCCTTATCACCCTTCATCAGCGTGAGCATATAAAACCGATTTTGGAGGTAAAACGTGTTAAACGAAATGAATGAAAACAACCTGTTCTGCGATTACTATGAGCAGTGGGTTGCCGTATACAAAGAGGGCGCAGTTCGCCCGGTTACATTGGATAAGTACAAAATGACCCTTTCTTGGGTGAAAAGGCTGGCACCTGATTTGAAGTTGTGCGAGGTTTCCAGAGTGACGTATCAGCAGCTTTTGAACGATTATGCCGTAGGCCATGAGCGGCAGACCACGATGGACTTCCACCATCAGCTGAAAGGGGCTATCATGGATGCCGTGGATGATGGACTGATTGTGAAAGACCCGACCCGGAAAGCGATCATCAAAGGCAAGCCCCCGGTTCCTAAAAAGGTGAAGTATCTGAACCAGTTTGAACTGCATCTTTTGTTGAGCGACTTGGATCTACAGGGGAAACTCAACTGGGACTGGATGATTTTGCTGATTGCCAAAACCGGCATCCGCTTTTCCGAAGCATTGGCGATCACTCCTGCGGATTTTGATTTTGCCCATCAGATGCTGTCCGTCAACAAAACGTGGGATTATAAAGGAAACGGCGGATTTCTGCCAACAAAAAATAAATCGTCTGTCCGTAAAATTCAAATTGACTGGCAGACGGTGATTCAGTTCGCAGCACTGGTAAAAGACGTTCCTGAAGATAAGCCGATTTTCGTGTTCAAGGAACACGCCTACAATTCCACCGTCAACGATGTTCTGGAACGGCACTGCAACCGGGCCAAGATCCCGGTCATCTCGGTACATGGCCTGCGGCATACCCACGCTTCGGTGCTTCTGTTTGCAGGTGTATCTATTGCAAGCGTGGCAAGGCGGCTGGGGCATTCCAGCATGACAACCACGCAGAAAACCTACCTGCACATCATTCAGGAACTTGAAAATCAGGACATCGACCTTGTAATGCGGTCACTCTCTGGATTAAGCTGATAAAATAATCAACCATCGCTCGCGCTGGTGAAGGATGATAAGAGAAAAGCCAAACCTCAAGCTGTACAGGATGTACGGTGAGGTTTGGCTTTTTGGTATCAGCTGCTCTTTTGATTTTCGTTCATAATTCTTCTGGCTCGTCCGCGCGTGGTGTCCTCAAAGGTTTCATCCTCGCTGAATCGCAGCCAATAGGGGTCTTCCATCAGGCAGGCGTTGGTGCGTTTGACGATTTCCCATG
>ERZ827197.1918-NODE-1918-length-15193-cov-48.883340_pt1 | contig 15193 bp, 13 predicted proteins | sample MGYA00519867_ERZ827197 | MGnify/ENA primary metagenome ERZ827197 (study PRJEB31778, sample SAMEA3449278) | human gut metagenome | biome: human gut; feature: human-associated habitat; material: faeces | place: United Kingdom | collected 2010/2012 ...
AAGCGTGGTGCTGAAAACTTATTCAATGATTGCAGGTCGTAGGAAACCTTGAAGATAAAATAAGCAACAGCCCCACGCCTATACCCACAAATGGATATGACGCGGCAAGATGTCTGCCGATTCTCTCTTCTGTCGAATTTCCTACGTTCGCAATCAGAGAACAAGCAACACTTTCCGTGTTTGTTCGTATGTCCCACAAAGATAGGCAAACAAACTGAAAAGTAAAACATCTTTCCGATTTCTCGGAGCTATTGCAGTTAAAAATATAATAGTGTTTATAATCTAAAATTTCGTATTTTTGTTGCTAAAATAAGTCATACATGAATTTTGGTTTAATATTAACTGTTGTCGGCACCCTTGTAGGATTGATATCGCTTTGGGGATATCTGATGGATAAGATTAATCTTAAAAAAGGATTGAGATTGGATAGTGATGGATGTATTTCTCTAGCGAATCAGAATATCCGCAATTTAAAAATTAGTCTTGTCTATAAAGATGTAGTAACACATAATAATATTATTCTCTTTAAGGGAATTCTGAGTAATGAAAGTAAAAAGGATATAGGACGATCTGATCTTGTTACTCCTTTACAAATTTTATTTGGAGAAGGGCGTATCCTAGAAGCTTATATTAAAAAGGCTCCTGATTCTCATTGCCAGTGTAATATTCTCAATGATAAATGTGGAATATGTATAATCTGGGATTTATTAAAATCTCAAGAAACAATAAATTTTGAAGTTTTAATTGAATTTGATGATTTTAATTCTGCATATGAGAAACAATTGTTTAAATCCATTACTTTTGATTATAGGATAAAAAACATAAATAAAGTTTCTAAACTTACGAAAGCTGAAGAAGATCGACGAGAAAATGCAATTCTTCTTGGTTGTATTTTTCTAGGTCTAGCTTTATGGGCAGGATGGGGAATTTATCGAAATTGCAATCCTTTTTCTTTAAAATCAATAGATCTTGCTCCTACGGTCTCGCAAATGTATATTAATGAAACAGATTCCTCGACTGTTTCTATAAAATTATCATTAAGTAATTATCAAGTTGATAAGTTTGAACAAGCAAGTAGCTTAGAAGATATTAATGCGACTTATAAATTAATTAGTAATCAGTTTATTAGTGATAGTACATGGGTAATTATAGAACAGATTTTTATTGTAGTAGCATTTATTATTTGTTCAGTATTGACGTATAAATTATTTAAGTCTGTTTTTAAATCTACTTGATAACTTTACGCCTGCATAAACCCTGAAATTCTGCTTTTCAGAACCCTCAAAACCACGGATTCCGACTTTATGTCAGCATAAATTCCATATCTGTAAGTTGCAGATTTCGCGGCAAATCGTAATGTGTAGATTGTGAATGATATAGCCATCTTGCTATGTATTAGTACGCTTTGTTTTGAAGCATAAGAAAATACCCCTGCCATCGTAAGACAGCAAGGGTATTCTTCTCTGTAAAGCGTTACTCCACAAACCAACTGTACTCGGTATCTCCCTCCAGGGCCCGACCGATTCCTGCAATCAGCTCCGTTGCATTCAGCGACCTGTCAAGGAAGGTGTCGATGTAGCTGGACTTGTTGGCTCCCGTAAAGAGGTTGTAGACCTTCCACAAGTCAATCTCGGGATTCGTTCCTCTGGAAAAGTTCTCGTCCGTGTAGTAAGCCTTTGCCACGGCATTGATGTGGCAGTCGGTAAACTCCATGGCTGGAAGTTGTCGTTTCTCGGCGGTGGGCAGGTATTGATACAACCGTGCCTTGCCAATCAACTGGGCGAACTGGTGTTCACTGAGCGATTGCCGCTGTAAGGCTGCCATCTGCTTAATGTGCCGTTCAGCATCGTATTGCTGGAACAACTGCAACGAAGCCTCAAACAAGTCCTGTACGCTCATTACGCGCAACTCCCGCTTGAATCCGTCGGTCGATACACACAGGTTGCAGCAAACAAGATTCTTGAAACCGATGAAGACCTTGAACTTCTCAACCGTCTTCTTGGAATAGAGGTTTTCGTGGTTATAGGCCCTTACACCTCCAATGGAAAGATTGAGCCGATTGCCTGCTACCTCCTCGTAAATCGAGGGAACCTCAAAGCAGAAGGCCATGCGTTCGTAATAGATGGTCTTGTCCGTCTCCAGGAGTTGATTCACGGGTTTGTGAATAGCCTCGGGAATCCGTCCCTTAATGATATGTGAAACGACAATATCGGGCGTGTCGATGGCCTCCTGGGGAAACAGCCGATGGGCAGCATTCCAAACGGTCTCGATAAAGCTCTGATGGGAGATCGTTACCTCGTTATCCTTGCTGAATACGGGAACGACACAATCGTTCTTCAGATGGGCCATATCAACAGGCTTGGTGTTGGCCTCGATAAAGTGACGGGTACGCGGTACATTCCCCAGCGATACAATCGGAGTTACGGGACGCTCCTCTACGATGGCTGCCTCCTCCACGGAAAGATTCAACCCTACGGCAAACTCGGGATTAGGCTGAAAGGCTGGAAGCATGGCTGTGGAGGTTTTGCGTGGAAGGATTCGATTGCGTGGTCTGCGTCATGTTGCACCATTTGAGGATGGCTTGCCCCACGGCAGGAGTTATCGTGAACTCGGGACGCCCTGTAAAGAGCCCCGTTCGGTCTTTGGAGGTAGTGGCCTTGTGGTTCATGGCAATGTCCAGCACGGCGGTGAACTCATAGTCCACGTTATCACGCTGTACGGCTTTCAATCCCACCTTCTCGGGCACCATCTTGCCGTTCTTGTCCGAGAGAACATAATCCTGCTTGGAGCGCATGGTGCAGATGATATGACACGAGGAGTTGAGAATGCGTTGGATGAAGGCATTCTGACGGGGTGTGACCTTGGCCCAGTTGGCAAAGGAGTTTCCTTGCAGGTTGGCGTGGAAATCGAGCAGATAGTCCCAACAATGAGAGATACTGTCAATGACGATAACTTCTGCCCCCGCCTGTTCACAGATACCGATGGCCTCGATGTAGGTCTCGGGAGAGTAGTCGGGCAGGGTGAGAACCTGATAATTGCCCAGATGGGCATAGAGATCGGCCGAGCCGTTCTCGGAATCGATGATGGCAACACGGGACCAGTCGGAGGTCATGCCGTAAGCAATGAGGAGCGAGGAGTAGGTCTTTCCTGACCCCGAGGCTCCAGCCAGTGCCAGCCTCATTTTGGCTGCACGGCGCATGGATGGACGTAATTGCATAAAGCTACAAATTAAATGATGAATAAATAAATACACTCATCATCTGTCTGTTGCTTTTGTTGTTAGTCTGGAAAAATTCCCGACAATCAGCCACAAAAAATCCCTCCCCGAAATTCGTTTTCCAAACCGAACAGGGGGAGGGGTGTTTTACGGGGTGTATGTACGAGGACAGAATGGATGATACTTCGATTTTAGAATTCCATTACCTCATTTTTTCCCACCTTTTATATACCAACAACTATCTTGATGATTATATTCTAGTTTATGTTTATAGAACGGATAAAGCATCAATGCTGAATCTAATTTAGGCGCTTTAATAGTTATAACCCGATACTCATTGTTGTGCTTCTTAATATGATATTCTATTGGGTAAAACTTCTTGATAAGGTTTATTACGCTATAACAAATCTTCATTGAATCTTGTAAATTCATTAATTGATCGCTTATAGCGTTATATTCATTTACTAATTCATTATATTCTAAGGTAATACTTGCAAGTTTATTTCTTGATTCGGTGTTGCTGTTATTAAGATTATTGAAATTTGTTACAAGTGTATTATATCTTTCTACGAGGTGATTATAATCTAGGAGGACTTGGTCTTTCTCCTTTTCTTGACTTGAATACTTTTCGATGTAATTTTCAACTTGAATTGTAACACTATCCAATTCTCTTGAAAGTTGATTATATTTTATAGGTTTCCCATTCGATGTTCTGCATGTATACGAGCGAGTCCCTGTTATAGAGTCATATTCAATTTCCATTATTTTATTTAGAGTAGAATCACTCCATAGTAATTTATTTATCAATAGATCTCTATGGTTGATTTCTTTTTGCATAGTGGAGTTATAGTACATACTAATAAACAAAGATGTCATTAGTAGTGCTATAAATGCACAAGTCACCACCTTTGCTATTTTATTTTTTGAGTTTCTCATTTTGGATTTCTAATAATTGAATAGTATGCCTTAACTCAATAATAAGATTGTCGTATTGTTCTTTTTGGTTTGATAACTCGTCTTGGTATTTTCGATTGATTTCGTTAATCTCAATTTTATGACTAATATCCTTATAATAACAGCCTACAGCAAATCCACCTCCTATAAGAGCTATGGCGCTTGCGATAGCACTCCATGTAGAAGAGACTGATTTTAAATATTTATTAAGCTTTATCATTTTTACAAAAACGATCAGCGCTTTTCTATTGCAAAGATAGTGATATGAATCATATAATTATAGAAATATGGTTTGCTTTATTGGCTTTTTGTGATATTCTAGCTGTTTTGAGTAAAGTGCGATAATAAAATTATTGATTCTCATTTTGTAACAAAATTTTGTTTAATCTATTCTCTTCAAGATATAGGAAGTCTAGCGTAAACGCTTTTACTTCTCGATTTAAAGAATAATTCTGTAGAAGATTAAAGACTAATAGCTTGAACGATTGTTTGTTTGCTTGCGGATTTTCGGTATTCTTTTGATTTATTAAATTATAGGTAGATTCACTTACTAATCCTTTGGATAAACAAAGATCTAACTCATCATAAAATAAGCGAGATTCTGAATATCTCAATATAAAGTTTATATCCATGATTAATACATAATATTCATTGCTGGCTGCTTCTCTTTTTGTATGATAAGTTACATATGCTTCATCTGTAATATAATCTCCCAATATGGCTATTTGCAAATTAGAAGTCTTCATTTTATTGGATAACAGGTCTAAGTCCGTTGATGCTTGCTCTGGATTTGAAATCATGGTGGTAGCAATATGATAAAGCGGAGTCACATCATAACATATGACATTTTCAGTACATGCTAATTTTAAGCGATCAAGTCGTTCCTTTTCTTGCTGGTATCTAATTATATTCCGTTGGATATCGCGATTCCTTTTATTCTCTTCGTGGTTGTTTTTCAATTGTTGATGTAATATAAAGAATGCAACCATGCTGCTGATTACAGAACCAATATACCCACCATAAAAAGACAGCCAATCTACATCTGTTCCGACGATACGACAAAACGCAGGACGTGATAATACCCAATTCAAGATTGGAGGTGTAATTAATATGAGAATAATTGCTATTATACCTCCGTATTTCGATAAACGAGATATATTCATATGACTGCTTATATGGTTCCTTCCCTCAAAAGTAATGAAAATTATAGACATAATTAAAACTCAACTTTTCCAAACTCTTCTTTATTCTGATTGTTTCCTTCACCTTCTTCCAATATCGAGAATTTTTATAAAATAGGGGAATGGAAAACTTTTCGGATAACAGCTTGCAACGCTTGTTGAGTTGAGAGGCCTTTCTTATTGACTCTGTTGCAAGACTATGGCATTGTACTGAATGCAGAATCAATATGCATCATGTTTTTTACCTGAATTCTATTACCTTATAATCGCGCAGTTTCTTATAAATGGCTGCAACATATTCATTTGAAAAAATTATTGCTAAAATGAGAAAAAACACCCCTCTCCAAAATTCAGTTCCTAGCCGAACAGAGGGGAGGGGCATTTTACGGAGTGTTGTGCTCTATTCGAAATTCTTTGTATTTTCGTAATGATTTATTAATTTGATGAAATGACTAATATATTTTCTAGTCGAGAGATTGCCGCCTCTATTTGGATAATTATATTTTGTGTTTATAGTTTGGTAAATCCGAATGTTCGACAAACTGCATATAAAGTTCTTCAAGCATTAAAGCACAAGAGTATTATATGTTCTATTTTATCCTTATTTGCTTATACCTCATTGATTACATATTTCCTGTATATATGTAGATTATGGGATATCACCTTACTAAAGGATACTTGTATTTGGGTTCTATTTACTGCATTAAATATATTATTCAATGTTCATAAGGTAAGAGATTTTACATTTTTCAAGCAACTTATGATGGATAATATAAAAATCGCTCTAGTTATTGAATTTTTATTCAATCTTTACACGTTCCCTCTTATAATAGAATTAATTATACTCCCATTAATGACCTTATTGGTATTAATACAATTATACATAATGAGGGAACAATATCAGAAGTCTGAAGATAAAATAATAGTTTCGTGTATTGATCACACATTATCATTAGCTGGATATATAATTTTTATCTATGTATTATGGATGACAGTAAAAGATTATCAGAATCTATTTGCGGTAGCTACTCTAAAGACTTTTTTGTTGCCAATATTGCTTACAAGCCTATCTATACCTTACTTTTATGTTATTGCCTTAATTGTAGAATATGATAGTGTATTAATGATAATCAGACACACACGGAGGAATGATAATCCAACTGTTGCTGAAGATATGATTAAAGCAACTATCAGATATGCAAATGTTAACCTAAAATCGTTAAGTAAAGTTTGGCGATATCATGCACTATATGATCCAGCAAAAGAGAATGCATCCGATTACATAAAACGAATTGTAGCAGTTCCTCAATATACAATAGGTCATCTGGCAAAACTGACAGTATTTAATGATATAAAAACAGTTATAAATCGTTTGTCAAAAAATGGTATTGGAGCATTTAGTAATTGGGAAGATATGGGTGGTGGTGTATATTCAGCCATTACTGATTATTTTCTTATTGGGGATAGTTCTCCCATAACGAATAATATAGTATATTATATTACAGGAGGAAAAGACTATATAGAAAGAGTAGAGTTATCCCTTAATATTAATTATCAGCAGGATAGAGATATATCAATCGCCAAATTTAAGGAACTTGTATTTATGACTTGTAGTAGTTTGAAGATAATTTATCCTCAAAATTTGATAGACGCGGTAGATGAATTTTCTGGTTATCATAAGGAATATGATACATATTCATTAAAATTACAACAGGAGTTGTTAGGCAAAGTTGAGACTTGGACTTTCTCTATTATAACGCAATTATAGTGTGAGATATCTGTTAATTATTTGCCCTTTTCAAGGCAAATAACAACAGTTCTTATGTTTTCGTACAAGAACCGTCTATCTAAAATGCGAAGCCTTTGAGGTCATTTTTAGTTTTATCTTGTTTCATCACCTCCCAATACTGTTCCTGCATATCGAGCACCTTTATAAAGTAGGGAATGGATACTTTCTCGGGTAATTGCGAGCATCGCTTGTTGAGTTGGTAAGTCAGGCTTATCGGCTCCGTATTCGGAACGCCTGCGGCATTGTATTTGGTAAGCAGAACCGATAATGCCACCTTGTTTCGTCTGGGAACCGCCACTCCTTTGGCTTTACAGAAATCGCACAGTTCCTTGTAAATGGCGGCCTCTGTCTGCTTAATGGCTGGCTGGATAAAGCAATCCGTTGTCAGCTCATAGCCCTTTGCCTGTGGCTTTATAAGTCTAGCTTGTAGGCACTCTTCCAATAAAGCAGAAACGGTATTGCGTGACAGCCCGAGCGCTTGGGCAATCTGGCTCTTGCTTCATTGGATGGTATTCGTATTGTTCAGGCAAATGGCCTTTAATAGAAGCAGGAATCCCGCCATCTTGGCGGAATAGTTCCTTGTAAAGAAGCCATTGTTCAGCAAGAAAAAATCCTTCTCGACAGGCTTTATCTGGTAACTGTTCCGCTTGATAAATCCACGAACGGCATCTTCCTTAATGGCAGTCTGCACGGTAAGACAACCAGCCTCTTTGAGCCGTTTGATAACACGGCGGATGGTTCGTTCATCCAGCCCTGTAAGGAGGGCCAGTTTCTCTTCGGTTATGTGGGAAATATTTGTCTTGTGGTCGGAGCAGCATTTGATGGTGGCTCATACATAAACATCGACAGGCTTACTGTTGCCCGTCTGAAACGTGATGATCGATTTGGGTATAGCGGTATAATTCATCGTTAGCAATGGAATTTTGAGGGTTAGTAAATAGAATCTCTTTTAAGTGCAGCAGCTTTCGGAAACGGGCTACGCCATAGTGCTCTTTCGCCTGCTTGCGGTTCTCGAATCACTTGCGGTCTTTGACGTGGTAGTACATGGTCGGAACGACTTTATTAGGTAGTGTATAAGTAGGTAGTGTATATATAGGACACTTTTGAGCAGTTATCATAGGACAGTTTTGAGCAACTGCCTGCCTACTATCTGAACGGATTGAATCTGGAATCTACCATCTTTTTTAATCTTGAATCTACATTTATAAAGGAGACTTTCATTTCATACTCAAAAAATGTGGAAAGACAGTGCAAAGAAAAGGCAGACGAATCTGCCTTAACAAAATTAGCCCTATTTGAACGGTGGATGTCTTTCGTAGAAAAGCTATGCAAATATATAAAATATTTTACAATGAATCAAATTATTTGACAATATTTTCAGCTGTTTTCTCGATTAGTTGTATGATTGATATTTAGGCCGACTTTTGCTATTTTTGAGGAACTGAAACCCTGAACTGACTATGAACTGTACGATCCCTCAAAACTGGAGCGATGAAGTCATGGATTACGCCAACCGACTGGCCGACCGAATCAATGTAGGCTGGGATGGTGAGAACTATTGCCCGAGTGACTGGAGCCTCCGATTTCTTGTTCGTCTGAACAAGGGCTTGGTGAAGGTCCCTTTCACCTATGAAGCCTTCAGGGATAACGACGACATCATGGCTACATTGGAGGGATACGGGTTGGATGCCGAAAAGTTCTGGTATGCGTTGCTCTTCATCTACGACATCACGATCTCTTTTTGCTTGAATGCTGCCGATGCCAGCAAGACGGATTATGAGATTCTGACGGAACTCAACGATTTCCTGCAAAAGCACCCGAAAGCAGTTCTCTACCTCTCGGATGATCGGGAGTTGCGCAAGAGTGAACGCTACGAAACCAACAGTCCGTTGATTCTGGGCTGCCTGCGTCGTTTTGTCAAGCAGGAGTTGGCGCAATATCCAGAACCGCCCCAACAAAAAATCTTTACCATCGATCTCCTTTATAGGAATTATACAGAATCGCTGTCCACCGCCCAGCAACAGGTACTGATGTATCGGTTGTTCAAGGTACTGTTCGATACCCTCAAATTGCCCGAGTTGCGTGCCAAGAGGGGAGAGGTTGTGTCGTACAGCAAACAGCTCCTTGTCTCCCGCATCATCTATTTCTGCCGACTGACGGCCAATGAATCCTTTACGGTTGACAGCTCCTCATTGAAAGGAGTCCTGAAACAGTACGGAAATACGGACTTCACCCAACTGGAACCGCGGGTTTATACGGGCGGCTTGCGACTGCCGAAAGAAGAGGGAGAGTAAGTCGGGTTGTATTTTACTCCCTAAAGAGGGGTGGAATTTTGCCGAGCTTTGTCGTGTCGGATGGATGGTCCAGACGACCTGCAAACCCTCGGGCAAGGCAAGCAGCTAACCAACGCCCCTCCGTAAAGGACGGAGTAATTTATAGCCATGAAAAAGCTTATCATCACCTCCGACAACCAGAATCGTCAGTTCGCATTTGTGAAGGGTAACCGCCCGACCAATGCCAAGACCGTGAAGGCCAAGGAGAAATCGATGCAGGAGCATGGACAGCTGTCGCCAATCACCGTCGTGAAAGGTGAGGATGTCTACCTGATGAACGGCCATCTGGTAGACCTGCAGGGAAACGACATCCCCGACAAGCAGACAGAACAGTACTATGCCGTGGTGGATGGACAGCACCGAGTGGTCGCATGGATGAACTTGGGCAAGAACTTGGATGACCTCGTGATTTGTGAGGCGCTGAATGCCGAGATGGAGATTGCGGCCCTGATCGCCGAGATGAATATCTGCACGACCTCGTGGAAGGGGACCGATTATATGGCAGCTCCAGCAATGGCCCTGGCTGCAAAGAATGAGGTCTTTGATTTTGCCGTGGAGCTGCAGGGCAAGGGCTTCCCGCTGGCGACTATCTCTCTCTGGTGCACGGGCGCCAACTCCCTCAAACCGAAAGACCTTGTAGCCAGTGTCAAGAGCAAAGTACTGCCACGGGCATTTGGAGATGCAGGGTGGTTCTACCGAAGCGTCAAGTGGTATGAGGCAGCTTTGGAACGGATTCCGAATTCGTTCCTGGCGAAAAAATATCTGATTACCTTCCTGATTAAGAAGTTCAACCATGCGGCGGATCCCATGCTGTTCAGCAGCCAGATGGAAGAGAAGTTGAGAAGCCTGTCGGAGGAGCAGGTGAACGAGATCATGAATCCCAAGGCGAATGATGGAATCACGCGGGAACAGGCAACTTATGATATGCTGGAAAAACACCTTGGGTAATGAAGACGCCACATATCTTTAGAAGAAAGGAGGTCGGTTCCCAACAGGGCCGCCGACCTCCCGATTCTTACAGCAGATGCTGCATGGCTTCGTCGATTTGCGAGTTCTCGAATGAATCGAGGTAGATTTGCGTGGTCTTTAGGCTATGATGCCCCAAGGCCTCGGATATGATGCCGATATTCACGCCCGACTTCTTCAGTACGGTGGCAAAACTGTGCCTTGCGACATAGGTCGTAACGGTAGACTTGATCTTCAAACGCTTGCTGATACCCCGCAAGGCAAAATTCACCCTGCCGCACATTTTATGCACTCGATTCTTCTTTTGCATGGGCGTAATGTGTACCCGCTCATCCAATATCGGGAACAGATACCCCGCCTGCCTGCAATCTCCATCGTATTTGGCAAGAATCTCCCTTGCTTGTGCCGACAACGGGACATTGACAGCTCCATGCGTTTTCTGACGGCAATAGATTAACCGCCCTTCCACGATATTGGCAGGCGTCAGGTTGGCCATATCCACAAACGAGATACCACCGCACAAATAGGAGAAGACAAATACATCGTGGGCAAACTGCTCGATTGCCTTACCCTGTGAACAATCAGCGGCCATGATCTTCATCACGTCCGTCTTGTTCAAGGCGCGTTTCGGTGTTCGGGTATTGAATTTACTGATCTTGTACTCGTTGAACGGATTCTTCTCCCTGCCGACAATCTTAGCTCGGACTGCACGATTGAATATCGCCCGCAAGGTCCGCATCTGGAAACTCAAGGTTGTCTCCTTGTTCCCTTTTGACCGCATCCAACTCTCGAAAGCGTTCAGGAAGGCTTCATCAATCTGTCCGAACGCATAAGCCAACGGTTTACCCGCGTGGAAGGATCGCAAGACTTGGTAGGAGTTCTGATAGGCATAAGCATTGCCTACCGCCCCCTCCTGTTTGAGTTGCTCAATGGTTCTCAAATAGAAATGTTCGACCGTTTCCGACTGGATTTGCTCTCGGGACTGCTCCTTGACAAGCGTTTGAGCAGTATAATCCTCATTGTTGGCGCTTTTCTCCAACAGCTTGGTTTGATACTCGGTCTTGACCTTTAGGATAATCTGCTGGATATACTTGCGGTCGGGACACTTGGACTTGGGTTCGTTGCGGTCGAAATCCCAATTTGACGGATGGACCGACACGCCGAGACTTTTCATCGTGCGTTTGCGGTCCTTCGTAATGCGCAACATGAGCGGATGCTCCCCGTTGGCGAGGGTCTTGCTTTTGAAGCAAATGACTGAAATTGTGGCGTCCATAGCCTTTTGGCGGTTTACACCACGGTTTACACACCCTGCGTAAAATGCCGCAGAAACGGGGTCGGAAGCCCCTGCGCGAACAACCTGCCAGAAACGAAAAAGGCTCGACAATCGTCAGATTGTCAAGCCTTTTCTTCAGTCGGGGTGACTGGATTCGAACCAGCGACCACACGCCCCCCAGACGTGTACTCTAACCGGACTGAGCTACGCCCCGATCCTTGCCCTCCGGGAGAATTACCTCTCCGTTTGGGACTGCAAATATAGTACTTTTTTCAGAAACAAACACATTTCTGCCATATTTTTTTCTATTTTTGCGGAAATGAAACGAATTTCACTCCTCCTGGCCCTCCTGACCGCCCTCTGCTTCGGCAGTTGCGGCACTCCCCGGCTCGATCCCGGGGCCTTCACCGAGACCATATATGCCCCGGCCTACGCCACGGGATTCGACATACGCGGGCTCGCCGCCGACAGTCTGTCGCTCGCGGACCGAAGCGCAGCCTCCGAGGCCCCGACACTCATCACCGTCCGCAACCCGTGGCAGGGAGCATCCGACATCGAACAGCACCTGCTCGTCCTGCGGGGCGACGCCGAAGCTCCCGCCGCATTCGACGGCACCGTGGTCCGCGCCCCGGTCGAGCGCGTCGTCTGCATGTCTTCGGGACACATCGCCTTCTTCGACGCCTTAGGAGAGACCGACCGCATTTCGGGCGTTTCGGGCATCGACTACATCTCCAATCCGCGCATTCAGGAGAACCGGCAGGCCGGGAAGGTCCATGACATCGGGTTCGACTCGAACATCGACTTAGAACGGCTGGCCTCGATGCGGCCCGGCATCGTCCTGCTCTACGGCGTAACGGGAGAAAACGTCGCCGTGACGGGCAAGCTCCGCGAATTGGGCATACCTTATGTATATGTGGGCGACTATGTCGAGAACTCCCCGCTCGGAAAGGCCGAATGGCTCGTTGCGATTGCCGAACTCTGCAACCGGCGCGAGACCGGCGCCGACACGCTGCGACACATCGCAGCCCGCTACGAGGCACTGAAGGCCACCCCGGCTGCCGGCCGCCCGAAGGTGATGCTCAACACCCCCTACCGCGACACATGGTTCATGCCGCCACGCAGCAGCTACATGGTCCGCCTCGTGGAGGATGCCGGCGGCGCATACATCTACCCGCAGAACGACACGAACGCCTCGCAACCCATCGACATGGAGGAGGCCTACCTGCTGGCCCGCCAGGCCGACGTGTGGATCAACGTCGGGGGCTGCAACACGCTCGCGGAGCTGACGGCGCAGAATCCGAAATTCGCCGACGTGCCGGCCGTGAAGGAGCGCCGCGTCTTCAACAACAACCGCCGCCAGACCCCGTCGGGCGGCTCCGATTTCTGGGAGTCGGGCAACGTCCGTCCCGACCGGATTCTCCGCGACCTGCGCACCATCTTTTCCGGTGGGAACGCCGACTCGCTGTGGTACTACAAACGCCTCGAATAGACGATGAACCGCACGGCCCTCCTCTTCACGCTGCTGACGCTGCTCACCGCCGCACTCTTCGTCGCCGACCTCGCCTCGGGCTCGGTTCCCGTTGCCGCCGGTGACGTCTGGGCCGCCCTGACCGGAGGCGCGTGCGACCCCGCCACGCGGGATATCATCCTCAAGATCCGTCTGCTGAAGGCCGTCATGGCCGTTGCCGCCGGTGCTGCACTGGCCGCCAGCGGACTGGAGATGCAGACCCTCTTCCGCAACCCGCTGGCCGGGCCCTACGTGCTGGGCGTCAGTTCGGGCGCTTCGCTCGGCGTGGCGATCTTCCTGCTCGGGGCTCCACTGCTCGGAATCGGAAGCCATGCCTTCGTCCAATCGCTCGGCATCGCCGGCGCCGCCTGGCTCGGGTCGGCTCTCGTGCTGGCGCTGATCATGGCCGTCAGCCGCCGGATCAAGGACATCATGGTGATCCTGATCCTCGGCATGATGTTCGGCTCGGGGGTGAGCGCCGTAGTCGAAATCCTGCAGTACCTCTCGAACGAAAACGCCCTCAAGTCGTTCGTCATCTGGACAATGGGGTCGCTGGGCGACGTCACGGGGAGCCAGCTGGCCCTCGTGCTGCCGATCGTCGGGGCGGGTCTCGTACTCGCGGTCGCAGTGATCAAACCCCTGAACCTGCTGCTGCTCGGCGAAAACTATGCCCGCACGATGGGGCTCAACGTACAGCGGGCCCGGACGCTGATCTTCCTCTCGACGGTTCTGCTGGCCGGAACCATCACGGCCTTCTGCGGGCCGGTCGGTTTCATCGGCCTGGCCGTGCCCCACATCGCCCGCATGCTCTTCGCCTCGGCCGACCACCGCATCCTGATGCCCGGTTCGATGCTCACGGGTGCCGCACTGCTGCTGGTCTGCGACCTGGCGGCCAAGCAGCTGGCGCTCCCGATCAATACGCTCACGGCCCTGTTGGGCATCCCGGTCGTGATCTTCGTCGTCACCCGTAACCGCACCCTCTTCTGATGAACCTCACACTCCACCGCATCTCGCTCGCCTACGGCAGCCGCACCCTGCTGCAGGAGGTCTCGGCCGAATTCGCCGACCGCACCCTGACGGCCCTGATCGGCCGCAACGGCACGGGCAAGAGCACCCTGCTGCGCGCCGTCGCCGGACTGGGACCGCTTGCCGGCGGCCGCATCGACCTGTGCGGGGAGCCGCTCGACACCCTCACGCCGCAACGACGAGCCGCAACGATCTCGTTCGTCACCACCGACAAGGTGCGGATCGCCAACCTCACGTGCGAAGCCGTCGTGGCCCTGGGACGCGCTCCCTACACCGATTGGATCGGCCGCCTGCACGAGGAGGACCGCCGCATCGTAGCCCGCTCGCTCGAACTGGTCGGCATGGGCGGCTTTGCCCGCAAGACGATGGACCGCATGTCCGACGGCGAATGCCAGCGGGTCATGATCGCCCGGGCGCTGGCACAGGACACCCCCGTGATCCTGCTCGACGAACCCACGGCGTTCCTCGACCTGCCGAACCGCTACGAACTGGCGACGCTCCTCGGCAGGCTGGCCCACGACGAGGGCAAGTGCATCCTCTTCTCGACCCACGATCTTGACGTCGCCCTCTCGCTCTGCGACGGAATCGCCCTGATCGACACGCCGCACCTGCACCACCTCCCCTGCGATGAAATGGTGCGCAGCGGACTGATCGAGCGGCTTTTCGCCGGAGAGAGCGCCTGCTTCGACGCCGCGACCCGCACCGTACGGTTGCGCTGACCGGCCCGCCGACGGCGGCAGAGCCTCTACGGTCCGTCCCGCAGCCGCCGCTCCGGACGACACCGGGCCGTTTTGCCGCTCTTTTTCACATTTTTTCACCACTTTTTTTGCACAAGTCACTTTTTTGCTTACCTTTGCACCGCTAAAGCAACCCGTTTACGGGAGGCGATAGTGGTAAAGGCCCATTCGTCTATCGGTTAGGACGCAAGATTTTCATTCTTGAAAGAG
>ERZ827197.1933-NODE-1933-length-15094-cov-4.077731_pt1 | contig 15094 bp, 22 predicted proteins | sample MGYA00519867_ERZ827197 | MGnify/ENA primary metagenome ERZ827197 (study PRJEB31778, sample SAMEA3449278) | human gut metagenome | biome: human gut; feature: human-associated habitat; material: faeces | place: United Kingdom | collected 2010/2012 ...
AATAATCTGTGTAATTATTGTTAGTTGTTACTAGATTTACCCGTTATATTGGATACTTGCCATTATTAGATGTTTTTTAGAATTTAATTGTTATTGTATTGGTTTATTCACTATATTATAACTACTAGGGTCGGTCTCCTTTCGTCTCACCCGTATAACTCACTGTTACGGTCTCATAACTAATTACTAGTTTGTAGGTACTGATATAACCAATGTTTGAGTAATACCTACTTAATAGTCTTATGCTTGTTAGGTTGCTACGATGCAACAAATAAGCCGCTATTTTCAATACGTGAATGAACGAAAACCAATTAACCAAATAGCAGAACGGAACGCAAAAAAGAAAAAGGGATATTATAATATAGCTTTATTTTCCAGTAAATCAAAAACCTGCTGTATACAGGTGTATAATATAATATCTTTGCGGTCTGCATAAGATAGGAGTTAATCAGTATTTTAAAGAACTACTTTGGGAACTGTTTCCCTTTCTTTGTATTGCAAATATACGCACATTATCGGAATGCGCAAAATATGCACTAATATATTAACCTTTGTTAGACTATGCGCACTATATGCATTATTGAATTAACACAAATAAGTACGAAAAAATCGTAGTTAAGTTAATTTCGTGTTAAATGTAAACAATAACGAAAAACACACTGGAACACACACACAACGCAACGCAAATAAAGCGGGGAAAAGGGATAAAGGGAAAAGGGGAAAAGCAAGCCAAACGCTACGGAAAGAAAACAGGCAAGCACTATTAACGAATATACTATAATATCGAAGATGTTATAGTATATGAGTAAATAATATATATATACTACTATATTATATATATATATACTATATAGAGAAAAAATACACATGTAAAAAAAACAGAATAGATAAAACATATAGAAAAGATAAACATCATAGAAAAAATCTATAAGAAGAAAACAAAATGCGAAAAAGGTTATATATGAAAAAGTGCGGCTTTCTCACACGCCAAACATTTTTTTGTGTATGCTTGTTTAATGCAGCCTATTTTTGCACATTATAGGGCAAAACCAATGTTTCCAGAACACGAAACGAGTGTTTAAGACGTGTTTTAAGGCTAAATGCGATGTTTTAATATAAAATACTATGTTTATATCGCCTTATTATTGATCTTTTAAAATTAAACCTAAAAATACGTTCATTCCTGTATTTTGCCCTCTGTTTTCCGGTGGCCTTTCCCGTGCCTACCACCCCCCCCCTATTTGCATCCATCGGTTGATGCGGCTATACTTCTCATTTTTTTATTTTTATTTTTTTATTTTGCTAAGAAGTTATATTTTTGCATACCTTCTTTCTTTCTTAATCCCCTTCCTGTTTTTTCGTGTTTTTCAGGTTGGGGATTTTATATATTTTGGGTGTTATAAAGTAGCATTTAATAGCCATAATTGATTTTGTCTATTTTCTGCTATTTTTTGTTGTGTCTATTGGCTTAATTTATTATTTTTGTGCTTAGCTATAAAACTAAGATTTTACAATTTGTACTTTCTCCGGTCTGTGAAGATAGGGGTTTCTTTTTTTTGATTTAACTATTACTGTATTTTTCCTATTTTAGCCATTAAGACGATAAGTTCTTCATTTTTGGTATAAAAATCGTTATTTATGCCACTTATTAAACCTTATTTGGTGTCTATTTAGTTAAAGTCAGTGTTATATTTTGTATATTTCTTGTTTTTTGCTTTAAATGGGTGTATATTTGCGACATGTTTAACTAAAAAAGATAGAAATCATGTTTATGAAGAAGAAAGAAGAGAAGGATTTGTCTTGGTATCAGGACAAGTTGGCGCAATTGGATGAGGAGCTTTATGTTGTTAGGAAGGAATATGAAAATTACCTTGCTAAAAGGTATTATCCTGAATTTAAGGATAAGATAGGTCGTTATTATAAATCCGAACATCGCTATAGTTCCCGTTCTCCTTTTTACGAATATCATGTATTGTTAGATGTTCAGCCGGAAGATTTGTATGCTGGTTCAGATGGTAAAGTGTTAGCAGAATGTATGGTATCTTCTGTTAGTCGTGATGATAATGGCTGTATTAGGATTAACTTATCAGAGAAGGCTTATGTTCATTATTTGGGCGATGAGATAAGCGAGAGGGAGTATAAATATGCTGTTTCTAGTATTTTGTTTGATGCTGCCGGTGTTTTACCTAGTTTGAAGATTTCTGAATGAGGGTATTGTCTTTGTTTGATGGTATGGGCTGCGGCATGATTGCTTTGAGGGAGCTTGGCATAGAGCCGGAGGTTTATTATGCTTCCGAGATAGACAAATATGCTATTATGCAGACAAGTCGCAACTTCCCTAACGTTATCCATGTAGGTGACGTTAGGGAATTGGATGCATCCAAACTTGGCAGGATAGACTTGCTTATTGGCGGTTCTCCGTGCACTTCGTTCAGTTCCGCTGGTAAGATGAACGGTATGAGTACTAAGTGCAGTGAAGAGGTGGTTACCCTTGACCGATATTTGGAATTGAAAGAACATAATTATGAATTTGAGGGTGAATCCTACCTGTTTTGGGAGTATGTGCGTATTTTGAAGGAATTGAGAAAAGTCAATCCTGATATTCTGTTCCTTTTGGAAAATGTAGAGATGCAGAAGAAATGGGAAAATGTCATAAATGGTGCTTTGGGTATCAAGGGTATTCATATTAATTCTGCATTGGTATCTGCTCAAAGCAGAAAACGTATTTATTGGAGTAATATACGTACTGGTAGATATGGACTTTTTGGAGATTTACATACATTCATACCTCTTCCTGCTGATAACGGGCTGTATTTAAGGGATATACTTGATGAATCTGTCGATCCCAAGTATATTCTTAGTGATAAAATGATGGAATGGATAAAGAGGCATAGTGAAAAAAAGAATATCAAGGTGAATATCATGTCGATAGATGAAAAATCTCATTGTCTGACTTCCACTGCATTATGTAAAGGGAATCTGACTACAGATTATATTCCAGTCGTTGTGGATGGTAGGAATAAACTTAGAAAATACACTCCTGCTGAATGTGCTCGTTTGCAAACAGTTCCTGATTGGTATAAATGGTATTGTTCAGACACCCAAATCTACAAGATGCTTGGTAATGGATGGACAATATCTGTTATAAAACATATATTTTCGTTTATAAAAATAAGAAATATGAAAGAATTGGATAATGTAATAAAGGGTCGTGGTGAGACTAAGGGTTTCACTTTTACTTTGGTGAACAAGTCTCCTTATGCTTATATGTATAGAAGCGTTGACGATTGTGGCGGTAATGTTGTTTATGAAGTTTTCCGTCGTGTTGAGAACAAGATGTTTGATTGTGTGAGTTATCCCAGTAGCAACGGGTTTGGCGATTCGCTGTACATGGGTAAAACGTATAGGTCTGCCGACCTTGCTGTTCGTTGGTTTAACCATTTGACAGAGATGGGGCAAAAAAAACAAGGAATTTCTTTGTAGTATTGAAAATGTTCTCTATATTTGCAGTACTGGTACAGTAGAATTTACTTATAAGTGTTTGACAAAAAATGTAGGGGTGATAGTGATATTACCCCTATATATTATCTCTAATTTTTTATTCATTTAAAGGTGTTTGATTACTTTTTTCTTTCAGTTGAACATGGGGACAGGGATGGCTTAGTGAAGCTGTCCCTTGTTTTTTTATATATGCTAAACGTTAATGTAGTGTTAAAGCCTTAATTACATTTGGCGATTGGCAATCGCCAACTTATATTTGCAGAACATTAATTTAAAACCAAAAAATATGGAACGTATTAAAGTAAGTTGTTATGTTGATGCTTCTAATTTGAGAAGCATTTTGAATCTACCGGAAATGAAAGGTAATGGTGTGTCCGGTTCTGATTTGGATGGTGTTTCGGAGATTATACTTGACCCTCCAACTCTTCCTCTTGAAGATGATAATCAGAGAACCCAGTTCGTAAACAGTATTTTCGGTGCTGCTATCATGACTATAATTCAATGGAAAAGTCAGCAAAAGGGAAATACTATGAACGTTGAACCTAAAAAAAGAGGGAGGACAGGACGATGAAAGTAGAGGCTGGTATTCGTGTACCGTTTAATGTTAATGTCTTGAAAAAGGTTATAAGTAAGGAATTGAATGGTTATATTTTCACAAGAGGAGGGCATATTGTGACCCAAATTATAAGTGAAGGGGTGAAATTATCAGGCATTGGGGAAGTACTTGTATTAGCTGTTGACATATTAGGAGTTGAGAATGTAATCACAGTTAGTAGACAAGGCGAAATTATAAGCAATAGAATTCCTGTAGGAGAATATTTGGAAATTTATTTAGAAAAAGAGCCGGATATTTACTCTTTATCTCCCTTTCAAAAGGTATTAGTTCGTAATTCAGAAGCACTTAATTGGAAGATTAGCTTTTTCAGTCATTACGATCCACTTTATGAATATCCATATATCTGTCTTGAAGGGTCATTTAAAAAATGTATTCCCTTTAATGAAAAAAGCAAACATCTTGTAGGTACTAATAAATTTGTATGAAAAAATATTTAATTTTTTTGATTGATGGTAAAATTTAAAGATTTAGTAGTTAAAGATTCGATAACACTTTCTGTTAGCGACCCTATTAGGACAAATATTCGTGAAAATAATATTAGTACTCATATAAATGTAGGTATTAATATGAAAGTATTTTATTCTCCTGATTCTTATGCATGTATTGATGAAAAGTTAAAAGAAATACTTGATTGTATCGAGGATAAAAGAGAATTGAATAGTTTATTAACTATACGCCATTACGCAGAGAAGAATAATCTTGCTAAGGAGACGGTTCGGCAGCGAATTAAGAAAGGTACTCTGCCTTACGTTTTAATTGATGGTATTTATTTTGTAAAAATGGAATGATATGAAACCGGAAAATTTAAAGAAGTTGGAAGAAACCATTAATAAAATGGACGAAATGTATGAGAACCAGCTAAAGCCTTATATCTCAATATCACAGCAGGTAGGAGAGGCAGCAAGCTTCTTGGTAGACAGGATGAATGAATTAATAGCAATTTACAATGATGAGGGAGGACCAGTGTAGTATTATGTGCGATGGTATGAATTGTAAAATCAGAGATACTTGTAAAAAATATCAAGAATATCTTGATTACTATATCTTTGACCCATTAAATGGGGAGGATTATCTTTATTACGGTTTTTTAGAACCTGCATATAATGGAACTTTTTGTGATAATTATGTAAAAGCGAACAAATGAAAGCAGAATTATATGATAAAATTAGAACGGCTGAAAAAATAGTGGATCAGACAGATCAAGCTGTTCGTGCATTGAAGGATTTGAAGAGCTTTTTACAGCTTCGTCGTGAAGAGTGCCCCGAAGTCATAAAATGCCTGAATACTATGGTGGATTTTAGAATAAAAAAAAGAGATGAATATTATAACAATTTATTATTGCTAAACGATGAGGATTAAGTTTAATAAGAAAGATTTTTTAAACGCAATAAAGACAGGTGGTAGTTTCTCTTCCAAAAGAACTCCATTGCCAATTTTGCAATCTGTTAAAGTTCAAATAGTCGATAATACGTGTTGGTTGTTATCTTACAATGACAAGAATGCGATAAAGACCCATTTCAAGTTGGAAGAGTCTTATAAGAATATCGAGTTTTGCATAGACAAGGACGATATTGAGAACTATGTTTCTCTTCTGATGGAGGATTACTTTGATATAGATGTAGATAATGAGAAACTGAATGCTATTGTCTCCACACCAAACAGTACGATGAATTTTCCTTTGCATGATGTAAGAGTATACCCTACATTGGCACAGGAGGTTAATTGCGATACATTTACATTGGATGCTAATTTGCTTGGCTATTGGATTCAAAAAGGTATGCCATTATTGGAATATGATGAATTTCAGCCTAATAACCAGCATCTTCATTTGTTTATAAAAGACAATAAGGTTGATGTATTTGCTTTCAATTTTGATAAGATGTACCATGATAGCGCATATATTGACTACGAGGGAGAACTGAAAGTATCTATAGACATGTCGGCTTTTGCGGCTCTGCGTAAGGCGTTATCAAACGAACAAAAGGTCACTATAAAAAATGGAGAAAAGAATATCATTGTAATAGGAGACAATTCAATGTTGCTTATCCGCAAATATGACTTCAAACCATTGGACTTTTATATGTTGCTCAAATATCAGCCATTGTTTGAAGTGGAAATAGACAAAAAAATATTTCATTCTATTGTATCAAGAGCAATATATGTACAAGATGATACCAAGACAGGAACAATGACTCTTAATTTTGATGAAACTGGAATCACATTTGTCTCGGAGAATATGGAGTTAAATAAAAAATTAGAGGAAAGAGTTGAAGTTGTAGGAGGAAAAGAATTTAAGCAGACGTTTATCCTGCAAAAGTTATTGCTAGTCCTAAACTCTATATCTTCTGACAAAGTAGTCCTTCGCCCATGCGGACAGAATGCGCTATTTGAGATAGGAAATACTGAATATACAACCGAAGGAGGATATGTGTCTCCTTGTAGAGATTAAATTTTCGTTGTTATCCGATGTAATATAGGAGATTAATTGTATATTTGCAAAGTGGGATAGGTTTGGATAGCTACCATTCCGATAAGGGTTGTCTTGGTTGCCTTTCCCTCTTTTTTATTAACCAAGAATTATATATAATTTAAAAACCAAGAATTTATGAAAAATAATAATTTTATCACTATCCAAGGTTGGATGGTAAATGATTTGAAACTCTCCGGTAATGAATTAATTTGCTATGCTTTGATATATGGATTTACCCAAGATGAAGAAAGTGAGTTCAGAGGTTCATTGCAATATATATCAGATTGGCTAGGTATATCTAAACAAAATGTAAGGTTAATAATAAAACGATTAGTAGAAAAAGGATTAATTATCAAGCGAGATGAATTTATTAATAACGTAAAGTTTTGCAGATATACGGTATGCATGAAACAGCCACAGGGTATGAATGTTTCATTCATGGGGGGTGGGAATGAAACAGCCACTGATAATAATAGTAATAATAATACAGATAATAAAGAAGATACTAACGTATCTAAGAAAGAAAGCAAGAAAAAAACAACTTTTTCAGAAGATGTCGAATATCTGTATTCTCTCTATCCATCAAAATGTCCGAAGAGGAATATGGGGACTGGCAAAAGTTCTAATGACAAGAAGAAGCTGGAATCTTTGCTAAAAACGATGCCCAAAGAGGAATTGGAGTTTACTATAAAATCCTATGTAGAAGAAAGTTTAAGAAATGATAGTTTTTTGAAGAATTTTTCTACATTGCTCAATAACTTGCCGGACATGGGATATTTGAAAGAACAGCCAATCATTAAAGCTCAAACGAGCAAATATAGATGATTGTTGATTATTAATTCAAAACGAATAAATATATGAATGAACCAATGATACGTAAATGGTACGATATATTCAAACATAACCATGAGCTTGTTGAGATTCGTATTGTTGACAATAATAAAAAAGGCACATATTCAGGATATTTTACGGATATTGATACTCTTCTTAATGCTATCAGGCGTTATGATGATTGTAATATTTATTTCACTCTTAATTCTATATTAGATTCATGTTATTCACGTGAACAGAGAGATAGAATAGTGACTAGACCAAAATCTACAACATCAGATGCTGAAATTATTGGTAGAGATTGGTGTTTGATAGATATAGACTGCGAGAAGCCATCTGATACCAATTCTACTGATGAAGAGAAAGAAGCTGCCAAAGCTGTAGTAAATGATGTATTCAAATTTTTAAGAGATGAAGGATTTACTAAACCAATTGTTTGTGACAGTGCCAATGGCTTTCATCTGTTGATAAATATGAATATGGCTAATACTCCTGAAAATACTCAAACTATGAAGGATTTTCTACAAGTATTAGATATGCTTTTTTCTACAGAAAAAGTAAAAGTAGATACAAGTACTTTTAATGCTAGTCGAATATGTAAATTATATGGTTGTTATAGTAGGAAGGGGAGTGATACACCTGAACGACCTCAACGTGAAAGCAAAATATTAAAAATACCTGACGAAATAAAACCTACCCCAAATGAGTTTTTTGAAAAGGTAGCCGCCATGCTTCCTAAGCCGGAACAACCGAACAGGGCTAACAACTATCAACCGACTCAATTTGATTTACAGGAATTTTTAACCAAGTATGGAATAAAAGTCAGAAATATAGTAAAAACAACATCTTTTACTAAGTATGTATTAGAAGAGTGCCCATTTAATAGTTCACATCGTGCGCCTGATTCAGCTATTTTTGAAATGGCAGGTGGAGGATTTGGATTCAAATGCTTGCATTCGAGTTGCAGCGGATATACTTGGAAAGATTTTCGTTTACATTTTGACCCTAATGCCTATACTAAATCAGACTATGTTGAATATCAAAGTAAAGCGCATAGACCTTATTTCCATAATCGTGAAAAAGAGGAATTTGTTCCTATAGGTGAAACGGAAGATAAGGGGAAGAAATGGCTTGCGATGAAGGATATTCAATATGTGGATATGAATAATATACCACGTATGCCTACTGGATATAGGGTTTTAGATAAAAATATCGGAGGTCTATTGTTTGGAGAAGTGACATTGGTATCAGGAAGTAATAGCTCTGGTAAATCTTCTTGGTTGAACAATTTATCTTTGAATATAATCAACTACGGATATAAAGTAGCAATATGGTCTGGGGAATTAGTGGCTTCTCGATTGAAAGGGTGGATTAACCAACTTGCAGCTGGAAAAAACTATGTCCAGAAAGTACAAGGGTATGATGAATTTTATTATGCTCCAAAACATATTTCTGACCGTATAGATAGTTGGACGGATGGAAAGTTATTCCTCTATAATAACAAATATGGAACACGTTGGAAGCAATTAATGAGCGATATTACAAATCTGATTGAATCTGAAGGTGTAAACTTAGTCGTAATTGATAATCTGATGACTCTTAACTTAGAGGATTACGAAGGAGACAACAATAAGAAACAAAGCCAGTTTATATTGGCTATTTGTGATTTCGCTAAAAAATATAATGTTCATATTATACTTGTAGCTCACCCTCGTAAACAGACTGACTTCCTTAGAAAAGAATCTATTTCAGGTTCAGCCGATTTAACTAATGCAGTGGATAACTGTTTTATTATTCATCGTGTAAACAAGGATTTTGAGACACGTGGAAAAGATTTCTTCGGAACAGTTAGGATAGCTGAAATGCTTCAATATGGCAATGTATTGGAAGTATGTAAAAATCGCAGTTTCGGGAAGGTGGATTTGTTATGTGGAATGTATTATGAGATTGAGACAAGACGCTTTAAAAATGATATTGCAGAAAATATAAACTATAATTGGCAAGAAGAACCCAAACCTGTTCCTCTTATACAGAATAGAGAACCAGAACGGGATTATATGAGTGATTATCAACAATATTATTATGACGATGATAATGTGTTCAAGGAAAGAGATTATTGTCCATTTTAAAAAGAATTAATATGAATGAAAAAGCTAAAAAGTATATCGAGGATAATACTTTAGATTTGAATAAAAATGAGCGAATGGACACAACTGGATATGTATCTTTAGCGGTGTCTATTAGCAAAGCGTATGGAGCATTAGCCATAGTGGAAGATGATCTTATAGCAAAGGTCGCAGATGCATGGAATTACATGTCAGAAATGACTAGATTTGATATACCGACTGATATTATGATTAAGGCAAAAGATATATTTATTTCTAAATTGTTAGAAGATGAAGAATAAAGAACATTGTTTTGTAAATCACATATATCCGAGAAAGTTATATGTAGTTATAACGGATTCAGCTTTATTTTTAAATCAGCATTTTACAAATAGGGAATGTGATAAAGGAATTTCACAAGAAGAATTTGACAATAATAAAGCAATAACTTTCAGATGTACTTATTATGTAAATGGAGATTATGGAGTATGTGTTGCCTTTCATAAAAAGGAATATATGACTGTAAGAGAAATAGCACACGAAGCATTGCATGTAGCTACCGCCATACACAAGGATTTAGGAATGTCTATGGGTTTTGATATAGGAGAGGATGAGACTTGTGCATATATTGTAGGTTGGGCTGCCGATTGTATTAATAGAGTTAAAACTAATAATTTTGATTATGAAAAGATTTAAATACCTAGTAAAAGAATACAATGAATAAGATCGTCTTTCTTGATTTTGACGGTGTAATAACCACACTGAAAAGTAATTGGACTATTGATAATGAAAAGGTTGAGCTAGTCAAACAGATTTGCGATGCGACCGGAGCTAAAATTGTTATATCCTCTTCTTGGAGAAGATATACAGTGGAACAGACAATTGAAGATATTACAATAGGTGAGGAAGGAAGAGGTCATAATCCTTTTCCATATCCTGAATACATCGTAGATATTACTTCAAGAATGTACGGCTTCAAACATGGAAATAGAGAAAAACACTATGGTCTATGTCGTGGTATAGAAATAGACCGTTGGTTATGGGAACATGAAGATGTAACTAATTATGTAATCCTTGATGATGATTCAGATATGTTACTTTCTCAAAAGAAACATTTCATAAAAACTCATGCTCTTCGTGGTATATCTAAACGTGACGTTGAAAAAGCCATAAAAATTTTGAATAGTTGAAACTAAGTTATATATTTGCAAACATAAAGGGATAGTGCAGGAGAGCTACTGCATGATAAGGTCTTCTTAACGTCGTTCAGCCTTCCCTTTATTTATATTGAACGACAGTATTTATTGATTTTAAAATAAAAAAAACTATGAACAGCGTTAAAGTTTTAACAAAAGCGGAAGTATTAACGAAAGAGTTTATTCTTTACGGAACAGTAGAAGAACCATTATTTTTGGCAAAGGATGTGGCTGAATGGATTGAATATGATTTATCATCCATTAATAAATTAGTTCAGAATGTAGATGATGAGGAAAAGGTTCGGAGTATTATTCCGACCCTTGGAGGAGAGCAGGAAATGTGGATGTTGACCGAAGATGGCGTATATGAGGTATTAATGCAATCAAGAAAACCTAAAGCAAAACTATTTAAGAAAGAAGTAAAATCTATTTTAAAAAGTATTCGACTAAATGGTGGTTATATTGCCAATCAGGAACAACTTACTCCTGAACAGATTGTAGCTAATGCCTTAATTGTAGCTCAAAATATTATTAATAATCAGAATAGGCAGATTGAAGAGATGTCAGTTAAGATGTCTGAACTTGAAAAGAAGTCTGATTATCTTGATTTGATTCTTGAAAGCAAGGAGACTGTTACCGTAACCCAAATTGCCCAAGATTATGGAATGAGCGCAAAGGCATTTAACAAAATACTGATGAAATTAGGTATTCAACATAAAGTGAACGGACAATGGATTCTTTATGCCAAGTATCTAGGTGAAGGATATGTACACAGTAAAACTGTATCTATTACCCGAAGTAATGGTATGAAAGATACCGTTATGAATACTGAATGGAAACAGAAAGGACGTATTTTCTTATATAATCTTTTAAAGGATAATGGTTATATTCCATTGATAGAACAATGATAGATTTAAAGCAATTTAAAAATAATGCAATCGCAAAAGGTTTGTGTGACAATTACACAAATCTATGGGATGATAATAAAAGCAAAAAGCAATTATTTGAGCTTGCTTGCGATGTAAACTCTATAAAGTACATGGCTAAGTCTCTTTCCGAAGGATGGGGGCTTAGTCCTGTTTTTATTAGTGACAAATTCAAAGCTTACATAAATGGTAAATATATATGTGAGTATGAGAATAAAAAAAGAGGTTGCTATACAAGTACAATGCTTTGTAATTATGACAAAGATGAGTTTTATGTAGACACAACATTGCTTTGTATCTTAGAATCTAAAACAACCTTAGATATTAAACCTAATCATATATGCGAGATATACGTTGCTGGAAATACCTATTTGGATATTAAAGTAGGCGAAAACAGCAAGGTATATCTTTTTGTTTATGGAGGAGAACCATTCATAACAGGTGATATAGATAAAGATAAAGTGATAATTAAAAGATATATAGACGAAAAGGAGGTAGCCAATGTCTGATTATAAATGCTATATGCGTAGAGTCGATATTCTCGGTGAGCCGGAAAAAGATTTGGAAGTAGATTTCCCCGGTTTGATTTACAAAGAATTTTCTGGTCTTGATTCTTATGGAAAAATAAAATCTGTATATACCGAAGAATTTGCAGAGACAGATGAACTTCAAGTATATCAGAACTCTACTCCTATTAGAGAAAATACTGATTTGACTTTTACATGCATATTTATAGGAAACGATAGAAGAAAGACATATCACTCATTCGTTGATTTTCTAAGCAAAGGGAAAATACAATATTGGGACAACATTAGAAAACGTAAAGTTACATTTATTTTAATTGAAGCTATTGAACCGTCAGATGACAAATTGTATGGTGGATCTCCATACATTATGGCTTCTTTCAAATTGAAAAATATCAAAGGTCAAACAGATGCATTAGAAATTTAAAAAAAATAATTATGAGAACATTAGAAGAAGTAAAAAAACATGTTTATGAAATCGGCTACACAAATGAAGCTCAATTAAGAATTGCTGGATTTCTTATAGGTGTCGGTGTTAAAGGGGAATATGAAATTATAAGATTTAAAAATGGAGTAAATGAGTTTTCAACTTTCCTACATTGGTTCAATGATTCGCCTAGTGATTATTTTCGAAGGAAAGACGTTTTTGAAGATGAGTTTAAAAATGAGAAGCCCAAATTAAAAGCCAAAGCTTATCAAGATGGTAAATGGTTTGATGTGACATTTGACGAAATCTGTGGACAGTTGAAAAATTTTAATCCTGTAGTATGTGATGGAGTAATACCAGATGATATTCTTGACAAAATATTTAAGGAAATTTCGGGAGAAGAAGAACCAAGATATAAATATATTGGGAAAGAAAGAGAGAACTTAATTAAGCGTAAAGAATTATTAATAGATATTATTGAAGATAATGAGAAAAAAAATAAGGAAATAGCTATAGCTAATCCTTTTATTTCTAAAATGATAAACTTTTTCAATGATAGTTATAAAAAAGAAATAAAAAATATAGACGATAAGCTTCGTGAAACAGTGGATTAAAACATATAGTCCATATATATTAATCGGTATCTGTTTAGTATGGATTGTTACCTCTTTTTTAGCTAACAGGAAACCTCATATTGAAACAGTTCATACAACAGATACCTTTTATATTACTAAATGGGACACATTGATGGTAGAGAAACCAATATATAAATATAAAAAAGTAATAGATACTTTGATTGTTTATGTCAATGACTCAACCAATGTGAATCTTCCTATTGAGGAGAAATATTATTCCGAGACAGGGAAATATGAAGCTTGGATTTCCGGTGTTAATCCAAGCTTGGATAAAATAAATGTATTCAATAAAACAGAATATAAAACCGTAACGAATACTACAACTAATACTGTTTATAAAGATGCTTGGAAAGGATATATCGGAGCTGATATTACAACATTTGATGGGAATGTAATCCCAAGTGTTAATCTCCTGTTTGTTACTCCTAAAAATATAGCTTTTGGAGGAGGCGTAGGAATTTATAAAAATAGTGCTGTATATAAAATAAATTTCAACTATTTAATATTTAAAAAATAATGAGAACTAAAAGCAGAACAGAAGAATCATTGTTGGAGATGCTAATGTATAGTGGCGTTTCATCTCTTCCTGAACCCAACGATAAAGAACAGGTATGGGCTAGGGCGATTGTTAAGATTTTAAGAAAAAATGGACACATGGACTATGCTCTTGCATATCATGATTTTTTCGCATGGAATGAGGTAAATGTAACAAAAACATTGCCGGGATTAGGTATAGCACATGAACTTGTGGAGATATATCCCTATGAATATTTGAAAGATGAATTTATCCCTGCCGTGGAAAATAAAAAGGATATTATAGATTTCATCTCTTCCAGAACATCTGATGATGAAGAATACCTTAATGGCATGACGAATGATGACCTTAAAAAATATTTCTTCAATGTTTGCATTAAAGAACAAATTAGCAGAAATGAATTTAAGAACAACATGAAAAATTATAAGCGTCAGCCTATAACCTTTGAAGAAGATTTAAAAGAAGAAACAAATAAAGAGGAGGAAAATGAACATGAAGAAATTGGAAATGATGGAGAATCAGAAAGAAGAAGTGGTCAAGAAAACAGACAAACAAATAATAGAGGAAGAAAAAGCAAAGCTGAAAAGTAAGCTTGACGAAAAGATAGCATTACTTAAATCCCAATGCAAGGATGCGCATTTCTTCGACTCTATAATGGACGAAATCATATCTTTAAAAGGACAATATGATGTAGTTCCAACTAGAATCTTTGTACGTGAGGAGGATTTACTCGAAGAGTATGATTATGGGTCATTTAAACTTTCTAGGTTTACAACAGGCATTCTTTTTCAAATGACTGGTTATTATATGTTTGTAAAACCGATATGTAGAACTCTATATGGACATTTAGATTTTCTTCTTGAATATAAATCTAAATATGATTCTTTAAGAAAAGAGCAGAAAGATATTTACGATACATTCTTTAATGCAACTATGGATATTCTGTTTACTCCTCCACTTTGCTTTATTGATGATCATTATTATCTTGATATTGCTACATTTATTTGTAAAAGAAGAAACCAATTATTTGAGGAATTAGGAGATACAAAATTACTTCCTGAAACCGAAGAAGATGATAAATTTATGGAAGAGGTTCAAAGAATGGAAAAACTTAAAGATTCAGTAGATAAATATGTCGAAGAACATGAAGATGGAAGATGATGCAAGACCACATGGGTTAGAAGCTATTCCGATTGAAATAAATAAGGCAATTAGCGCATTAAATACCCAAGAGGGAGGTTCGCATTACAAAAAACTAGCAATAGAACCTGTTGAGTTTATATATGCAAATGATATACCTTTTATGGAGGGTAATTGCATAAAGTATC
>ERZ827197.1947-NODE-1947-length-14999-cov-5.398220_pt1 | contig 14999 bp, 10 predicted proteins | sample MGYA00519867_ERZ827197 | MGnify/ENA primary metagenome ERZ827197 (study PRJEB31778, sample SAMEA3449278) | human gut metagenome | biome: human gut; feature: human-associated habitat; material: faeces | place: United Kingdom | collected 2010/2012 ...
GGGCGCTCGTCCGAGAGGGCGGGATGCCGTTCGAGATGAGGGTCAAGACGCCGGCGCCCGACGAGGAGACGGCGAGTTAGCCGGCAGGTCGGCATGTCAATCCTGGTCTAACAGAGCCTTATCTATTCCATTCTTCGCCCTACTACGTCAACAGTAACCGGGTGATGGATCCCACGATGGGCGTTCCATCCTCTGCAGGATGTGTGCGCCTTGAGATCCAGAACGCAAAATGGATTTACGATAACATTCCTTATGGAACAAAGGTTGTTACCTATTGATATTGGACAAGTGTCTTTAAAGGTGGGAGAAAGACACTGATTCTTAAGGGACTCTTTTCCAATTGAGGTGCTTTGATTTGGCAAGCGGTTTCATGAGAAGGCAGTCATAAACTGTATGCACTTCCGGTGCGCAGGATTTTAATTCTCTACGAGCTTCCTTTTCAGATTATTTTGAAAAGCCAACCATCTCGCTCCCTCTAGGGGGTGTTCCTATAGTTTTGTCAACTGGGAAATGCTCTCCGTGCGACCGAATCGCGGCATGCTGACGCCAAGCCATTAGGCCGGTGGGCTTCAGTCTGCTCGGTGCGTTTCGGCTAGGCTGCGTAAGGCACCCTGTCTCGCATTACCGCGTAGATGACCTTCAGTCTCTTTCGCGCCAGCGCCTTGAGCGCCTTGCCGTGCGACATGCCCCGCTCCCGGCACCTGGTGTAGTAGTCGCCCCATCTCCCCTCTGTCCGGGTAAGGCAGTTACATGAGAATATGAGCAGGTTCTTCAGCCTCTTGTTGCCTTGGCGCGATGCCGTCACCGAGGAGATCGAGGTTCCCGACTGGCGGTTGCGCGGCGCCAAGCCGCAGTACGACGCGAGCCTGTCGTGACTGGGGAAGTCTTCGATGTCGATGGAGATCGCAAGCTCGGAAGCGGTTTTGGGCCCGATGCCCGGCACCGTCAGGAGGCATCGGTAGGTATCGTCGCCCTCGAGCAGGGCGGAGATCTCCGCCGTGATCGCCTCGATCTCCGCCGAGTTCTCGGATATCCTGCGCGCGAGCAGTTTCACCGCCCGGTCCTCGGCGGCGACGACCGACGCATCCGGCCTTGTCGAGGAGGTTGTCGAGCGGACGAGGGCCTCGATCTTACCGCGCGCCGCCCCACGCGTGAGCGCCGCCGCCCTGCGGGGCCCGGCGTCGGCTACCGACCAGGCCCCGCCGAGGGATGCCATGAGTCTCAGCTGGGGCCCGTCGGACAGGTCGACCAGCGCCTCGAAGGCGGGGCACGATTCCAGCAGGATGCTGCGCAGCCGGTTCTTATTCCTAGTGTTCTCGCAGGTCAGGAAGTTCCTCTGGGCGGCCAGCGCCCTCGCCGCCGCAATCGTCGGACCTGGGTCTCCGACCGGCAGGAGCGCGTCGGGGATGCCAAGCGCCGTCTTCGCGATGACCATCGCGTCTCGCTCGTCGGTCTTGGCGTCGCCGGCGAAGAGCCTGGCGGCCCCGTGCGCCGCGAGTCCCGGCAGGTACGCCGCCGACATCCCGGCCGCCCTGGCGCGGGCGAGCGCGAGGGCGCCTATGTTGCGCGACTGGTCGACGACCACGAGCGCATCGGGGAAGCGGCCGAACAGCGAGTCCAGGTCGTCCTCCCTGTTCGCGACGGGGGTGCTCAACAGCACCTCGCCATCTCGAGTCGCGACGCATGCCCAGTGGGACGATTTCCCGACATCGAGCCCGATGACGGCTTCCGGCATTCTAATTGGTGCCACGGTGGTATCCTCCAATCGGTAGGCCGATCGGAACCCCTCCCCGCGACACCCACATTACCTGGCCGTGGCGCTTGCGCCCGGCAGTTTCCTATCAGTCGTCCGGAGCGGCGAGCGCCCCCGGTGGCAACACCCCCCGGGCCCTCTACGGGGCAGGGGCAGACGGCCATCCGGAGGCGCCCGATCGGCGGCCCCTCGGGGCTTGCCCGTATCGTAGGCAATGCGCCGAATGCTCGCCATCGAAATTTATCGATGGCCTATTTCAGACTGTAATGGGGCGAGATGTCGGTGTTGGTGTTAAAAATTACGGGAGCACCATTCAATTTGCCGCCATGTATTATCTAAAGGCCGAGCCTTCTCCTGTCTTTTTTGAGCGTAATAAACAACACCTTAAATCTCTAATGATTGCTTTGCTAATCTTGAAAACATGACTTTGGGAGGATTTTTGGAAATAGAAAAGGGAAATGGTACAGGCGTATGCGTACTTCTTTCAGCATATAAACCTGATCTTAAGTTTTTCGCCGCTCAACTTGATTCGATTGATGAACAAACGTTTCCGGTTACGCTTTTGGTCAGAAATGACTGCCCCGAATCGGCCTCTTTAGAGGGGTTTATCCAAGAGCATACAAAGAAAAACGCCTATCGTTATTATCATGGCGATAAAAATCTCGGTTATGTCAAATCGTTCGAGGCACTACTCTCTTTGGCAGAAGGGGATTACGTAGTATTTTGCGATCAAGATGATATTTGGGAGCCTAACAGAGTTCAAGTTTCGCTCAACCATATGCTAGAAGAAGGCTCAATTCTTGATGTTTGCGATAGATCGGTAATCGACGAAAACGGAAACATGCTGGTAGAGAGCTACAGAAAAGCTCATCCAAATTCGCCTGAAGTAAATTGGTGCTCCGGAGAGGATATTACTATTCAGGCTGCAAGTGTATGCTACGGCATTGGTATGGCTCTCATGCTAGATGCGAGTGCTGCTAAGTCGATGATTCCCTTTCCGGAATCCACTGCACATGATTTGTGGTTGACATTGGGCTGCAGCGAACTGGGGAAGTGCAGTTTTACAACGACTCCCTTGGTTAAGTATCGTCGACATGGCGGGAATGAAACTGGATTCCTTGCGGGTGTTGCTTCAAAAGATGATTGGTATTTAACAAGAGTTAAAAACAGGGTTGATACAGCTAAGCAATTTGCCGAAAGATTTCCTGATTCACCGCACCTAAAGGAAATAATGGGGTTCGCCGATGCAAGAGAGCGACGCTCCATAATTGGCTTGCTTAAATATCGACGAGCTTGCCCGTCCATTGCTAAAGCTGAAATCATTATGCGACTTGTACCGAATTGGCTGTTTCTTTTGATTTTAAACATGATTAAAGAAGCAAAATAGCTTCGTATCCGAATCGCGACTTGTTCAGAAGGGCGCTTATATTTGTGGAAGCCACAGAGAAGACTCTTTCGATTAAACACAATATGTTCTGGAATACCGTTGGCTCGTTGACGAATTTAGGCTGTCAATGGCTAATCACTATATTGGTCGTTCGACTGTCTGATGGATATAGTGCTGCTGGAATTTATTCCCTTGCTATGTCTATTTTCAACATGTTTTCTCAATTGGCCCAATACAGGATGTACACGGTACAAATTGCAGATGTTGAAAGGAAAAACTCTGCTGGTGAATACCTGACTTTTCGTTTCTTTACTACGTTTATGGCGTTTGCAATGTTGGCCGTCTATTCCATTGCGACGTGTCGTATTGATACGGTGCCTGCTGTTCTTTTGTATGCTCTCTATAAAACCGCCGGCTTAGTTATTGATGTCATGCATGCCAATGATCAGGTTGGCCATAGGATGGACTATATTGGGAAATCCCTCATAATGCAGGGCATTGGTTCTCTCCTTTCGTTCATTGTTGTCTTTGGGCTGTTAAATAGCCTCGAAGGTGCATTGTTGCTAATGACGGTAGTGACTATAGGTATCGGTGTTATTTACGATTATCCGAGATCAAATCGAATCTCTGCAATCAAACTTGGAATTACCCAAGCGAAGGTCAGAGCTTTCCTATGTGGCTGTTTGCCCATCGTTCTGGGCGGCATTGCTGCTTCTGCGGCGCCGAATATTCCAAGGCAGTATTTATCTTATACATTCGGAGATTCTGCTCTAGGCATTTATGCATCAGTTGCTGCTCCCGTGGCAATTATCCAAATGGGTGCGACGTATATCTATAATCCTTTATTAGGTTATTTAGTAGAGCGTTACTATTCTAGGGAAAAGTCCTTTTTTACGCTTATAGGTAAAATACTTGCCGGTATTTTATTTGTCGGCGTCATATCAGCAGTTGCGCTTTTCTTTTTCGGCAAATTATTGCTGTCTTTGTTTTATGGCGCTGGAATAGCCAAACATTCTGATCTCCTTCAGCCTATGTTGGCTTGTGCCTTTTTGACTGGCATTGCTTGGTTTGTCAACGATTTGCTGGTTTCTCTTGATAACTACCGAGGGGTATTTGTTGGCAGCATATTGTCCTTAATCAGTGCTGTTGCTGTCATGGCTCCCGCGCAAGTGTTGTTTGGCTTAAATGGCCCTACTGTAACGGCGCTTATATCCAATGCTATTTGCCTTATTTATCAGTCTTTTGTTTTGGGGAAACAGACGCAAGAATGGTTTGGGGAAAAGAGATAGGCCGATGATGTCTAAAGCTCACGCGCTATTAAAGCTTCAAAACACTGAATTGGATATCCTTCAGGTTGTCGCTGCATTCTGCTCTAAGCACGGCATCAGGTGGTGGCTTGATGGCGGAACATGTTTAGGAGCAATGCGTCATAGGGGGTTTATCCCTTGGGATGATGATATAGATATCGGAATGATGCGTTCAGACTATGACCGCTTTTGCTCTTTAGCCGAGGATGGTTTACCGGAAGGATATTCGCTCCATACATCGCGGAATACTATTGGCTATGCTGCGATGTTTGCTAAGGTGTATCGCGATGAAACTCGCTTCGAGAATCAGGAGGCTCGAGAGGCTTCCAGTTCGATGGGTATTTTTGTCGACATCTTTCCATATGACCAGCTCTATACAGATAAACGCCTTCGTGCAAAACAAGTCCGAACTGCATCAATTGCACAGAAAAGAGCTTATTTATATCACTCTTCTTCCATTGTTGTCCCTCATAAAGGGTTCCTTGGACAACTCGAGCAAATTGGTTGTTCTGCTATACACGTAGTGGAACGACTGGTTTCTCGAGGCGCATGCTCTTACCAGGATTTGTTCGACTCCTGTATTGCCGACTCAAATACGGGTGAGGTCTCTGATTATTGTCTAACGTTAAGCTGGCCGAATATGGCGCCAGTGCCTATTTCAGAGATTTTCCCTCTGAGCAGTGCGGTTTTCGAAGGCAGTGAATTCCCCGTTCCTCGTATGACGGATAAATATCTTACAACGATGTATGGCGAATGGAAGAAAATTCCGGAGCCGGAAAATCGACATACCCATCTTCCTCTTCTGCTTGACTTTGGGGATGGTGAAGTCTGGACTGCGCAGAATTAAGGATATGAAATCTTTACCAGATGAGGTTATGTAATGAGTTCTTCTATTTGTATTTTCACCCATCATTATCACCCGCAACTTAGTGGAATTGGTAATTTTGTCGATGGTCTCGCTCATGCCCTAGCTGCCCGCGGCGACAGGGTGGTTATCGTTACTAATGATTCAATGCGCGTAGGAGTCGGTCATTCAGTCGAAAACGGTCTCGAGATAATTCGGCTTCCATGTATTTCATTGCTTGATGGAAGGCTTCCTCTTCCCAAAAAAACCGGCGATTATTACCGGCTCCTGCAAAGCCTTGATGATTATGAGTGGGACGGCGTACTTATCAACACGAGGCTTTTCCCCCTCTCACTCGAAGGGCTGAAGTTTGCTGTGGATCATAACACTAGGGCCGTCGTTCTCGACCATGGTTCAGCGTATCTTTCTTTCAATCAGCCATTCCTTGATTATTTTGTGCGCCGATATGAGGATTGGATTACTGATCGCGTAAAGACGTTTGAACCTGATTTCTATGGGATTTCTTCTAAAAGCGTTGAATGGCTTCAGCATTTTAATATCGGTGCAAAGGGCGTAATATCGAACTCAATCAATGCTTCAATTTATAGGAGCATCTCTTCGGGTAGAGATTTCCGATCAGAATTAGGTGTCCCTCAGTCATCTTTAGTTGTGGCTTTTGTTGGGCGGTTTATTCCTGAAAAGGGAATTTATTCAATTATTGAGGCAGCTCGCGCAAAGGATATTACCAAGCGTGATATTTGTTTTGTTCTTGCAGGGGATGGTCCGCTGGCCAATGAAGTCAAGGAAGCCTGTTCGTCGAACTTGTTTTGGCTTGGGAGATGTAGCGCAGAGGACATTTCCTCCTTACTTCAGCAAGCAGATGTGCTTTGTCTTCCAACTCGGTCCGAAGGCTTTTCGACGGTACTTCTTGAGGCTTCAGCTTGCGGAACGCCTGCTGTGGTAACAGATGTGGGAGGCGCGCACGAGCTTATTCCAGATGATAGCTACGGCACGATAATTCAGTCCATGTCATCTGATGAGGTGGTTTCGGCATTATGCAGGCTTTTTGATGATCGAAAGCTGCTTTCTCTACAGTCTCGAAACTCTAGGGCCCTTGTTGAAAATCGATATAGCTGGGACGCCACTGCTATAGATGTCGAGAAGGCGTTTTGTATTTGCTAAGTGATACTTGGCTGGCTTTTATTTAGCTTTTGAGTGAAGTTGGATCTAAGACCCGAATTTGTTATTGTCGACTTATCCTATTCGATTTTGTCTTTAGTTGGAGATGCACGTTTTGAATAATCCTGCAATTAAGAAAAGCGAGTACGCGCTTGCCATCTTTGGGCTGGGACTTCTTTTGTTAGCTGTCGCGACATCATTGCACTATAAGAATTTAAATCTATTCATTCTTGAACTCTTTTGCGATGTCGTTGCTGTTGCGTGCTTATATTTGCAACCGAAATCACAGTCGAGCGGTGATGCTATTCGTCAGATAACCGTTCTCGTCGCGTCCAGTATCCTCAGCAGCTTTCTGCTAGTTTTCATCATATTGGCTGGCGCGAAGACGTTTGGCCCCTTCGGTCTTGGTGCATGGAATATCTCAGGTCTGGTTATATGCTTTCATTTAGTTTTAGCGTTCCAGGGAATTGAGCTTTGCTATGGCCTGATGAAGAGCTTCGTAACCTCGGTTAAGAAAACTGATGCTAAGAAGTGTTTCTTTTATTTGGCGGTTTTTGTTGGCTTTGCTGTTTTAATCGCTTTTATTGGCATTCCGCTCGATAAGTCAAAGACGGTGTTGTTCGCGTCTGCTTTGCCCATTACGGTTTTGATCGGATTGATTGCTATTAATGGGGGCATTTCTTATCTGAAGCCCGAACTGTTCGCTTTCGCATGCATTGTCTCAATTGGTCTATCCGTAATTATTTGCTTTCCCGTTACAAATTTTTTGACATGGGATGATGAGGTCCACTATGGAAATGCAAACAGTTTTTCCTACCTCACAAATGCTGAAATAACAAATTCTGACCGAATGATAGTCGAGCAGTTTTATATGGGGGACGGCTTTAGTTTGGATGCAGCTTTGGGTAAGTACCCAATAGATGAAACAAGAGAGTTTAACCGTGGCTCTGTTGAGCAATTGGTCAGAGAGGCTGATAAAAATGATTTAGCTGAAGGTATCGAACGTTTTAATTGTTTTGATAGTGTGGCTCTTTCTAAAATTGCCTATATTCCTTCATCTATCGGCCTTTGTTTGGGTCGCTTGCTTCATCTCCCATTCTCTATCAAATTTGCATTGGGTAAAATTTTTAATTTGTTTGCGTATGCAGTTATCTGCGGAATCGCAATTCGTATAGCCCCTTGCAGAAAATGTCTTTTCACTTGTATTGCGTTGTTCCCGTCTGCTGTGTTAATGGCAGCCAGTTACTCGTATGATCCCTGTGTGATATCATTCAGTTTGCTAGGAACAGCTCTTTTGTTGAAGATGCTTATTTCTGAAGAGGATATTTCTGCTAAAACGTTCTTCGCATTTCTACTATCTTTTGCAATCGGGTTTGCAGCTAAAGCGATTTATTTTCCCTTATTTGGACTTGCGCTTTTAATTCCTGCAAATAAATTTGTTTCAAGCAAGCAAAGACGTATCTTGATTGGTACTGCTCTATTCGTTTGTGCCATTATGATCCTATCTTTCTTGACGCCATATTTCTCATCTGTCGTAAATAATATTTCTGATGCACGTGGTGGCTCCGAAGTCTCTACGGCTGGTCAAACGACGGGAGTGCTTGCAAATCCAGTTGGAACTATAGCTGTAATCTCGAATTTCGTTTTTGGATCGATGCTGACCCCGGCGTTTCTCAATTCAATATCAACGAATATGGCTTATCTTGGGGACGTGTCTAATCTGTTCCCATGGCTTTCGTATCTCCCCATCATACTGTTTGAAGCTATTTGCATTATTGATAATGAAAAAGATACTAAAATAAAGCTTAGCCGTTGCGGAATTGTTTGGACTCTATTCCTGGTTCTTGCTACTTGCCACCTAGTTGCTTTGGCTCTATACATCGCTTTTACAGGAGTTGGAAGCCAGACAGTTGCGGGTGTCCAAGCGCGATATCTCATACCTTTGATAATACCTTTTGCCTGTCTATTGCTCAGGTTCCCTATTTACTGCGATGAGGAGGTGAAGGCTAAAGTTACAGCCTTTATGCTCGGGGCTCCATTTGCGCTGCTGTATTTTGTGATGTTCGAGCTTCTGTATATCCGTTTTTTCTAAATTAGCGATATAGGTCATGGTTATAGTAGGAGTGGGCAATTAGTTGGATTCGATTGGATCGAATGGGACGGCGTTGAGGGTTCGCTCAGGACATGCGCCCCGTATTTGAGGCAGAACTGCAAGGGGTCCTTTTCCTGCGGTGATGGATGGGGACTCCATGTGTGCTCTAGTTGAGCAAGCTAAATATCTAAGCTTGAGATGTAACTTCCTAATGGTTAGACAGGATACAGTAAACTTAAGTCTGAGTTAAGCTATGCGTTGGACTGTAAGAGTCGCAAATTCTTTGGGCGTCGCTAAGAGCCAACTGTTTTTGGAATGGATGAATCTCGATTGTCTTTTACTTCAACGACATGTTCAAAAGGACATCTGCGTGTTCTCGTAATAATTCCTGCCTATAACGAACAGGAGTGCATTCTCAATACCGTTGCAGCTATAAAAGCTGCGGGTTATGACTATGTCGTAATCAACGACGGCTCACAAGATACAACGCTTGAGCTTTGTCGAGAGCATGGTATCAACATATTGGATTTGCCGCAGAACCTTGGTATCGGTGGAGCGGTCCAAGCGGGCCATAAATATGCCCAGAGATTTGGCTATGATATCGACATTCAGGTTGACGGCGATGGCCAACATGATCCTTCTTATATTCCTGAGCTTGTAAAGCTGATTGAGAGCGGTGCGAGTTTGGCGATAGGCTCTCGATTTCTGGTTGAGACTGATGGTTTTCAATCAACTTTTATGCGTCGTGTTGGAATCAGGTGGCTTTCATTTTTGCTCGAGTTGCTTACGGGTAAGGTGGTCACCGATCCCACTTCTGGCTTTAGGGCCTGCAATAAAGATGCTATCGACCTGTTCTGCAAGAGTTATCCTGATGACTACCCGGAGCCAGAGTCGATTGCTTTGGCTATGAAGCTTGGTCTTCCCGTTATGGAAGCGCCTGTAAAGATGAATGAGCGCCAAGGTGGACGTTCATCTATCGGGGGCTTCTCTTCCGTCTACTATATGGTCAAGGTTACGTTAGCCATTGTCCTTGTGTGCTGGGTTCATAGGGGAGACAAATAATGAATCTTATTTTGAGGATTGGTGCGGCCCTCTTTTTCGGCGGATTTCTCGTCTATGTTTTACGTCTCGTGTCCAACGGAAAGATGCTTCTTAAGTACTCTTTGCTGTGGATTTTGATGTGTATGGCGGCCTTGATCTGTGATTTATGTCCTCAGATTATTTATAGTTGCTCAACAGCTATTGGGTTTGTCAACCCGGCCAATTTCCTTTTTTTGGGTGCAATCGTGCTGTTGCTTGCAATCTCTCTGTCTCTTAGCGTTGCCGCGAGTCGTCATGTTTTGGCGATCAAAAACCTTACTCATAGGATTGCCCTGCTCGAAAAAGAGCTTGAGAAAAGGTCTGATCATGAATGAGCTCAATACATGGTTTGATTCAGTTCCTTCGGCTATCCCTCATTAGGGCTCCTAAGTTTGTGCACCATTGATCGCGCTCGACTGCTGGTTGTGGATTGTCTAACAAATAGACAATCCCTATGTTGAGTGTCTTATCGTTTTATCTGGTGCAACGTATCAAGCGAGTTGTCTTGCATATTAATTAATTTGGGAACTGCATCTCTGGGTCGACTGCATCTGGATATTCAAAGGTTAATTTGATTTGGCGAGAAGAGAAAAATGATGAAAAATCGACATCTGAGTTTAATCAGCGTGGTTTGTCTAACATCTATTTGTTTCATCTCTCTTTTATGGCCCGCAATCGCATTTTCATTAACTGAAGATTGCGTGGCTGAAGGCACTGATGGCTCTTTGGTTCAATCGGGTCAGGAAGCATTTGGGACATCAGGTAGCGATCGTTTGACTTTGGATTCCGATAATTTCAAAGCATCTATCGATTCGTCGATATATGAATATACTGGCGATGTGATTACTCCTGATGTCTCTGTTTTGACTGCCAGCGGTTCTGTGCTAGCAAGCGGAATCGATTATGAAGTCACGTATTCAGATAATGTTGCCCCTGGCTGCGCCACTATAAGAGTGAATGGGCTAGGGAATTACGCCGGCGTTACCTCTCAACTGTCGTTCCAGATCGTTCGTTCCTCTGATAATAACATCGCTCTTCCTGGTTCTTGGGCCTACCAAAACGGTAAATGGTGGTGGAGATATGAGGCTGGTGGTTGGCCGTCAAACTGTTTTCTGTCCATTAGAGGGGCGGAGTATTATTTTGATTCCGAAGGTTATGCAGCTACTGGCTGGAAATACTTGAACGATGGCTGGCATTTATTTTCTAACTCCTGTGCACATTTGAAGGGATGGGCTGCCACCGGTGGGCGCTGGTTCTACCTTGACGAGACATCGGGTTCAATGAAGACCGGCTGGGTTTTAATTGATGATAGCTGGTACTATTTGGACAGTTCGGGCGCTATGCAGACCGGGTGGTTACTCCTTGGCAATACTTGGTACTGGCTTGAGCCTTCTGGATTAATGGCTACGGGCTTTAGGCTTGTTAACGGCTCTTTGTATCATTTTTCCGAATCCGGTTCTATGAGCTCCGGTTGGTTTATTAACGATGGGGCATGGTATTGCTCCAACGCATCGGGAGAGATTCGTACCGGGTGGTTTTACAATGGTTCTAGCTGGTATTTGCTAGACCCCAATAATAATGGCGCCATGCTGGAAGGATTTCAAACTGTAAATGGCTCCATTTATTATTTGGATCCGGATAGCGGCGGTGCATTAAAGTGCAACACTTGGGTCTTCTCACAAGATGAAAACGTATATTATGCGTGCAGCAGTGGTGCGATTGTGCTTTCGGGCGTCAAGGACGGCGCGGGTGGAATTAAGCTCAGGGATCCCGAGGGAAAGCCTGTCGCTGGCTGGTATTGGTCCTCAGCTGCACAGGTGTGGTTTTACACAGACTCAGATGGGGTTCTGCAGCGCGGTTGGCGATTCATTGACGGTAGGTGGTATCACCTCGACAACGAATCCGGAGCCATGAATACTGGCTGGTTCCTCGATGATGATGGAACGTGGTACTACCTTATGTCTTCTGGACAAATGGTAAATGGCTGGAACAGAATTGGAGACTCCGAGTATTTCTTTAATGCCTCAGGTGCTTGGGTGGAGCCTGAGCACTCCGCGCGCGCCTCCTTGCAGTCCCAGATCGTTAATCGTTGCCATAGCGTTCCTTCTCCTGGGGCGGGACTGTGCTCGGAGTGGGTTAGCCATGTGTTTTACCCCGTGCTGGGGTCATATCCCAACGGCGACGCATGCGACATGTTCTGGAATTGGTGTTACAGCCGAGATATATCTCAGCTTAAAGTTGGAATGATCGTTGCGGTCCCTACGCATACTCATACAAGTGCTGGTGCCCGCTGGGGCCATATTGCTATTTATATCGGAAACGGTATGGTTATGGATAACATCGGTTACATCAGGACAACATCACTTGCTTGGTGGCTGAACTACTACCACACTACCGCTATACCACAGTGGGGCTGGGTTTTAAATACGCCTTTGGAATGATGCGGATTCTGGCCAGCATGCGGAATCAACGCCTGCTTGTGTATCGAATCACAAACGCTTCTTAACTGTATATCATGTATGGAATGCAATTATTCATAGTAAGGGAATCGAGGGTTGACCCTCGATTCCCTTATCTATTAGTCGCATTTTAATAAGGCTAAAATTAGAAAGCGCAGAATTAAGCTAACACTTTATAAATGATAGTAGCGATTTCCGGGTTCTCCCACGCTGAAATTTGGGTTAATGTACGGATCGCCTTCGACATAGTATTTTGCCCAGCGATAATTCATGTATGCGACCTCTTTGTGGAAGCGAATCTGCTTCTCCGTATTGTTTTCAACGCCTCTAGAAATCGACTCGTAGTGATAGAGCTCGACTTCGGGTGTGTATACGATCAGGTCATTGATCTCGCGAAGCTTTAAGCAAAAGTCAACATCATTAAATGCAACTTGAAGCTCTTCCGTGAAACCTCCGACTTTCTCATATTCGCTACGCTTGGTCATTATGCAAGCTGCAGTGACGGCGCTGAAGTCTTGTTGTGCATCGTTGAGTGCAAAGTAGCCCCAGTTATCCTTTGGCATGCTTTGGCAAAGATGTCCTGCCACGCCACCAGTGACGCATAGGCCCGCGTGCTGAATGGTGTTGTCGGGATAGTAGAGTTTTGCACCAACTGCGCCAACATCCTCACGTGCGCAGATGCCAAGCATTATCTCAATCCAATTGGGCGTAATTACCTCAGTATCGTTATTCAACAGCAAGAGATAGTTTCCTTTGGCGTGAGCCACGCCAAAGTTCATGAGCTTGGAGAAATTGAATTCGTGTTCCCAAATTACAAGACGAACGATATCAGGATATTTTGCTTGCAACTTATCGTAATAATCAAATGTTGCCTTTTCCGTGCTGTTGTTTTCGATTATGACAAGCTCGTAATTGTCGTACGTTGATTTCTCAACAATTGACTTAATGCAGTTGTCCAGAATGTCTGCGTGGTCTTTAGTTGGAATGATAATTGACACGAGTGGATGGGAATCTGGCACAGCGTAGGTTACTTTATATGTAAAGGGACGACGCGCTTGTTCGACCTTCGCATTGAGCCCAAGCCTGTCCAAATGACTCTGGACCGCTTTGATACCTGCGATAGTGGCATACGGCTTGCTATCGGCATTTGCTGCGGTGGAGGTCTCGCTTAGGCGCCAGTGATATAGAACCTTTGCAACATGATGAACTTTCCTTGCCTTTTCCACGGCGTGGAGAGTCAGATTATGATCCTGTGCTCCATCGAACTCTTTCGTATTCGGTTCTAGAGTGTCAAGCAGAGACTTACGGATGGTAAGCATATGGCAGATATAGTTATTGTTTCTGAGCAGATCGATATTGAAATCCGGCTTAAAGAACGGCTGCGCTAGCATTCCATCGGGCATGAGTTTATCTTCATCACAATAAAGAAGATCGACGTCATCATTGTTTTCAATTGCCTCGGCATATGAGAACAACAAGTCCGGTTCAAGAATATCGTCATGGTCAAAGAAGCTAACGAAATCACCCGAAGCGATGGCAACGCCGGCGTTTGTGTTTTCGGAAATGCCCTTATTCTCGGTAAGGTTAATTGATTTAATTCTGTTGTCGTGGGCCGTCTCCTGCTCAACGCGAGCCTTTAGTTCCTGATTGTCAGGACTTGCATTAACTAGGATGAGCTCCCAGTTTGCATAAGACTGGTTTTTTACGGATTCGGCCATATCGTTAAAGAACGAAATGGGCGTGTTGTAAAGAGGGACAATGATGCTGAACTTCGGAGCGCTGTTGAAGACGATTTTTCTCTGTTTCTCCAGAGCGCCGATGGTTGCCTTATGTTCCGTGAACCATTCGGGGTATTCAGGGTCAAACTGCGCATGGGTAAAGAGAAAGTTGGTCTCCTCAAGAAGCATGCCTAATTTATCGGGCGTTAAGCAGTCGAATGCACTGAATGATGGGTGATTTTGATCGTCAATAACAAAATAATAACGATCGAACGCCTTTGGCATTCGAATTGAGAGCTGCGTTTCAAGCTGCTTTTTCTCAGACGTAAATCCAACGCTTGTTACATTCGAGCCGAAATTGACGATGCTCAAATTAACTTCATTAAGGGTTCGATCGAAACAACGAAGTTTGATTTGCGAGTCGCTACGATAAGGAGTTCTCACCGTGCACCTAAGGATATAGTCGCTTGAATCTTCGATGCACTGCCAGAAATCAATCGTTGCCATGTCAAACTCTGAAACGTCATCGTAGTTTCGGAGTTTGCTGCACATGTCAGGTTTAATTTTGTAGTTAAGGCGCGACTCCCATTTGATGTTCTTGCAATTGAGCGAAAGGGAGTCGCTGCTCAGGGTGCGACCGTCTTGGCCGATTTCGCTAAACTCAATTTTGATGGTGCGAGCATCGGGATCGGGGACTACAAGGACGTATGAGTTCGAGTCACAACTATTGTCCCGGAATTTTAGGAGGGATAAAGGTGAGCGGCGGTTATCGTCTGTAGCCGCCTGGGCTGTTACGCTGGAGCCTTTATGGATGCCTTCAATCTTAAGCTGCTGGTAGATTTTCCAGTTTCCTCTGCATACTCCGGTTGTTTCGACTCGCATTGTTTGCCTTTCGTTTGTTGGACACTGCTCATTGTACTTTTTCATTTGTTGCCTCGCTAGAAATGCAGAAAGAGTTGCGTGTTTCTGCTGTCCGATTTAAATAAGAAGACGGGGAGGTTGCTGCCGGTGCGTATAATTTAATTAACTATGCATCTGTAATCAGCGGCTTTTGCTCAACGATTGTCAATCGAGAGGATTTTTATGAAAGGCATCATCCTCGCCGGCGGGTCCGGCACCCGCCTATACCCGCTCACGCTCGTGACCTCCAAGCAGCTGCTGCCGGTCTACGACAAGCCCA
>ERZ827197.1949-NODE-1949-length-14987-cov-4.919837_pt1 | contig 14987 bp, 11 predicted proteins | sample MGYA00519867_ERZ827197 | MGnify/ENA primary metagenome ERZ827197 (study PRJEB31778, sample SAMEA3449278) | human gut metagenome | biome: human gut; feature: human-associated habitat; material: faeces | place: United Kingdom | collected 2010/2012 ...
CCCGCTGGTACTCTGATGTGGCGGCTATGCTGGAGGAAGTCCATCCCGATCTGGTTTCCGTCTGCACCCCCAATTCCACGCACAAGGGACTGGTTGCGCAGGCGTTGAAGGCCGGCGCGAATGTGATCTGCGAAAAACCGCTGACCCTGCATTACGCCGATACAGTCGGGCTTTACGCGCTGGCCGAAAAGCTGGGCAAGCAGCTGGTGGTGTGCCAGACGTCCCGCTTCCAGCGCGCCTACTTTGCCGCGCGGGATTACATTGCGGACGGGGTTCTTGGAAATATATATTACGCGGAAATTGACCGAATCCGGCGCAGAGGGGTCCCCTCATGGGGCACCTTCCACCGGAAAGCCGCCAGCGGCGGCGGCGCGTTGGCCGACATCGGCATCCATGCGCTGGACGCGATGCTCTGGATGCTGGGATCTCCGCAGGTCTCAGCGGTCAGCGGCTTTACCAGCGACCGGATCATCCATTCCGAGCGGGGCGTTATCTACGACCTGAAAGAAAGCGGCGCATTCAGCGGCGTACATACCGCGCGCAGATTCGATCCGGCGGAATGCGACGTCGAGGAGTTCGCCTCCGGAAGCCTCCGCACGGATGCGGGCATCAGCCTGAATTTCAAGGTGGCGTGGGCAGCCAATCTTTCCGACCGAAGCAACATGATGATCCTCGGTGACAAATCCGGTCTCACCCTGCCGGAGCTGAAGCTCTACGGGACGCTCGGCGAGAATCAGACCGATTTCAGCCCCCGGCTGTTCGGTCTGGGCGAGTACGATGACAGGCCGTTTGCCGGGCATTATTACCTGATCCGTCATGTGATTGGGGTCCTGAACGGCACAGAATCCCTGATGATTACCCCCCAGCAGGTCATAAATACCGCGGCCACACTGGAAATGTTCTATCGCTCCAGCGAGCTCGGCAGAGAAGTCCGACGCAACGAGATCATGTAGATCGGTCCATGTGGGCGGATGCCCCTTCCGTTGATGCAGATGCAATGGAAAATACTGGAATGGTTGAAAATATAGAGACGCTTGCCTGGATTGCACCACGAGGCGGAGCCGGGATTGACACAGTGGGTATTGAACAAATACAGTCACAGAATGAATACATTGTAGAAAGCAGTCAGTATCTGAATCAGGATAAAGAAATCATTAATACCGAAGGATTTGATACATGGGTAAGGGTTGTACAGGAGCAGGTGATGCCCGCAAAAGAAACATCAGAGACAGGACATGGAGACTATCTGATCTATAAACACGGAGATAATGGATATCTGGCAATACAGTCTGGAGAAGATCGCACAAAGTGGACAGTATGGGAATTACCGGGTTATGGGGAGTGGCTGGATAAGGAAGTAGCAATGTTTATAAGAATGGTAACTGGATTGTAAAAAATTAAAAAAGAGTTTACAAAAATCAATAAATTTTCTTCTTAATTATTAGAATAATATTGGATAAGAAAGAAGTGTTCATAATTATCATTGACAACTTCCACGCAATCCCTTATACTTGGAATCACATCAAAGTCGCAGACAGATAAAGCATCTTATTTTTTCTTGTCTGCAAATCCAAAACCAATTTGAGGTGGCAGGATATAATCTCAACGTTCACAGCCGGTTCGGCACGAGATTCCATTTTGATGAAGAACAGCAATGCATATAGATTCTGAGTTTCTTGTTATATTTTTAACATAGAAAATGCTTCTTATGCGTTGAAAATCACAGCAGATTCTATTATGATAAAGGGGGAACATGATTGAACACAGAAGGAGAAAAAATCCAATGGCATCCTGCATTTGATGCGGCATTGCAGATTGAACTGGGAGAAGAGGCAAAGTACCTGACCTTTGAGCCGGAACATTTGCTTTCGAAGAAACCAATGCAGATCGATGTGTTGGTCAAAAACGAGAAGAAGGTAAAAATCAGGAAAAATATTGGAAGGATTTTCCGGCAGCATAACATTATCGAGTATAAGTCACCGGAAGATCATCTGAACATTGATGATTTTTATAAAGTCTATGGTTATACCTGTATTTACAAAACGGAAGTCGAGAAAGTGAACCAGATTCCAGCAGAAGAACTGACGATTACGTTTGTGTGTTATCATTATCCGCGGCAAATGTTACGAAATCTTCAGAATGAGAGAAATATAAATGTGACAAATATCGAAAATGGTATCTATTATCTCTATGGAGATGCAATTCCAATACAGCTTATTATCGTACCGGAATTGTCAATCGAAAATAATTACTGGCTGAATAAACTTCGCAACAATTTGAAGTCCGGTGGAGAAATTAAATTATTTATGGAACAATATGAGAAAAACAGGGATTCAAAATTGTTCCAGGCACTAGCAGATACCGTCATGCGCGCAAACTGGAAAGAAGTGGAGGAAGAAGGAAACATGAGTGATGTAATAAAAGAAATTTTCGCAGACCAATTTCATAAATGCGAAGCGGAAGCGAGGGCACAGGGCGAAGCAGAAGGAAGAGCAGAAGGCGCAGCATCTAAAATGATCGAGCAGATCATGAAAAAGTACAAAAAAGGATGTTCTGTGGCTGAAACAGCAGATATGCTGGAAGAAAATCCGTCAGTCATTGAGCAGATTTATGATATACTTCGGCAGAACGCACCGGATTATGACGTGCAGAAAATATATCAATCACTTTTGAAAAAAAACACACAGGACAGCTTAACATAGGAGCTGTCCTGTGTGTTTTTTCAGATCTTAGATGAAAAACCTAAGAATATTAATACTTTTTTTAATATTTCTATGAAATCATCCAATAAGAGTGTGAAACAGTTTTTCTCTCCACATTGCGGTGATTTTATGTCTGTGCCGGAGGAGTCTTTCTTTATCTGAGCGGTATCAGGTAAAGAACTGTTGCCGGATACATTGGCAGATCCGGCTGTAGAAGCAGTTTCGGAAACCGGATCAGCAACAGTATCTGTAGATGAACCATCAGTGTTTGTATTACCTGATGCCGGTGGCACAGGTGCGGATGCCGGTGGTACCGGGGCAGGATCTGAAATTACAGAAAAACCAGCCGTTGCCGTTCCGGTTGTTGATACAATGGCAATGTTGTGAGCTCCTTCGGAAAGACCGGCAAGGAAGGATGGAAGTAAAGTTATGATAGTACTTCCGAAGTGGGCGGTATAGTCTTTATCTTTCACTAATACATTTTCATCTACCTTAACTTCGATTAAGTTAGCGAGCGGTGCACTGGAACGAAATACTGCACCGGAGTTATTGTCCGGATTTTTACTTACTTCTGTTTTGTTTCCTTCCAGCATGACCGGTGGCTTATTATCAGGAGATACAGGCGGTATTTCCGGTTCCGGTTTTCCATCAGGTGGAGTGACTGGTAATTTATCAATGATCTCACCAGCTTCTACTATGGCGTTACAATCTGTACATACCAGATCACCGGTATATCCATTTTCCTCCTGTGTTGGCTCTTTAAAGCCCTGTCGCTGGAGATTCAAATGGCATGTTGGATCTATTTCTCCGTATTCCTTCCCACATTTTTCACAGACGGCTTTTTTCGTACAGGTCGCCTGTCCACCGGAATGGACATGTTGTTCCATTTCCCCTTCGATTTGAAAGGTAAGGACTTCCCCTTCTATAGCAGCGACAGTCACTTTGAGTTTGTCTGTAACCTGAAGCGAATCATTTAAGCCAAGGGCTGCATCCGATTTTGTGGATTGTGTTCCGCCCATAACTTCCAGTGCCCAATTTCCCGGTTTTCCATTTAGATTGCTTGGAAAGCGGATGTCAGGTTGCGCAAGATAACAGACTAAACCGGATTTTATGTTCGATGTTTCTGAATTGGTCAGCTGCTTCTCTGACTTATCATATTTGCTGCCATCTGTTGAGAAGTTTCTGTATTCCAGATACAGTGTCCTGTTCAGTTCCGGAATGCCTGCTTTATATCCGATACAGTCGTCAGTACCGGTGGCTGTGCCGCTGAGCTTTACTTTGTATTCACCCGGTTCTGTGATCGTCTTTAGAGTACTGTCGTCTGTCCATCCCAGAGCCTCTTTTTCTTTGATCGAAAGTCCCTGTGGAACAGGTGAGATGGCATTTGCCATGGCAGACATGAAATAAACCGGCGTTTGACCTGACGAATTGTATAAATCCAGCAGACCAAATATATGCCCCATTTCATGGATCGGAGACTTCAATGAAACGATCGGTTTTTGATCATTGTTTGCCATATACAGAGTTGAGTAGTTATTTATGACCTGTACATAATATTGGCTTTGAAGCATCCTGCCATCGCCAAGATTGATCTCCACATAGTCTGCATAATCCTTATAGTTCCAAAGCGGATCAGAGCGGTTTATCACAATATTTTGTGTCGTGTTTTTATAGATAACTGTAATGGAATCGATCTTTCCATCCCGGTTTTTGTCAAGATCCTCATAACTGTATGTCTGGCTGCCATCGTAATTTGTAATGGGGTTTCCATCCTGGATCGCCTTGTTTATGGCATCAGACCAATCGGTGCGCAGCTCGTACATACGGTAGGCTTTTTCACCACTTGTTTTATAACCGATTGGATTATCTGCACTGTAACCGGCATAGTAACCGCGTTCATGTTTCAACTACAGGGAACCGCCGTTATCAAACAGATAAAGACTATTCATGCGCAATTTGTCTGAGGACGCATTCCGGTAGTAATCGCCCACGGAATAATAGGCAGTGTTATAGGAATTGTCTATGATCTCCCTTACAGAGACACCTTGATAAATATCATTCACAAATTCATTCTCATCTGCAAATCTGGCAAATACGATTAAATTTGTAAAGTTTGGATCAGAAGTCTGTTCTGTATTCCCGGCAGCTGCGCCCTTTACGGACAGAGAGCCAAAACCGACATTCAGCAGCAGACACATGGATATCAGCAATCCGAAAAATGTACATATTTTTTTCATACATAGTCTCCTTTTTGTCGTTGAATGTTGCATAGGTTTTTATAGTTTCTGGAAAAAAGGCGCAGAGCCGTTTTTTTATTTCTTAAAATTCGCTCTTTTTCTTAAAGTCGGATCCAAAATTCTCTTACGGATACGAAGGGATTTCGGAGTAACCTCCAATAATTCATCGACATCGATGAAGTCAAGCGCCTGCTCTAAGCTTAAAATCTTAGGCGGAACTAAAGTCAATGCTTCGTCAGCGGAAGAGGAACGTGTATTGGTAAGGTGTTTCTTCTTACATACGTTCAATTCGATATCCTCGTTTCTGGAGCAGGAACCGATGACCATACCTGCATATACTTTTTCACCAGGTCCGATGAACAAAGTACCACGATCCTGTGCAGAGAACAGACCGTAAGTGACAGATTCACCGGATTCGAATGCGATCAGCGAACCAAGCTGACGGTAAGCAATATCTCCGCGGTAAGTATCATAGCCATTGAAAATGGTGTTGATAATACCATTACCTCTGGTATCGGTCATAAATTCGCCTCTGTAACCGATCAGACCGCGGGATGGGATATTGAACTCAAGTCTTGTATATCCGCCGGTCAGAGGTTTCATATTGATCATTTCACCTTTGCGCTGGCTTAACTTGTCGATAACAGCACCGGTATACTCATCCGGAACATCGACATAGGCAAGTTCCATAGGCTCTAATTTCTTGCCGTTTTCGTCCGTGTGATATAATACTTCAGCCTTACTTACGGCAAACTCATATCCCTCACGACGCATATTTTCAATCAATACAGATAAATGTAATTCGCCGCGGCCCGATACTTTGTAGCTGTCCGGGGAATCGGTCTCTTCTACACGAAGGGAAACGTCTGTATTTAACTCGCGGAATAAACGGTCTCTTAAGTGGCGGGAAGTAATAAACTTTCCTTCCTGACCTGCCAATGGACTGTCATTTACGATGAAGTTCATGGAAAGAGTCGGCTCGGAGATCTTCTGGAATGGGATCGCAACCGGGTTCTCCACAGAACAGATCGTATCACCAATGTGAATATCAGCAATACCGGAAATAGCAACGATGGAACCAATATTTGCTTCTTCGACATCTACCTTATTTAATCCGTCAAATTCATATAATTTGCTGATGCGGACTTTTTTCTTCTTGTCAGGATCGTGATGGTTGACTACGACCGCTTCCTGATTTACTTTCAGGGAACCATTGTCGATCTTACCGATACCGATACGTCCAACGTATTCATTGTAATCAATGGTACTGATCAGTACCTGTGTCGGTGCTTCCGGATCACCTTCCGGAGCAGGAATGTAATCTAAAATGGTTTCAAATAATGGTGTCATATCTTTTTTGTTGTTTACAAGGTCGTGGATTTCACGAACGGCATAACCGTCTCTTGCGGAAGCAAAAAGGAATGGGCAGTCTAACTGCTCGTCAGAGGCATCCAGATCCATAAATAACTCTAATACTTCGTCCACAACTTCGTTTGGACGGGCTTCCGGGCGGTCTACTTTATTGACACAGACGATAACCGGGAGTTTTAAATCCAGAGCTTTCATCAAAACGAATTTGGTCTGAGGCATAACACCTTCAAATGCGTCAACGACAAGGATAACACCGTTTACCATTTTAAGGACACGCTCTACCTCGCCACCGAAATCGGCGTGGCCAGGAGTGTCGATGATGTTTATCTTTGTTCCTTTGTAAGTGATCGCTGTATTTTTGGAGAGGATTGTGATACCACGTTCCTTCTCAATATCGTTGGAGTCCATGACACGTTCAGCAACTTCCTGATTCTCACGGAATACACCACTCTGTTTTAAAAGTTCATCGACCAGTGTTGTTTTGCCATGGTCAACGTGGGCGATGATTGCTATGTTACGTACGTCTTCACGTTTCTGTTTCATAAAAAATCTCTCTTTCTTCTGTGCGGAAAAGAAATTATCTGGAAATAAATCCTGTCTTTTCCTATTAATATAGCTTATAAATTAACTCGAACTCATATATTCTATCACAATTTTATGAGAACGCAAGTAGGCAGCAATATTTTTTTTCAAAACAATATAAAAAACTTATCGACAAGTTACACGAAATTTTTTCTGGAAGGAAATGGTAAAACCATAGTTGTCAGGCAAATCACCGGTCGATTCCGGTGATAAGAGGAAGGGAGAAAAAATTCATGGCAGATAAAATTTTTGAAAATAACCAGGTGTCAATTGTGGGAGAGATTGTTTCTGATTTCAGATTCAGCCACGAAGTGTATGGAGAGGGCTTTTATGTGGTAGATGTCGCAGTCAACCGGCTGAGCAATTTTATGGATTACATACCACTGATGATCTCAGAACGGCTCATTGACGTGAATGAGGACTATATTGGTCAGACCATATATGTTATGGGACAGTTCCGGTCATTTAACCGGCACGAGGAAAAAAAGAACCGTCTTGTTTTATCCGTTTTTGTAAGGGAACTGGAATTGTTAGATGAGATCGACGAGGATATGAAGACGAACCAGATTTTTCTGGATGGCTACATCTGTAAAGATCCGATTTACCGGAAAACACCGCTTGGAAGAGAGATTGCAGACCTTTTGATCGCGGTGAACCGTTCTTATGGAAAATCAGATTATATTCCATGCATCTGCTGGGGAAGAAATGCAAGGTTTGCATCCGGGTTTGAAGTCGGAGGGCATGTTCAGGTATGGGGACGTATCCAGAGCAGGGAGTATGTGAAAAAACTGAGCGAGACAGAGACAGAAAAGCGCGTGGCATATGAGGTTTCTGTGAGCAAAGTGGAATTTATCGAAGACGAAGAGTAGATGTTGGCAGGGAAATCATTCCTGAGAGTAGATATTGACAGGGAAATCGTGCATTGACAATGGAATAAGATGGTGTTATGATTTACGCAATGAAAATATTGCTTGGTAGAGGTCGCGTGCTTTATGAGTCGCTTTTTGGATGTGTCAGGAACAGTTGATAAGAAGCAAAAGGAAAGTACGCCGAAAGGGTATGCAGCCTGAAGGCATATTACTTGGGCATAAAGTGAAGAACTTTATGACTGTCATCTGAATGGAGATCATTTGAGATGGGGAGCTATCAGATTCTAGGCAGATCTGCAAAGATGCAGAATGCGTATAATATTAGAATTTTGAGACCGGCTCGTCAGCCGGTCTTTTTTTACTTTACTGTAGCAACATTTTTAACAAAAAAAAATGCAGTGCGTATAATGACGATAGGAGGAGAATGCAATGTCTATTTTTAAAGGAGCAGGTGTAGCGATCGTCACACCGATGAAAGAAAACGAAGAAGTCAATTACGAAAAATTACAGGAACTGATCGATTGGCAGATCGATCAGGGAACAGATGCCATCATCATTGCCGGAACGACAGGAGAGAGTTCCACACTGACCATGGAAGAGCACAGTAAAGTGATCAAAGCAGCAGTAGAATTTGCAAAACACCGTGTACCGGTTGTGGCTGGTTCCGGTTCGAACTGCACAAGAGAAGCAATTTATCTGACACAGGAAGCAGAGGAAGCAGGAGCGGACGGAATCCTTGCAGTGACACCTTATTATAATAAATGTACACAGGGCGGTCTGGTACGTTATTATTCTGAAATTGCAGAGTGTACAAAGCTACCGATCATCATGTATAATGTACCTGGAAGAACCGGATGCAATATTCTTCCGGAGACAGCAGCAAAGATTTTTAAGGAAGTTGAAAATGTAGTAGCAATCAAAGAGGCGACAGGAAGTGTTGCACAGGCATCACAGTTAATGTATTTGACCGATGGCAGGATCGACCTTTATTCCGGCGAGGATGGAATCGTAGTTCCGCTTATGGCGATCGGTGCGATCGGAGTGATCTCTGTATGGTCAAATGTTGCACCTGCCAAAGTACATGGCATGTGCCAGAGTTTCTTCAACGGAGACTTACAGACCGCAATGAAGATACAGAGAGAGGCACAGCCGCTTGTCAGTGCATTATTCTCAGAGGTCAACCCGATTCCGGTGAAGAAAGCGTTAAACCTCATGGGAAGAGAAGTTGGAACACTTCGTTCTCCTTTGACGGAGATGACCGATGCAAATGCAGCTGTTTTGGCAGATGCAATGAAAGCATATGGCATTCTGGATTAATATAATGGAATGTACGCTTGGCGAGTATTCTATTATCATGAAAAATTGGAGCTGTTTCACAGCTCCTTTTTATGTATTATAATATTGTATAACTGCGAAACTCATGTAAAATGTAAATTTAGAATATGAAGATGAAACAAAAGCTTGAGAAAACACTGGGGAGCCGCCGGTTCTTGCTTGGCAGACATGGCGTTAGCTATGGCTGGCATGCTAGTACCGTTGCGAGCGACACGTAGCGAAAGCGTGTTTTCGAAAATTTTGTTTTATCTTCATATCCTTTCATTGTATAAAGTTGAGTTTCGCAATTCACTATATATCAAAAAACAACGAAGATACGAAAGGCAGGACTTAGGATTATGACAAAAGTAATTATGCATGGATGCAATGGAAAAATGGGACAGACGATCACGGAGATGTGCAAGGATGATCCGGAAATTGAGATCGTGGCAGGTATTGATCTGTATGACGGAATCAAAAATGATTATCCGGTATTTCCGAATATCTCCGTCTGCGACGTGAAGGCAGATGCAGTGATTGATTTCTCAAATGCAAAGGCAGTGGACGATCTGCTCATCTACTGTGAGGAAAAACAGGTGCCGGTTGTATTGTGCACGACCGGTTTGTCCGAGGAACAGCTCGCAAAAGTAAAACAGGTCAGCGGACATGTGGCAGTCTTAAAATCAGCTAATATGTCACTCGGCATCAATATGCTGATGGAACTTTTGAAAAAGGCGGCTTTAACGCTCGCACCGGCAGGTTTCGATATGGAGATCGTGGAGAAACACCACAATCAGAAATTGGATGCACCGAGCGGAACGGCTCTCGCTCTGGCAGACTCCATGAATGAGGCTCTGAATGAGAAATATGCCTATGTTTATGACAGAAGCCGGGAGAGAAAGAAGCGAGAAAAATATGAGATCGGAATTTCCGCAGTGCGCGGTGGAAATATCGTGGGAGAGCATGAAGTGATCTTTGCAGGACAGGACGAAGTGATCGAATTTAAGCACACGGCATATTCCAAGGCAGTTTTTGCCAAGGGAGCGGTGCAGGCGGCAAAATTTCTTGCAGGAAAGCCGGCAGGATTTTATGATATGAGCGATGTCATTCAGGCGCAATGATGAATGAAGTATAAATCAGTACACAGAATAAAAACAGGATGGTGACGGATGGAACAGACCGATTTACGTTATTTAAAAAGTCTTGCAAAGCAGTATCCGACCGTGGCGGCGGCCGCCACAGAGATTATCAATTTACAGGCGATTTTAAGCCTGCCGAAGGGAACCGAACATTTTATCACGGATATCCATGGCGAATATGACCAGTTTCAACATGTATTAAAGAACGGTTCCGGAGCGATCAAGAGAAAGATCGAGGACGAGTTCGGGAATGCCATCAGTCAGGCAGAAAAGAAATCGATCGCCACACTGATCTATTACCCGGAACAGAAGATGGAGCAGGTGATAAAGACCGAGGAGAACATGGAGGACTGGTACAAGGTCACATTGTACCGCCTGATCAGGATCTGCAAAGGAGCGTCTTCTAAGTACACCCGTTCCAAGGTGCGCAAGGCGCTTCCGAAAGATTTTGCCTATGTGATCGAGGAACTTCTGACCGGAAGACCGGATGTATCCGATCAGGAGGCATATTATAATGAAATCATCCATTCAGTGATCCGGACAGGCAGGGCAGCAGAACTTGTGGTGGCATTCTGTAACCTTATCCGCAGACTTGTAGTGGATCATCTGCATGTTGTCGGCGATATTTTTGACAGAGGACCGTATCCAAACCTTATTATGGATACGTTAATGTCACATCATTCCGTGGATATCCAGTGGGGAAACCATGATATCTCGTGGATGGGGGCAGCAGCGGGCAATCAGGCGCTGATCTGCAACGTGATCCGCATCTCCGCAAAATACGGCAATCTGAATCTGCTGGAGGATGGATATGGGATCAATCTGGTGCCGCTTGCGAGACTGGCAATGAACCGTTATGACAAAGATCCATGCAGCTGTTTTAAGCTGGATTACCGGGAAGAGGAATATGATGTCCGGGATGCAATGCTCGATGAGAAAATGCACAAGGCGATCGCCATCATGCAGTTTAAGCTGGAAGGACAGATGATCGTAGGACACCCGGAATTTGGAATGGAGAACCGTTTGCTGCTCGATAAGATAGACCCCGCAGCCGGTACAGTCCTGATCGAAGGGAAGAAATATCCGCTCCGGGATCTGAATTTTCCAACCATTGACTGGGAACATCCGTATGAACTTTCGGTGGATGAGGCAGATGTGGTGGAACGTCTGACTGCCGCATTTTTAAATTGTGAGAAATTACAGAGACAGGTGCGTTTTCTTTTTACCAAGGGAAGCCTGTATCATGTATACAATGGAAATCTTCTGTATCACGGCTGTGTGCCGCTGAATGAGGATGGCTCTTTTACCAAAGTCAATATTTACGGCACGGAATATGCCGGAAAAGCGTTGTACGATGTGTTAGAAAGCTACGCCAGAAAAGGTTATTACGCCATTGACCCGGAAGAGAAGAAAAAGGGATCAGACATTCTCTGGTTTATCTGGGAAAATAAAAATTCACCGGTGTTTGGCAAAGATAAGATGACAACGTTCGAGCGGTATTTTGTGGCAGAGAAAGCGACACATGTGGAACCGAAAAATCCGTATTACCGGCTGCTGGAAAAAGAAGAGGTCGTAAATGCGATCCTCGCAGAGTTCGGACTGTCCGGCCAGGAGGCGCATATTGTCAATGGACATATCCCGATCGAGGCAAAAAAGGGAGAGTCCCCGGTGAAGTGCGGGGGCAAGCTTCTCATCATAGATGGCGGCTTTTCCAAGGCTTATCAGCCAAAGACCGGAATTGCCGGGTACACATTGATTTACAATTCATATGGACTTGTGCTGGCGGCGCATGAGCCTTTTGAATCCGTGGAAAAGGCAGTTTCGGATGGAAATGATATTGTATCACATACGATTCTGGTGCAGCATGTTGTGAGACGGAAAACGGTTGCAGACACAGATAATGGAAAAGTGATGCGGGAAAATATCCGTGATCTTGAAAATTTACTTCAGGCATATCGTGAAGGAACGATTGTAGAAAATCCTTAAAAGTGTTATACTACATTTATCTTACCATAATTTACCAGAGTAACGTATGGTCTGGAATAATATGATACCAAAGAAGGGAGTTTCTTATGAAAAAGAAAGTAATACAGATTTTATCCATTGCATTGTGCATGGTGCTGCTGTCCGGAAGCACTGTCACGGCAAATGCAGCAAAGAAATCATCGAATACAGGTGCATATCAGGCAGTATTTGATGCAGAATATTATTATAATTCCAACCCGGATCTTCAGGCGGCGTTTGGATATGATGCACAGAAGTTGTTCAATCATTTTGTATCTTCCGGCATTTATGAGGGAAGATCAGGCTGCGCTAATTTCAATGTTGCAATTTACAGAGCCAATTACCCGGATCTTCAGGCAGCATTCGGCAATGACCTTGCATCCTACTGTGCCCATTATGCGGCAAACGGTGCAGCAGAGGGAAGAAATGCAACGACACTGATCTCGGCTGGAGAGGGAGCACAGGCAGCGATTGTCCGTGGTTCCTGCACAACAAAGTTTGATCCGAGAGCTTCCAGAGCAACCAACATTGCAGTGGCAGCTTCCAGAATCAACGGTGTAGTCATTCAGCCGGGGGAAGAGTTTTCCTTTAACAGAACGATCCTGCCAAGAACGGCAGCAAACGGTTATGTGGAAGCGCCAATTTATGTGAGTGGTAAACATTCCACAGGAACAGGCGGAGGTATCTGTCAGGTATCTTCTACCATGTATTCTGCAATGTTAAACGGAGGAATCCCGGCGACTGAGCGTCACCCACATTCTCTCCCGGTTCCATATCTTCCGGAGGGCAGAGATGCGACAATTGCAGGTAATTATTACGACTTAAGATTTGTGAATACTTATAATACGCCATTGCAGATTTCAGCAGTAGCAGATTTAAGAACCGGTACAGTCAGTGTGACTTTGATCCAGCAGTAATTGTTAAGAAAAATAAGAAAAGTAAAATACGAAACTTAAGTTTATTAGGTTTCGTATTTTGTTTTCACGGAAAAGGGGGATTACGATGAACGGAAAAAAAGTTATGTTAACAATCCAGGGGGAGAAAAAAGAGTATCCGGCAGGAACAAGTTTTTTGCGCATTGCGCAGGATTACAGCGATGCGTATCAGGATGATATTGTTCTGGTATTGTACAATAGGAGACTGCGGGAATTAAATAAGTGTGCAGATGGAGACGGAACCGTAGAATTTCTCACAACCGCAGACAAGACAGGGAAAAAGGCGTACCGCAGAAGCGTGACACTTTTAATGCAGAAGGCAGTCTATAATCTCTGGGGAAAAGGGAATATATCGGTGCGTGTAAAATATTCCATCGGACAGGGAAATTATTGTGAACTTGTGAAGTGGGAGAATGATACAGAGGAAGTTGTGAAAGTATCTGGGACAGAAATCAATAAATTAAAGAATGAGATGTATCAGATGGTAGTTTCCGATATTGAGATCCACAAGGAGAGTATCAATACGGATGACGCCGTGACACTGTTTCATGACCTTGGAATGACAGACAAGGAAAAACTGTTCCGTTACCGGAGAAGTTCCAGAGTCAATATTTATGAACTCGATCATTACATGGATTATTTTTACGGATTTATGGTGCCATCGACCGGATATCTGCGCTATTATGATGTGATCCCTTATGCGGATGGATTTATGCTTCAGTTCCCGGATAAAAATACGAGAGAGGTCGCACCGTTTGTTCCGGCAGAAAAACTGTTCCACACGTTAAAGACATCCAGAGACTGGGGAAAAATGCTTGAGATCGATACGATCGGAGCCTTAAATGATGCGATCGCAGCCGGAAAAACACAGCAGATGATACTGACGCAGGAAGCCCTGTTTGAGGAGCGTATCGGAAGGCTTGCCGAGGAGATCATTTCAGCAAAAGACCGGAAATTCATTATGATCGCAGGACCATCCTCCTCAGGAAAAACGACTTTTTCACACAGGCTGTCCATTCAGCTGGCTGCAAAAGGACTGAATCCGCATCCATTTCCACTGGATGATTATTATAAGAACCGGGATATCTGTCCAAGGGATGAGAACGGCGAACTGGATCTTGAATGTCTGGATGCGCTGGATGTGGAATTATTCAACCATGATATGAATGAACTGCTGGCAGGAAAAACAGTCAATCTTCCTATTTTTAATTTCAAGACGGGAAGAAGGGAATATAAAGATAAGCTTATGACACTGGGAAAGGATGATGTGTTAGTCATCGAGGGAATCCATGGCCTGAACGATAAGTTGTCCTATTCCCTGCCGATCGAGAGCAAGTTTAAGATTTATATCAGTGCGCTGACGCAGTTGAATATTGATGAACATAACTGTCTGCCGACGACTGACGGAAGACTGATCCGACGGATCGTCCGCGATGCACGGACACGCGGAACCTCTGCAAAAGAGACCATCGCCATGTGGGATTCCGTGCGCAGAGGAGAAGAAAAGTATATTTTCCCATTTCAGGAAGGTGCAGATGTGATGTTTAACTCCGCGCTCATCTACGAACTGGCGGTTCTTAAAATGTATGCGGAACCATTGCTTTTTGCCATTGACAAAGACTGCCAGGAATATTTAGAGGCAAAGCGTCTGCTGAAATTCCTGGACTATTTCCTTCCAATGCCGAGCGATGGGATCAACCAGAATTCCATTCTGCGTGAATTTATCGGCGGAAGTTGTTTCAATGTATAAATACAATTGAAAAAATTTTCTTGCGAAAAAAATTTTCTTGCGAAAAAAATTTTCTTGCGAAAAAAATTTTCTTGCGAAAATTAA